>Ga0255188_1000116_pt1 | contig 31900 bp, 37 predicted proteins | sample Miss_Cont_RepB_8_FD_188427 | JGI IMG/M metagenome (GOLD analysis project Ga0255188, IMG submission 188427) | Freshwater microbial communities from Mississippi River, Louisiana, United States - Miss_Cont_RepB_8h | ecosystem: Environmental > Aquatic > Freshwater > River | place: USA: Louisiana... | reverse complement strand
GATATTCACGCGGACCGTGAGCGCGCCCGCCGTGGCGGCGGTGCCGGCCACCGCGAGGGTGACGACGAGGTATTGGCTCGCGCTGGTCTGCACCTTGTTGGTGCTGGCCGCCGCCAGGTAAAACTCGGAGCCGGCCGCGAGCAGGTTCACCGCGTTGATGAACTGCGTGGCGCTGGCGGTGTCCCCCACCGAGAGCGCGGCGCTGGTGCCGGAGTTCCAGTTGGTAGTCACCGAAACGATCACTCGGTCAATCACCGTTCCAGCCGGCAGAGCGATGAGGGTGGAGTTGGTGGTGTCCGTGTAGGCCACGGTGATGGCATGAGAGCATTTATACTTGATCTGCTCTTCGTAGCTGAGAGGCTTGATAACCATAGTGTCTGTGTGTTACTGCGTTGCGGTTTTCAGGGGATTAGGGCTGGAACTTGCCGAGGCCCTTGGGGTTATCGAACTGGAGTCCGAAGGTGCAGGTCACGTTGCGGCGCGGGCCGCCGCCAAGGTCGGGCAGCGGGTTCACCGTGGGCCGCTCGTTGTAGCGGAGATGGAGTTTGTCCATGTCCAGCACGTAGCCCCGGTCGGTGTCCACCGTGGAACCACTCAGGCCAATCCACGAGGAGGCGACGACGTTAATCTCGCCGAAGTCACCCCGGAACGTGGTCGTGGAGCTTTCCACCGTGGCGCTCACGGCGCTCTGGTTGAAGGCGCGCACGCGGGTGGCGGAGTTGGCCGAGGCGCTGACATTGGTGCGAGTCATGGCCGTGACGCGCCGGCGCAGCACCGAGCCGCACAGGAGCGTGTAGTTCATGCCCATGCCACCCACGGCATCGAAGATGGCCGTCAGGATGCCCTGAAGGTCCGTGTCTTCATCGAGTGAGGCAGTGGCCGTGGTGATGATTTGCGCGGAAGCCGGGCGGTAAGCCGAGGGAATCGTGACCACCGTGCCGCCGGCGGTGCTGATAATGGTTCCAAGCCCGGCGGTCTTGTAGGGGACCGCGCCATCATCCACCTGGCCGTCGTTGGACGAGAGGCAGGTCGCCTCAACATCGCGCTTGATTTCGATGAGCGCCTTGGCGACGGCCGCCTGAATGGGGTTGGTCGCCCCGGGCATGTCCGTGATGTCCTGCGTCATGCCGGACACCTTCGGGTTGCGCCAGACTTTCTGGACGTAGTTGAACAGCTTCGCGCGATTGGCGAACTGGTCATCGTAATCCGTGACATCGCGGCCATCCACGACGCCATCGGTTGTCGGCGCGCTGTAAGAATCCACGGTCCAGTCGAAGCGCGGGTTGGTCGGGGCTTTGGACTTGTTCACCATTGAGGAGAACGGAGTTCCACGATAGTCGGCAATGGCCAGCAGGTCGGAATAATCCTCCTTCTTGGTCGTCACCGCGTTGACAAGGGTCTGCGACATAACTTGGTTCTGCTTTCAGAGGGCTTAAATGTCCCTCGGTAGTGCGGCGGCGAGGTCGGCCTCGCTCCCACTCTCGAACACACGGCTGCGGGCGGCGGCTCCCGGCTGGGGCTGGGCCTTGGCGGCGGGCTTGCCGGGGCTGCGGGGCGGGAGCGGGGGCGCTTTGCGCTCCACCTCCACCGCCTTGGCCTTGGCACCCTTGCGGGCGTGCAGGACTTTCAAACCCTCGGCAAACACTGCCGCGAGGTATTGATGGTCCGGCCCGAGCGAGCGAATCAGTTGGGCGCGAGGGCCTTTGACCACCTGGTCGAAGTGCCGGCGCTCTTCCGACTCCGCATTAGCAAGCCAGGGGAAATCCGCTGCGGCTGCTGCACTGGCCTGCTGCTCTTCCAAGAGCGACTGCCGTTGCTTGGGCGCACTGCGTATCACTGTGGTGGCGTCCCGCCTGATTTCCAGCAGGTGCCGCTTCATGCGGTTCACGCTGTAATCGGGCTGGCCATCCGGGCCTTTGAGTTCCACCTTGCGCGCTTGCAGTTGACGCTCCACCGCCTCGGGGTTGTCCTCCAAGTCCAGGAGCAGGTTGTCCACCACGTCCAACGCGCTGTCCGCCTGCTGCTCCATCGCCGCCAACTGCCGCAGGTCCACAACCTGATGCAGCGGGTTTTGATTCGGCAGCATTACCGGGGCGCTCTGGCCTTGGCTTTGCACCTCGGCCGTGGCTTGCGGCTGCTTCGCCGCCAGCTCGGCCAGTTTCGCTTCCAGCGCCTTGTTGCGCGCCGTCAGCGTGTCAATCCGCTTGCGCACCCGGCGGGGCAGTCCCTCGACTACCTCCTCCTCGGGCTCGCTTGCTTCGCCATCCTCTTCCGCAGGCTCGTCAGTTTGGGGAGCTTCGGCCTCGGGTCTCTCAACCCTCAACTCTCCACTCTCAACTTCAGTCACCTCGGAAGCCGTGTCTTCAAGAGAAGGAACGATTTCGACTTCAGCCGCAGCGGTTGTTGTTGGTTTGCTGCCGGTTTCGGTCGGCGCGGTCTCGACACCCATGAAGGCTGCCAAGTTGGCCACGCTATCCACATTGCTGTCCGCATCCGCGCCGCTTCCGGTTGCCGGGGTCGCGTTGTCCGGCTTTGCTTGGTTAGGCATATCGCACCGACCACTGGGCGGGTCGTCCACCATCCGCACCGCACTGCGCTGGGTTCCCGAGGCTCAACCAGCAACGCATGACTGGCTGAACACCCCCCAGAAAGCACAACGCCGGACTGTCCCCAAGGGGCAGTCCGGCGTTTGGCTACGTTTGGCTACGTTTTGACCCGCGAATAGGCTGAACCTACCGCGTGCGGGGGTTGTCTTGCGGCTCCAGTCCGCGCTCCTTCAGATTGGCCAGGATGAAGGGCACCGACTCATGGTTTGGATAGTCGTCCAGGAGGATGCCAACACACTGGTTGCACAGGTCGTCGAAGTTGAGCGTGTGCGTCCAATGCCAGCAGCGGGGACACTTCTTTCTGCCAGAGTCCCGACAATGCTTCACGGTGACTTTCACTGTCTCGCTGGCGGCGCTCATGTCAGCATTGCCTCCAAATCACTGCGCTTGAAATACTGATGCGTGTTCACCATCGCACTCTTCACCGGCTTGAGCTTGCCCGCCGCCACCAGCTTGTAGAGGTGTTTGGGGGACCACCCGGTAACAGCCAGCACGTCCTTCCGCTTCAGGAACAGCGGCATCATCTTGAATTCTTCGAGAGTCATTCGGCTTTCTCCTTGTCCAGTTCCACCCGCCGCCACTCCCGCAGCGTGTGGCGCACACTGCGAATGCCGGCCAGCCGGCCCGTGAGCCGGGAATTCACCTCGGCAGGTGTGGTAGGGTCGTCCAAGTCCTGCGCGACGCCCTCGATGAGTTCATCCAGCACGAACTCGATGGCCCGCACCACCGGACTGCCCACCGGCTGTGCCTGCCACGCCATGATGGCATCCCGCCGCGCCTGAATCTGTTGCTCGTCCGTCACGCCTTCGCCTTTCTCTCTTCTACCCTCTACCCTCTCACCCTCTCACGCCCTCACCCCGCCCCCACCGGCTTCACCCCGGTCCGGCCCGTCACCACGTTCTGCCCGAGCTGCACCACGGACTGCTGCAAGCTCTTGCCGTAGTTCTCCATCAGCTCGCGGAACCGCTCGTCCCCGCCTTGGAGCGCCTGCACATACTTGGGGTTGCCTTGCACGATGGTCTGGAGGAACTGCATCTTCATCTGCGCCGTCGGGTCGTTCTGCGGGTATTGCGGTTCGTTGCCCAAGGCCATGAGCGCCACGTCCTGGTTCACCTGCTGGAACGTCTTCGCCGCCGCCCCCTGCTGGTCTTGCAGCACGCTGGCCGCGAGCGTTGGGTCAATCGCCGCCATAGCAATCGCCGTGAGCTTGGAGTAGTCCACCGCGCCGCCCCGGTCATTCGGGATGATGAGCTTGCTGATGGCGTCGAGCTTCTTGAACGTGAATTCCATGTCCAAGTCCCGCGCATCGAACACGAGCTGGAAGTCATACTCGCCCGCGATGTCCTGCGGGCTGGTGGGAAAGCCTTCCAAGCCGCCGCCTATCCGTTGCATCTCCTCGGGGGTGAGATACTGCTGGGCCAGTTGGAGGGTCTGGACACAAACCTCTTCTTCGGCGGCCAGGAAGTTCTCGACCGCCTGCTGCAAGCGGGCCTGCCACTTGGCCGGCAGCACCTCGGGATGCGGAAGGCCCCAGTAGTTCGCTGCTCGGCGCTGCACCATGGCGATGACTTCAAAGGCGAGCTGCGGGTTGCCCTTTGGGGGCTCAAGGTAGTCCAGCGACTCGTTGAACATCTTGCGCACCTTGATGCCCGGGCCGATGCGATACTTCGCGCCGAGCTTGTTGGGCACCACGAGCGTGGGGTTGATTTCGAGCTGCGTGCGGTCGGCGAGCATGTCGCTCTGGGTCTTCACCTCATCCTGCCACGTCGCCGCCACCTCGGGCACGCCGCGCGAGTCCACCAGCCGGCGCGTGACGCGCTCCTGCTGCACCTCCACAAAGGGATACTTGCCATGCGCGTAGCCGCAGGGGCCGTGCTTGGCGTAAATCTCCACCCCATTGTCCTTGATGGCGTTCGGGCAGAAGACGGTGCAGCACACCTCCGGGATGTCGTCGCCGTCCACCGTGCGGACGTAGGCCCAGATAACCTCCACCAAGTCGTCCTTGGTGTCCGTGCGGCTGGCAGCCGTCCACGCATCCCCCTCGTGGATGAGGTTGCCAATCTCATTCTCCCACGTGACCATCTTCCCCTTGGTCTTGAGTGCCTGCTCCACCCATTCCTCGTCCCAGCCATCCGTCAGCACGTTCTCGCGCAGCTCCGTCTCACTGAGGAAGTCGCGGATGAAGATGGCGCGGCCGCGCTGCAAATCCGTCGTGCTGGTCGGCCAGTAGATGTCCTCGCAGAGCTTGCGGGCGTTCCAGACCGGGCCATTGTAGGTGACGTAGGGCCGGGGAATCTCCGCCTTCCCGTGCTTGCGCAGGGAGCGCACAATCTTGCGCGCCTGCTTCTGGCCGGGCACGTTGAACTGCTTGACCGCAATCTCCACCGCCGCGTCTTCCAGCGCCGGGTCCAGCACCATCTGCATCAGCTCCGCGCCGTTGGGGAAGTCCGCGAGCTGCTGAAGCCGGAACTCCGTGCGCTGGTAAGTGACCTGCCGCTCCCAGCCGATTTGCCACGCGGCCACGCCATAGGCCAGCATGTAGTTGGCCACGAGTTGCCGCTCACGCATCAGCTCGCGGCGGCGCTGCTGGCGGAAGTGGTTCACGAGCTTCGTCACCTGCCCGGCCTTGGCCTCGTCCGCGAAGTTCTGCGGGATGGCCTTCACCTGCGCACGGCTGCCGGCGGCGCACAGCACACACTCCAAGTCCTTGATGATGCCGTCCACGAGCGGGATGCGCGTGTCGCTGGCGTTCTCCCAGGGCAAACAATCCTCGCCCACGTAGGCGCGGTGCTTGCGTCCGTCCGGGGCCTGCCCATCCCAGCGCATGAAGCGCGAGCGGTCGCTGCGGTCGTAGCGCCACTGGTTGTTCAGGTAGCCGCCAGCCTGCTCGTATTCCTTGAGCAGGAGGTCAAGGTCGGGCTCGGACGTGGTTTGCAGCAGCTCGTCTTGAGCTGCCGTAGGAGCGGCGGTGTCAGTTGTCATTCGGTGCCAAAGTTAGCACCCAGCCACTCCGTCGGAAGGAGTGCGGGAAAGAGAGCACACCCGCGTGCGGGAATCAAGGTGAAGACTTTTGGTTGAGGCGGTCGAATTCGGCGAAGGCCGCACCTTGCTTGCAATCGCAGCTAACCGCGCCCTTTTGCCGGCGGAGCAGGGAGACAGTGTGAAGTGCGCAGTCATCATCATGCGGCCGCCAACCCGCCGCCAGCTTCTCCGCGCAGGCTTTCCACTCGGCCAGCTCCAGTTCCAAATCCTGACAAGTGTGAATCCGGTTCTGCTGCCCCTTGATAAACGCCTCCACTACGGCCGGCGTGCCGCCCCATAGTTGCAGCCGCTGCCAGTCTCTCAGCTCCCGCTCCAACTGGCGGGCGAAGCCCACAGGCACAAAGTAAGGGTCAGGAGCCGGCACCGTGCAAATCTGGTCGTTGAACGCATTGTTGACGTGCTCCTGCTCGGCATCCGTCCTCGGTGTGTCACTGACTTTCTCTGTGTTCATCGTGTCTCTGTGGTTCATGTTATTGGTAGCACCTATCCTCCTCCGTGTTCGCGTGCTCCACGTTGCTCATGGCCAAGTAGCACAGCAAATCCGCAAAATCCTTCCAAGCATGTTTCTCCCCGCCCGCCGGTCCCGGCCAGTGCGTGAGCGCGCCGATGACCTGCTGCGCCTCGCGGCTCACGTAGAGGCGCGGGCAGTTGGCCACGGCATCGAAGGGCCGCTGGTCCTCCCAATGCAGCAGCTTGTTCACCTCGCTGATGCGCGTCTCCTGGTCCGTGCCGCTGGCGGGCATGAACTCCATGCCTTCAATGACCTTGCCATCCTCACCCTCCTCTTCGAGCGCGAGCTGGTCAATCAGGCACGTCCCGCCGTGCGCGTCCGCGTGCGGGTTGCGACCGGCGCGCGGGTCAATGAACCGCGCAAAGGGCGCAAGGCCCCGCTCGGCCTCGAAGGCCCGCCACGTCCGCTTGAGCTGCTGCGTGCCCAGCCCGAGGCTGTTCTGCGCCGGGCCGACCTTGTAGAGCTTGCCCAGGTTGTCTCCGCTGCTGTCCACGTTGGGCACCGCCCACTCGCCAAAGGTCGCCGCATCCGGCCAGTCCGCCATGATGTAGAACTTGTCGTCCGGCGTCACGCGCAGCCACAGCGCCGCCCAGTTGCGCGCACCCGCGGGGTCCGTGAACATGTAGTCCGTGCCTTCCTTGGGCAGGTGCTCGGGCGCGACCACGTTCCACGCGCCGAACTTCGGGAAGGGCCGGCCCACCGTGTCCCGCGTGTAACCGTAGGCGATGCGCGCGATGTATTCGCTGCTCCGGTTCTTGCAGTCGTCCTTCACCGCGTCGTAGAAGGTCCGCTGCCCATCACCGAAGCGGTTGAACTCCGACCAGAAGTAGATGACGCGCGCCCGGCTGGTGGTGGGCCGCTGGATGTAGGGCATGTGGCCCACAGGCAGGCCCGGGACGTTCACGCGGTCGGCCAGCAGCTCAGCAGGCCGGCTCACGAGCGTCTCCGGGGCATCGCCCACAGCCTCCTTGATGGTCGGCGTCATGCCCGCCACCGGCGTGAAGCTCCAAATCAGTTGCGCCTGCTGGAAGCGCAGGCGGCGCTGGAGCATGAGCCACCAGTTCACGCGCAGGTTCTCATCCGGCCACACCGCCGGCACCGTGGTCCCAGGGATGCCGAACATCTGGCCTTCCAAGTCCGTGGGCTCCTGCTGGTAGCTCTTGAAGAGAATCTTGCTGCCGTTGGGCAGGCTCAGGAGCTGGTCGCTGAACCCGTGGTGCGTCGAATACTTGATGTAGAACTTCTTGGACTGCTTGCCGTTGAGCGCCTTCCACTCGTTGGGCAGGTAGTGCCAGAGAATCGCCTGCTGCGTCTCGATGCTGGCCTCGATGTTCTCCGCCAGGCAGAGCAGCTTGCAGTTGGGATGCCGCACGGCGGACTCCATGAGCCGCTTGCCCGCATAGCGCGACTTGGCCGAGCGGTTGCCACCGAGCAGGATGAGGAACAGCACGCGCTGATGGCGCTCCTCCTCGGCGAGCAGTCCGTCCGCGTCCTTCCAGTGCGGCAGCTCCGGCTCGCAGCGGTAAGGGTCCGCCACCGCATCGCGGATGGCGCGCTCGCGCCGGGCAAAGAAGTGCGCGAGCGTGGCCTGCCCCGCCTCTGTGCGCGCGTGCGCCAGCGCCGTGGCGTCATCAAACCACGGGAAGAGCGGATGCCGCGTGGGTTGAAGCCGCGCCAGCACCCGCCGCGCGGCGGCGTCATCCAGCACTAAAGGGTCTGAGTTCACAGCGTTCATTCACGGTAATTTCTCCGCCTGCAACAAGGCGCGGAAGGCCAGCTCCGCGTGGCGGACGCTCACCAGGTCATGCCACGCCACCTCCCCGGTGCGCTTGTCCCGCACGGCAAACTCGAAGGGATGCCAGCGCACCAGCTTGGGCTCTGGCTCGACGGGGCCGCGCTCCATCCGCCGGCGCTCTTTGGCTGCCCGCATCTGCGCCAGTCTTTGCAACTGCTTTTCCCGCCGCAGCTTGGAGTTGCGATAGAAACTCACCCCGTTGTCCAATCGTCTCATATTCTGTTGTTCGAGGTCATAGCAACGCGCCTTGGTTTATCTCGCGTTCAAGACGGGCGCACGCAGCCTTGAAGTGGTTCGGGTCTTTCTCGACGCCGACAAAGTTTCGGTTGGTTCGGAGGCAGGCGATTCCCGTGCTTCCACTGCCCATGTATGGGTCTAGCACCGTCGCGCCTTCCGGCACTTTGGCACGCTCCATCACCCATGCCATCAGCGGCACGGGCTTCTGCGTCGGGTGGATTCGCGTTGCCGTCTCGCCATTCATGGAGAGGTCGCGTTTCGCATACACGCCATGTCCGCCCTTCATCCACGCGAGTTCCGCGTCAGACAGGAAGCTCCCGAATCCAGCGTCGAGGCGTTTGAGCCAGACGAGCGTTGTCCCGACTGGCAGGCGTGCCGCGTAGTGGTTGCATCCGAACAGCACCACGGCGGGATAGTCGAGCCACGGCGACGGGTCGAAGTCGCGGTCATCGTGTAGCACGGGCGCGTAGTCGTTCCGACCAGCGGAGCGTTGCGCGGGATTGTTGCCGCCGCTGAATCTGGTCGTCGTCGGATTCCAGTCCATGCCGTAGGGTGGGTCGCTGATTACCGCGTTGGCTTGGATTCTTTCGAGCGTCTCGGAGTCAGCATTTATGAGAGTCACAGACAAATGACCTCGAACCATACGCTGCACGCGAACAGCCGCCCCGCTCGCCGTTTCGAGCGTTGCGGGTAGCACTGGCGTTATGGTGTCGGCGGTAGTCATTCTCGGCGGCTGTCGGTGAGCTTTTCGTTGGGCGCACTCGCCGCTTCCGCTTCCTGCGCCATCAGCATTTCCGGCGTGTGGCATTCGCTCTCGTAGTGCGGTCCAGGCATACAGCAGTTACCAGGGAAGCAGCAGCCTTCCGGGCCGAGCGGCGATTCGTCGTCTTGACAGCGTTCTTCCGGTTCGTCCACGCCGTCGTCCATTTCGATTCCGTTTATGACTATCATGGTTTTGTTTCGGTTCGACCGTGCGCCCAACCACCGGGTCGAGCGAACCGCCGTTAAGCCTCTGGGCGAGTTCGAGCGCCATTGTTCGGCGGTCGCTCACCCGGAGCGTTAAGCGGCTACAGGTTCGTCCACCTCGACGCTCTCGCGTTTGCAGCGGATTCCGAAGTCGTCCATTTTCCCGTAGCCTTCGAGGAAGTCGCCATTGAAGGTGACGATTCCGCGAGCGTAGCTTTCGGCGATATACTTCATGTGGTCTTCTACGGTTTCGCACTCGTGGAAGTGCTTGCTGTAGTTTTCCATGAAGGCCGGCGTGAAGCGTGATTCATCCACGGTCACGGTGATTTCCTGAGTCACTGTTATTGTTTTGGTCATATTTTTGTTTGGTTGTTGTCGTTCGCCGCTTAACCACTTGCTGCTGCGAAAGTGGCGGGCGGCATCATCGGTTAATTTGGGCGCGCCTTGTCCGCCACTTCGCAGAGCGCGGCGTTAGGCGCACTCGTTTCTTGTGATTCTATCGCCATCAGCATTTCAGGCGTGTGGCACTCGCTCTCGTAGTGAGGGCCAGGCATACAGCACTTGCCGGGGAAGCAGCAGCCTTCCGGGCCGAGCGGTGAGTCGTCGTCTTGGTAGCGGTGACTGTCATCAGGTTCGTCCACGCCATCATCCATTTCGATTCCGTTTATGGTCGTCATAGTGTTTTCAGATTGTGGCCGTGCGCCTAACCATGCGCCGCAGCGAACGGCGGCGGGCCGTCGCGGTTGCAATCCAACGCGCCCAGCGCCGCCGTCGCTGAGCTTGGGTCGTTAGGGCAAAAGCGCGAGCCGTGGGTTGTTTCGGTCGTCATAAATTGCCTTTCGCATGTGTGAGTATTGAGCCAGTCCCGTCCCGTCGCAGGAGTCCGCGCCGAGTTCCTGAAAGTATTCGAGGCGTCCCGGCGTGTTGATGCGCCCGACGTGACACCATTTACCGATGACCTTTGACGCCTTCACTATCGCAGCCGCGTGCGCGCCCATCTTCCATTCCGTTGACCCGCCGATGAACACCGCAGCGCAGTTGTCCCACGGCACGTCCAGATGTTCCTGCCCGTCCTGGCACACGAACGCCACCGGCCATTTCGCTAGTCTCGGTTGCCAGTGCCGGAAGCATTCGAGCGTGCGCCGAGCGCAGCCCACCACGTCCGGCGCGGCCACAAACCGGCACAGGTCTTTTCGTGGCTCATGCTTCGCCAGCATGGTCAGGAATCCTTTGACCTCGAAGCGAGCAAACGCGCCATTGTCCATCGCATACATTTGTTCCGGCTGTTGCGGGTTACGCCGCGTGAGCGGCGTAAATAGTTGCTCGACCTCGCAGCCGAGTTCTTCGGCGCAGGCTTTCAGGTCTTGGGGCGTGTCGAGCATCACGATCATTTCATTGCCAGCTTTAGCTTTTTGCAGGCTGGGCACTTTCCGCACGGTTCAGCCCCGCCCTTGTAGCACGTCCAGATTTCATTCGGTCGCACGCCCATCTGTTGAGCCATGCCGCCAATCCACGCCTTCGGCTTGTCGAGATACGGCGCGCAGATTTCCACGGCGTAGCCAGCGGCACGCACCGCCGCGTTCATCGCGTCCAGAAACGCCTTGCGGCAGTCCGGGAAGTATTCGGCATCCTCGGCGTTGCATCCGATGGTCACGGTGTCAGCGCCAGCCTTGCACGCCACGTTCACGGCCACGCTCAGAAAGACGGCGTTGCGGTTTGGCACTATCCAGCTTTGCTCGGTCAGGCCACCGAGTTCGGGCAGGTCCATCGTCGTGTAGAGCACACCGCACCGCTGCGCGTGAGTCTTTGCCCACAGGAGTTCCTGCTTGTGGCGCTGCCGATAGTCGAACAGCAGCGCATGGACGGCGTGACCTTGCGCCTTTAGGTCGTAGAGCATCGTTACCGAGTCCAGGCCGCCGGACAGGAGGTGGATGATTGTTTTTGGTATCATAGGTTTTGTGCCCTAACACCGCGCTGCACCGAACGCCGCCATCACCGGTTTTGTCGTTTTGAGCGTTCATTTTGGCGGCGTCGGTGAGCTTGCATCGTTAGGCTTCTTCGCGTATCTGCCGCGTGCCTTCTTTTGGAACGCCTTAAGTTCGCCCTTGTCGTTGATGAAGTTGCAGCACCAGATGTGGCCGTTCACGACCATCACAAGGTCTAGCTTCTTCTCGATGAGCATTGGATACGCACCATCTGGCACGTCTTGCGGGCATCCGTTTTCGCCCTTCTTGTAGCCGTAGGTTTCTACGAGCTGGCGTTGTATTTCGGTAATGTATTCAGTCATCCACATAAAGCCTAACCAGTCAGTGGAGCGAACCGCCGTTCGCGCCTGTTGTGTTGTCGTTGCCGTGAGCGCGGCGGTCGCTCACTTCGTCGTTAGGCCACTACGGTTTCTGTGATTTGACGTTTTAAGACACGCACATGATTATTTACAACACGCAGCGCATCAGCGTGAGTTTTGGCTTCTTGGATGGACAGATATTTGTCGTCCATGTCGCGCCAGTTGCCGGTGATTGCTTCATACACAGATTTGTATTGCACCACATACCGAGTTATTTCAGTTTTCATAAGTTATTCATTGAGCCGTGGCCTAACCACTCACCGGAGCCAACCCCTCATGGCCACGGCGGATTGTTCGACAGGGTTTCTGGTTGTTGTGAGTCATGGATTCGGGGTGGCTCAGTTCGGATCGTTAGCCGTTGTGTCGCCCAGGAGTCGTCGAGGAACTTTGTCACTCGCTCAAGTTGCCGCTTCGTGCGGATTGTCCTGTTGCCGCCGTGATAGTGAAACAGCAGATATTCGCCGTGGTGACTCAGCACCGTTCCGTGTCCACGCCAGCCGACAGTTACACCGTGGAGTGGTGGATTGATGTCAGTCACCCATTCATACCCCAAACGGCTAACCATGCGCTGCACCGAATGGCTGCCCTGTTTTTCCGCATGACGTTCATTGGACATTTGAATCCTTTGATTGCGCTCCACCGTGGCTCTCGGCAGCCATCGGTGAGCTTGATTCGTTCCACCCAGATTCTCGGCGTGCCGCGTCCGAGGATTGCCCACATATCCGGGCCAAGGTCTTGCGCCATTCGCACCTTTACAGGGATTCGGTCTCGATACGTAGCGGGCCAGTGTTTCGACATACGAGCAAGGCCCAGCAAGGCGCTGCTGCCAACAGGCAGGGCGGTTTCGGTTTGCGTGTTCATAGTTTTGGGTGTCACAAACCCATCTCCCGCTCTGTGGGCATGTCGGCGGCCGAGTGGCGGGGTGCGGCTTCCCCATCCGCCCGCTTCACGTAGCGGGCCGCGCTGCTGCCGGGCCGCAGGTAGTCTTCAAAGCTCATGGTGGGGCCGAAGAATGTGAACTCCACGTCCGCCTGCGGTCCCTCGCGCTGCTTGCAGATGGCCCCGTTCACCCGCTTGAAGCCGCCCGACCAGTTGGCGGCCTCCGTGTCGCCCATGTCACCAAGCCGGGCCTGCGTGAGCTGTTGCAGGTGGTCCGCCTCGTCGTAGCCGCTCACCTCGCTGGTCTCCTTGTCGCGCCGCTCTTCGCGCAGCTTGGGCGTGTAGAAAATCATCACCAAGTCCGCGTCCTGCTCGATGGCCCCGCTCTCGCGCAAATCCGCCAACTGCGGCTTGCGGTTGTGTGTCACCTCGCCGCCGCGCGTGTCCTTCTCGATGTCACGGTTGAGCTGCGCCAGCACGATGACGGGCACCTTCAGCTCCTTGGCCAGCGCCTTGAGGTCGCTGCTGATGCGGCTAACCTCCTGCTGCCGGTCCTGGTAGCGCGCCGTCTCGGGCAGGCGGATGAGCTGCATGTAGTCCACGGCCAGCAGCTTCACGCCGTCCTTCTTCACCCACTTGCGGGCGCGGCTGCGAATCTGCTGCATGGTGAGGTTGCTACGGTCGTCAATGTGCAGCGGGGCCGACGCCACCGCCGCGCTGGCCACGGTGAGCCGGGCGATGTCCTCGTTGCGCATCATGCCGGTGCGCGCGTTCTGGAAGTTCACGCCGGCCTTGCGGAACATGATGTGCGAGGCGATTTGCCGGGCGCTCATCTCCAAGCTGAACATGCCTGCCGGAACCTTCAAGTTCACGCACAGATGCTCCAGCACGGCCTTCAGCCAAGAGGTTTTGCCCGTGCCCGGCCGACCGGCCACGACAATCATTTGCTCCGGGTGCAGGCCGGCGGTCATCTTGTCGAAGAACGCAAAGCCGGTGGACAGCCCCACGTTCATGCCCTTGCCGCGCACGAAGGTTTCGAGGTATTCGAGCGCCTCGCCCACCGCCTCCTTGGCCGTCAGGTCGCGCGCGTCTGCCTCATCGCGCGCCGAGAGAGCAGCCATCAAGTCCTTCTCCACGTCCGCCATCAGCGCGTCCACGTTGCCGCCCAGCTCCTCGTCATGGATGCGGCCGATGCCGTTGGCGCACGCCGCAAGCAGCGCGCGAAGCGCGGCCTTCTCCGCCACGATGTCGGCATAGAAGGGCAGGTTGGCGGCCGAGGGCGTGCTGTCCACGAGGGCGGTCAGGTAGGCCACGTCGCCAAGCTGTTCGAGCTGGCCACGGTCCTTGAGCCACTGGCGCACCGTCACCAGGTCAATCCCCAGCCCGGCCCGGTCCATCTCCACGAGCGCGGCGTAGAGCGTCTGGTGTCGCAGGTCGTAGAAGGCCAGCGCCGCCTGCCGGAGGCGCGCCACGGCGGCCGGGATGGCCTCCTTGGGCTCCTGCAACAGGCAGCCCAGCACGCCCTGCTCCGCCTCGATGCTGTGCGGCGGCAGGCGGTCCATGCCCACCGCGTATTGCTTCGGCTCACGGCGGCCTGCGCGCTTCGGTTCAGGGCTGTGTTCAGGGCTGCTCATGCGAGTTCTCCTTTCAAGGCGCGGATTTTTTGCCACAGCTTGGCGTAGTCTTCGCGCTCCTCCTCGGTGGGCGCGCCGCACTGGACGATGTGGTTTTCCGCCTCGGACTGGAGGAGCCGGAGCTGCGATTCCAGCCGGATACGGCGGGCCGTGGGGTTTTCAACGGTTGGGCTTGCGTGTCCGTTCAGGCCGCCAGTTTTTCGCGCCCGGTTTTTTCGCAAGGACTCGGCCCGGACGTGATGCGCCCAGGCGCGGATGGGGCGGTCGCGGAAGTCGCGGCCGCCGGCCGCCATGGCCTCGTGCCAAACCTCGGCCACGATCGCGGGCTCAACCCCGGCCAGCGCGCTCTGCGCCTGCGCCGCCTCCAGCGAGGACGGGAATCCGCGGGGCAGCTCCACCGGTGGAGTTTCCCCCTCGCCCCCTTCAGAAGAAGAAGAAGACAATGCTCTGCTCTGCTCTGCTCTGCTCTGCTCTGGGGCCTTGTAAGGCCCTTGCAAGGGGCTTGGGCCTTCTGAAGGGGGAGGTGATTTATAGGAAGGGGCTTGCAAGGGGCTTGTGATGCTGGTGACGGCCGCGTAGAACTCGGGATAGTCGCGCAGGCATTCCTTGCGCAAAGTCTCTGGCATTGAGGCGATTGCGTTGACCAGACTCTTCCACATCTTGCTGTTCGGCCCGCGCTCGCCGGGGGACCATTGGTGCCGCATGAAGTTGCGCAACCAGCGGTGTGAGCCTTCCAAGACGAAGGCCCTTGGTAGGGCCTTGCCCAATTTTTGCACCCCCTCCACCTTGAGGCCGGTGTCGGCTTCAAACTGCCGCCCGGAGAACACCAGATGGCCGCAGTTGTCCGTCTCGCCGTTGGTCAGGAGCCAGAGGAAAGTGACCTTGGCCTCGGTGTCGAGCTGCCAGAAATCGTCGTCCTTCCAGATGCGGCTGTGGATTTTGGGGCTCATGCGGCCTCCTTCTTGGCGGCGGCTTTGTCGAACCGCGCGAAGGCTTGCGCGTGGTCGCGCGCCACGGCGGCAGCGGTTTGCGCGTCCAGCACGCCGGCCCGGAGCTTGAGCCAGAGCAGCTTGGCCTTGCGGGCGCGGTAGCCGCGCAGGTTGGCCGTGCGGTTGGTGCGCTCGTTGAACTTGCCGCGCAGCTTGTTGCTGACGCCCACGGCGCGGTTGAAGTGCGACGGGGAATAGTCCACGCCGCTGTCAATCGCAGGGGCAGGGTGATGGTAGCCTTGGCGTTTCATAGAGTTGCAGGCGGAACTGCCACCGTAATGTCACTCGGTCCAATGTATGAGGAGGCGACGACATTGATGTCGCCAAAGTCGCCCCGAAACGTCTGCAGCGGCTTTACAATGGACCTGCGGCGGTTGGCGGTAAGCGTCGCACCCACGCGCCGCGTTGCAGGCGGAACTGCCACCGGACGCCCCGGGGCGTGCGCAGCAGCAGCTTTTTGCGTCCGTCCTGGACGACGGTTTCCCAGCGCCAGCGCAGGGGCAGGGGGGCGTTGACGAGCCGGTTCAGCCCGGCGAGGCGGATTCTTTGCCATACAGGTTGGTCAGTGACTGAGTTCACGGTAGAGGCCCAGCAGCGCGAGGCGCAGCTTGGAGAGGGCGCGGTTTTCCGTCTGGCGCACCGCTTCGCGGGAGACGCCAAGAATTCTGGCCACCTCGACTTGCGAGCGGATGGCGATGCGGTCCAGCAGGTAGCCGTGCGCCTTGAAGCCGCCGTTGGCCCGCTCGCGTTTGTCGCGGGCGGCACGGTAGGCGGCACGGTAGGCCCACGTCTGCGAGGGGCGGATCCGCTTCGCATACGGCTGGCCAGCCAGGGGCGCGGTCGTCGTGAGGGTGACAATACTGATGTTCATGGCTTTAGAAGTGGCCCATCGCGCGCGGTTTTCGGGTGCGCCAGTCGCCGCTGCTCCCTTGCGTGGCTTCAATGACCATCCCGACGCGGAACAGCGGCCGCCACTCGGGATGAATCCAGACCTTCGCGCCCGCGCCCGCCGCGTCCTTGCACAGCAGCAGGCGCTGGTTGGGGAAGTTCATGTTTGTGATGGTGAACTTTGCCGGGGCTGGCGGGCCGCTGGGCGCGGTTTTTTCAGCGGGTGCGGTGTCGGCCGGGTTTTTCACTTCCGGCGTTACCTCGGGCATCCTGAGAATGCCGAGCGCGGTTTTTAAGCCCGCCTCGGACCAGCGGAAGCGCCGGTTTTCGCGGATGAAGTGCTCGCCCTGCACCAACTGCTTGCGAGCGCCGCGGATTTTATCCTCGGGGAAGCCGAGTTGATGGGCGAGGTCATCCTCGAAGAAGGGAAACTGGACGGCAGCAGCCATGCCAGGCTGGGTGTTGGCAGGGTTACACGGTTCCGACGCCGCGCTGCCGTCCAAAAGTGTGTGATCTGAATCCATCGAAGTGCCTTTAGTGAGAAATTCTGTCTGCCGAACCCATCGTGTCTCGACCCCCCCGGCGCGACCGCGACCCCCCCCCCCGTCCTTCGCCGACCGCTCCCGACCGCGCCGCGCCTGCCGCCAGCCCGTCGCCGCCGGCCACCACCAGCGCCCGCACCACCGCCAGACCAGCCGCGCCCAGGCCGAGGTCACGCCGGGCGAGGCGCACCAAACCACCACCACGCCGCGCCGATAATGCCTTTTTGCTGGGGATTCGTGCCGAAAGCGTGTGTTGCATAATCAAGCGATGGTGATGCTGGCCTTCTTCATCTCCTCCAAGAGCTGCTCCGGTGTGACGACCTGCACATGCTCCACGCGGCTGGTCGCCTCGCCGTCGAGCAACAGCTTTTTGTCCGTGAAGATGCCGACCGCAATCGGTATCTGCGCCGCGGAAATCCTCCCGGCCTCGACAGCCTCGGTCCAGTGCTCGATGCCCGCCTCGACCGCGCGCCCGAGCCGCGCCGAGAGCCTTGCTTTATATGGCTCTAGCCTGCCGTCGGCCTCGGCCCGCTTGACGAGCTGCGCAATCGTGTTGCGGCTCACCTTGAACCGCTCGGCTATTTGGCGCTGCGTCGCGCCGGCGACGAACGAGGACAGGATGGAGTCCACCAAACTCTGGTCCCGCTCCGTGAATGCACCCGAAAACGCCGCCGTGCTGGCCAGCGCGGACGAAATGCGCGCCTCCGCTTCGTCCAGGATGACGGGCAGCGCCGGCTGCTGGTCAATCTCCTGCTCTTCAGCGTCGTGCTTCACTTGTTCACCCTCCGCGCCTCAAAAAAGCGATTTGCCGACGCCAGCGGCACCACCCAGTCACGCCCGAGGCGCACCGCCTCCAGCTCACCCTGGGCGATGAGGTCGCGCAGCCAGCGACTGGAACAGCCCCACACGCGCGCGAGTTCGCCCACCTTGATGCTGGGCTCAGGCAGTCGCAGGAGCTTCATCGCGCCGCCTCTTTCAGTTTCGCCGCCCGTTCCTCCTGCCGACGCCGGTGTGCCTCAGCCAAAAACGCCGCGCCACTGGGCACCGTCGCGTCGAACTCACCGTGACGACCCAGCCAGCGCCGAAAAGCCCGGCCACGGCCGACCGTATCCCACCACCAGATGACGGAGACCGACGCGCCACCCAGGGCCGCGCCAGTCACCAGCAGCGACGCCACATCAATCACATCATGCACAGCACACCTCCGGTTTGAGTTCCTCCACCTGCGGCGCGGGCGAAAACTGCGCGTCGCACCGCGGACAAATCCCATGAGTCACCGCGCCCTCGGGCAGCTCCAATGCCAGCCCCAGCCACCCACCGCACCAGGCACACCGCCGCACGCCACAGCCGGCCGCAGCCGCAGCGAAAATGAGCCCGACCAAACCGGGGTCCGCCGCGTGTTCATGAGGTGCGCGCGCGTTCATTCCTGCCAGCTCCTTGGAATCTCCCCACGCAACCACCCGGACAACTCCTCCTGCCCGCGAAAAGTCCGGCGGCCCCAATGATAAAGCACCGCGATAAGGCCGGACGGGTAGCACTCCACATGCTGGAGCCCACCGGCTCGGCCCGGGTCCGGCTCGGAAACCTGCCGGAGAGCGTCCGGGTGCGCTGCCAGCGCCGCCATGACCTCGGCCGGAATCACGCCGGCACCTCGTTCTTCTTGTCGGCCTGCTCGCCGAAAACGTCCTTCTCCAGCGAAGCCAAGCCCCGGCTGATGGCCTTGCGGAGAATGTGGGCCGTGTGGCTTTCATCAGCCTTCACCAACCGCTCCAAGCGGCGCACATCTCGGATTTCAATGGTGGTCGCAACTTGCTTCTTCATTATGGATTCATTGGATACATTGGATAAATCCACACGTCAAGTGTGAAAATTGACAACGAGTGAAAGGGGCTTACGCTTTCTCTGAAATGGCCAAGATACAGGCAAATTGCACGGTTGACCCGGACACCTACCGCCGGCTGCAAGTCATTGCGGAAGTGGAGGGCGACAGCATTGCCACGGTGGTTGCCCGGTGCATTCAGCGCGCCCTGCCAACGCTTGAGCTGGAGTTACAACAGCCCAAGCTCACGCCGGAAATGATGGCCCAGCTTCGCGCCGGCAAATCTGTTGCCGAGGTGCTCGCCGCTCGCTTTGCTCCGTATTCAATGGCGACGACGGAGCCCGCCACGCTAAACGACCCGCCATTCCCCAAACCGCCCACCGCGCCGCCCACCGCAAAGAAACCGCGCCGCTAAAAATAAATCTTCGCCTCCGTTGCCCTGATTTCATTGGCGTTTCTTGCTGTCCTCAATTTGATTGTTTGACAATCCACTGCTGTGGTGCGATGGTCTTCCCGTTGGAGCTAATCCAACACCGACCCGGCGGGACCGGGAAATTGAAAGGCCAGACAGCATGAACACCACCACCGACCTGGAGCGCCGCAGCACGTTGACCGAGCTTTGCCGCGCTTGGCAGGACACTGAGCAAGAAATTAAAACCGCCTTCGAGGCCATCGCCCGCGCCGAGGCCCGGCTTGCGGCGGTCTTCGATGGCGGCTCCAACGCCTTCAGCGTGCAGGAACATCACGGCTACATTGACTGGAAGAACCCGGCCCACTGTCTTGAACGGCTCCAACGTCAGGCATGGCGCGCCATCACTAACCGCCTTGAGCTGCGGCCGCTGATGAGCTTGGCGCAAATTAAGGAACTGGACGCGCAGATTGAGACGGGCACCGGGCTTCCGCCGATTCGATACGAAGACTTGCTGGCCACCGTTGAAGCACTGCACAGCCGGCGCGGTGAATTTCTGCGCGAGAAGGTCCACGAGTGCTATCGCTGGCTTCGCCCGGACTGCTGGAACGCCAACCGAAAATCCTACTACGAGCCATACAAAACCAACGCCAAGAGCTTCGCGGCGGGCGTTGGGGAAAAGGTCATTATCGAATACGGCGTCGAGCGGGGTTACGGGCGCGGCTACCGAGTCAACTACCACAAGCGGGACCATCTGCGCGCGTTGGACCAGGTGTTTCATCTTTTGGACGGCAAACCCCAGCCCACCAGCTATCAAGGCGCGCTGGCCGACGCCATAGACCAGCAAACCAAGCAGAACGACACCAACACAGCCGAGACGGATTACTTCCGCGCCATCTGCTACAAGAACCAAAACCTGCATCTGGAATTTAAGCGCAAGGATTTGCTGGACCAGTTCAACGCCATCGCCGGCGGCTTTAATTTGAACGCCTGACCCGCCTCCCTGCGCACGGTCGCAGCCGTGCGCAGCCGGCGGGGCAGAACGCCCAGCAGCCACTCGGGGCCACCGAGAAAGAGAAAGCCCGAAGATGAATCCAACTAAACCCGCCAAACCCGCCCACCGACGCCTGCGCGCCAAGCTGGAAGCCCTCGCCGCCCTGGGCATTGAAGGCGAACGCACCACCGCCGCCCGCAAGCTCGCGCGCCTGCTCGCCCGCTACGACTGGCAAGCGCAGGACGCCGCACCCGCCGGGGACATCCTCGCCGGCCGCTACCAGCGCGCCGAGCATGGCCGCCCCATTGGCCGCTTTACCTGCCCGCACGTTGCCAACGCGGTAAAGTGGGCCATTGAATCCGCCTGCGGCGTGCCCTGCTCCCACTGTGCCGGCGAGCTGGTCGCGCACGCCACGCCCGACAGTTGCCGCCGGCTGGCCGCCGCTGCTCAGTCTATCGCGCAGGGCTTCACCGTCTCCTGGCAGCACTTCGCCACCGTGCCCGGCGTCGCCGCTGCCGACCAGCCGCTGTTCTTCATGGGCCTTTACGATGGCATGATGAACGAGACGCGCCCCATCGGCCAGCGCCTGCCCTCGCCCGCGCGCCGCCGGACCAGCGCCACCCGCGCCAAGCGCAACGCCGTGGCCCACGCGCCCGGCTTGGAGCTTCACCCCTACACCGTCGCCGTCGGCCTTGGCCGCCAAATCCGTTTTGCCGCGCCCCATGCGCAGCTCGTGGAGACCATCGAGCGCACCTTGGCCGGCGTCCTTCCCGCAGTCACCACCAAGTAACCACACCACCCCATGAGCCTCGAAAACAACACCAACACACCATGAAAACCAACACCTCCGAAATCGTCACTCGCCACTGCCTTCAACTGAAGGCTGAAGCGCAATGGATTCAAAAGTGGCTCCACGAATCTAATGCCGGCAAGGCGCTCCCAGAAGTGGACCGCGCCAGCCTCGGCGTCAGCCTGTCCAAACTGTTCACGCTCGCCAGCGGCGGCAGCGAACTGCGCCAGAAGCTCGGCACCAAAGCGAACTGACCTATGAGCCTCGAAAACAACACCAACGCGCAGAAAGGCCCGGAGCCGGCCGACACGTTTCTTGCCATGCGCATCACCCGCCGCCGCAAGGCCGCGTATGTCAAAGCCGCCCACCGCAGCCCGCAAAAGAAGTTGGTGGACTGGGCACAGCACCACCTCGACCAAGCCAGCAACTACCAAGAGAAAGGCACCAAATGACCCTCAAAGAAGCACTCCAATGGGCCGACACCTTCGGCCCCATTCAATCCGACCCACCCGGCGGCGACGGGCCGGCCCTGCTCACGCTCGCCGCCGAAGTCCGCCGACTGCAAAGCCTTCTCCGCAAGATTGTGGAGCAACCAGACGACCCCGCGCGCGGCGTGCGAGTCCGCCTGCCCTTCTCTCTCGAAGCAGAGGCTCGCGCTGCAAGCAACTACCAAGAGAAAGCCACCCCATGACCACCGCCCAACACCTCGACGCCGCCCTCGAACATCTCCGCGCCATCGGCCACGGCCACGAGGCCGACGAACTCACCCGCCGGCACATTGAATACGCCAGCGCCCACATCCGGCAGGCTTGGATTGCCAACGACGGCCAGCTTGCCGCCACGCCCGAAGGCACCCACAAAGCCGTCACCGGCTTCTTCAAGCTCGAAGCCGCTGCCAAGGCCAAAGCGCCCGCGCCGCTCTGCGCATAGTCCACCCGCCCAACTCAAAGGCCCGGCCCGCACCACGCGCGCCGGGCCTTCTCTCTTCTATCCTCTCCCCTCTATCCTCTCCGCCACGCGCGCCCACTCCACCGCGCTCCCACCCCGCAGCGCCTCGGCCCCTATCCATCGGCTCGTGTAGTGGCTCTGCGTCGTCGTGATGCTCCTGTGACGAAGCCAAATCTGAGCCTCCTCCAGCCGGTAGCGAATCGTCACCTGCCCACCCGCCCAGGAGCGGAGCCCGTGGTTCGTTTTCTGCAATGGCCAGCCCAGCCCGCGCAGCCACTCGCTGACGCGCCGAAACACCAAGTCGCGCCGCTCCGTCTCCGAGCCATCGAGCACCGAGCCGGCCGCCTGCCATTTCCCCGACGCCCGTGCCCGCGCCTCGAACTGAGCCCAGAACGGATTCAGCGCCACCACCCGCAGCCGCCCCGTCCCGTTCTTGACCGTCGCCTGCGCGTCGAGCTGGTGGAGACCATCGCGCACCGTGAACCACTCCCACCGCGCCTGCGCCACCTCGCCGGCCCGCAGGCCAAACGCCAGTTCGAGCCCGACCGCCGCGAACTCGTTCCAGTCCTCCAGCCCCGGCCACGCCGCGAGCACCCCGGCCATCAGCTCAGGCCCCGGCGGCTCCTGCTCGAGATCCAAGCCCTTGTCGAATCGCTCCGCGTTGCCCTCCGTGACAAACTCCACCACCTCGGGCACGTTCAGCCCCGCGTCCCGGTATCTGGCCAGCGCCGCCACCTGCACCACGCTCTTGGCCTGATTGAACACCGAATTGGCCGACCGCTTCCGACTCGCCGCCGTCACCTGGTCGAGGCTGGCACACTCCCGATTCACCGCATCAAAGAACCTCCGCGCCGTCCGCCCGCACAGCACATCCGCGCTCTCCTCCTCGGGGGCCGCAAAGCCCGCGCGCCGCAGGACATTCGCCAGCGCATTCGCCGCCGCCCGCTGATGTCCATCAGTGATGCCCAGCTCCAACCCGCGCCAGGCATCGAGCAACTCGCCCACCGTCGCCCAGTGCCGCCGCTTCTTGTTCGAGTCCACAATGCCCCATTCCTTGTCGAGCGCCGGCTGGATGAACTTCACCTTGGCCACCTGCTTGGCCGTCTCCGCCTCGTTGGTGCCCAGCGCGTGGTTGAACCGCTTGCCGTTGATGGTCCCGACCAGATACCACGGCGCAAACTTCCCAGCCCACCGCTGCCTCAAAGTGAACTCGCGCCCCGCCACCCGGAACTTCACCTTGCCCAGCTTCGGCTCCGGGTTGGTGCTTGGTGCGTCTGTTTGGTGCGTGTTCTGGTGCGCAATCATGGTTCCAAACATTCCGCTTCCGAGCGACGTTCGGCAAGCCAATTTCCGCCGCTGACCTTGATTCAGCCGCGACGCGCCCCTCACAAACCCCCTGCAAACATTGAATAAACCGCACAAAACGCCAACAAAACCGGGGAGAATACGAAGGAGGAAAGATTGGTGCCCCGGGTAGGACTCGAACCTACGACCAATTGATTAAGAGGGCAGCGGACACCCCGAAAAACACCAGCGTTTCGCGCAAATCCGGCGCTTTGGTGCGTGAGTTGGTGCTACTTCTTGGGCTTCGGCTCGTCGTGCTGCTGGAGGCCCCAGCCGAAGAGGGAGAGGATGCCCAGGGCGGTGCCTTTGGGAACGCCGTCTTCAAGCATGACCTTGTAAATATCCTCGAAGGAGAGCGGGACGGCAAGGCGCGAAAGTGTGGCCGTGGGCGTCGTCTTCTCGCCGATGACGTTCTCGCCTGTCCGAAGGTCCACCGCTGCGCCAACCACAGGCGAGAGCTTGGTGCGGAGGAATTTGGTCAGGACATCCCAGGCCGTGTCCGCACCATAAGGCAGGTCGCCGTAAAGTGAACGCACTTTGCCGGCCTGCGTCTTGGTCTCGCCTGTAATCTCCCGCGAGAGCAAGACGGTAGCCTGCGCAAGTCCGGACAGCGGATCCACGCGGGTGTTGCCGAAGCGCAGCTTGCCGAAGTCTGATGAGCGCGGGTCTGTCTCAATCTCCGCGCCGGCCATGTTCGCCAGCGCATAGACGACGGCGAGGCCACCGAGGAATCCGGCGTATTCTGCGGCGACCGCGCGCGCCACGCGGGCGCTGCCGGCCTTGCGGAGCGGCTGGCCGGTGACGAGCTGGAAGCGGCTCAACACAAGGCGCGGAGAAAAGAACACGGTGGCGAGCGTCTCGGCGGCGGCGGCGTGCTTGCCCATGTTGCCGCGCCCGGTGGACACGTTGATGAAGTTGCCCACGGCTTGCAGCTCCAAGTCCGTCAGCGGCGTTCCCTTGGCCTGGAGCCGGTCCACCAGCGCGTCAAAGCTGTCGGCGCGGAGCTTGTTGAGGAAGGTGATGTAGGCCCGCTCCGAGGAGCGCACTCCGGGCATGACGCGGGAGAGGCGCGACATGTAAATCTCCTCCATCGCGGTGAGCTTGGACGTGTCCAGCGGCGCGAGGAAGAGCTTGGCGCGGGCGTAGAGTGGCGCGTTTGGGCGGTCGCGGATTTCCTTGTCCACCATGTGCGCGCGCGTCTCGCTGGCCAAGGCGCGAAACATCGGTGCCAGCCCCGACGCGGCCCGCCGCCAGTTCATCGGGTTGAGCGTGATGAAGCCGCCTTGCCGCAGCACCGCCGACACGTCCCACGAGGCCAGCACGGCGCGGGGCACGTTCAGCACTTCCTTGGCGTGCTCGATGGCGCGCTTGGTCGGGGAGAGGCGATGGAAGCGGTCGCGCTCCAGACCTTCGCGCCACTTGGCTTTCTCCATCTCGGCCTGCGCCCGGAGCCGGAGCGTGGTCGGGTCCGTCGGGACGGGCTTGCGGACGCGTGGGGCGAAGTCACCACGGGCGAGGCGGTCGGCGTATTCGGCGGCGGAGGTGGTGAGGCGGGTGTGCAGCGCCTTCAAGGCCCGCTCCTCGGGCGTGAGCTTGGGCTTGCGCGCCTCGGCCAGCCGGCGGTTCACGTCGTCGAGTTTCTGCCGTGCCATCTCCAAGGCCGGGTCGGCCAACGGCCGAGCCACCTTCGCGCGCGACTCGGTGGACAAGTCCCCTGCCGCCAGCTTGGCCTCGCGCTCGGCGATGGACTCCTCCATCGCAGCCAGCCGGCGGGCGACGTTCTCCGCGTGCTTCTGTTCCCACGGCTTCTTGCGCGCCTCGGCCAGTTGCCGGTTCAGCGCGTCGCGCTTCTGCATCAGCTCCTCCAGCGCGGGGTCTGCCGGGCGTGACACCGCGCGGCCAGCCGGCGGCTTCGGGCCTTCGGCAATCTGCTTCTCCTTGGCGGCGATGGCTTCCTCCAGCGCGGACTTCTGCCGAGTCAAAGCAGCTTCCGCCTGCTGCCGTTGGAATTCCCCGTCCAGCTCGCGCAACTCCTGCCACTCGGCGCGCACGGCGTCGCGCCGCGCCTTGAGCGCGGCCAGCTCGGGGCTGGTGATGTCCGGCTTGGCCCGCTTGAGGTTCATCTCGCCGCCGGCAATGCGCGCCTCGTAGTCGGCGATGCTGCGCTCCACGTTGCGCATGGCCAGCTCCAGCAGTTGCGCGTCGGTGCGGCCGGGCTTGGGAACCAGTTCGTCGAGCTGGGCGCGCAGGGCGTCGCGGCGAGCTTCGAGCAGCTTGGTCTCGGCGTCGAAAGGCGCGTCCGTCTTGGACTTCACGATGCGCTCCTTGGTGGCAATCTGGTATTCGAGGTCCGCCACCTGGTGCTTGAGCCGGGTGCGGACGGCATCCAGCGCGCTCTTGAGCTGCCGGGCCGGGTCCGTGACCACCACGCCGAAGCGGCGCTTGGCCTCGTTCACCTGTTGGATGAGCCGGCGCTCCTCGTCGCTCTGGGTGCGCCGCTCCACGCCGGTCTTCTGCAACGGCTTCTTGGCCGTGATGTCTTCGAGCTTGGCCACCTGCTGCATCTGGCCCTTGAGGTCGCGGAGCTGCGCCTTGGCCGCGTCGGCATCCAGCGGTTTGAAGCGGCCGTAGCCGCTGATGGCGTCCATCGTCTCGCGCCGGCTCAACTCCATGCCGATGTCCTCGGTGAGCACCTTGTGGACGGCATCCACCAGCGCGTTGCGCTCGGTGACGCCACCGCGAACAAAGGACAAGGCCAGCTTGCGCACGTAGTCGCCGAGCAGGCCGACGGGCAACCCTTCCGCCACGCCCTTCTTCAGTCCCTCGATGACGCCCTCGCGCCGGCCCGTCTCGTCGCGCTTGCGCAGGAGCCGCTTCACCGGCTCGGACTTGTCGCCATACTTCGCGCCCTCGTTCTCCAGATGCAGGTTGGCGCGGTCCCAGGCGGCTTGGAGGTAAGGCTTCACGCCGTCGCCGAACTCGGCGGCCATCTCGATGCTGAACTTGGAGAAGTCCAGCCCGAGGCGCGCAATCTTGGCCGCGCCGATGACGCCGAGGTGGTAGATGTCCTCCGGCGTGGGGGAAAGGAACTTGCCCTTGAGGAACGCGCGCGACTTCTCCGCCTGCTTCTCCAGCTTGCCAACAATCTCCTCGGCAATCTTCACGATGCGCGGGTCGTAACTGGGCCGGCTGGCCAGCTCGCGCTTCATGTCGGCGATGGCCTCGTCGGTCATGCGCGAGGCGCGCTCCTGGGCCACCTGCTCCTCGCGCTCGACCGCCCGGCGCTCCAGGTCCGCGATGCGCTCTTGCAGTTTGGCCATGGCGGTGCGTTCCGCGTCCGTGAGCGGGGCACCGCCGAGGGCGGCGCGCTTCTCCATCTCCATCGCGGCGAGGGTGAAATCCTCGTTCGCCATCATCTTGCGGGCGGCCAGGCCGCGCCCGGTCTCGGTGCCCGCCGCCTTGTTCACGTCGTAGAGTTCGAGCAGTTGGTCGGAGAGTTCAGCCACCTGCGCCTTCAGCGACTCCACCGCTTCAAGCCGGTTGGGGAACGCCTTGCTGTCCTCGTAAGCCGCTGCCAGCTCGCGGGTGGCGCGGCCGTATTCGTTCTGCAAGTCAATCTGCCGGTGCAGCAGCAGGGCGTCCTCGGTGTCCGTGAGGGCGCGGGGCTTGGCCTTCAGCTCGGCGATGAGCCGGTCCTGCACGGCGGGGTCAACGTCCACGCGGGCCATGGCCTCGTCCCACACGCTGCCCCAGTCGCGCCGGGCGGCTTCCATGGCCGGGGGCAGGCCGCGCTTGGCGCGCTCGGCGTCCACCGTGGCGTTCTTGATGCCCGTGGGCGTGCCGGAGTTGCCCGCGAACTCGCCCGGCTTGGCCCCGCCCATGCCGGACTCGCCGAGCGCGCCGGAGTTGAGATTCGACTTGGGCGAAGGCGGGGCGAAGAGGTCTTGCGGGCCGGCGAGCAAATCGCCTTGGCCGAGGTCGCCGGTGGTGCCGGTCAAGGGCTTCGCGGCTTGCTCGGCGAGCTTGTCCTTTTGCGCCTTGGCCTCGCGTTGCGCCTGCTCTTGGGCCAGCCGGGCCTGCTGCTCTGGCACGGACTCGGCGGCGGCGAGGGAGAAGGCGGCACGCTTGCGCGCAGCCGTTTCCGAAACTAAAAGCATCGTCGTGTCGCTACCCCCGCCGTAAACGTATTCGTTCAGTTCGACCGCATCGAAGCCAGCTTCGCGAATGCGTTTTGATAGCTCCGGGAGGTTCCGATTCAATGCTTGCGCAAGTTCATCGTCGCGCAAGAATTGAATGCCCTTGGTGTCCACACCGCGTTGCTCCAGAAGCTCCTTCAACTGAACCCCACCATCGTCTGCGTCTGCACGAACCTCCGTTAAATCGAGTATCTTCTTAGGCGCGACTTCAACCTGAATAATGTTGTCCCCGAAGTTTCTGGCGTAAGATTCTGTCGAAGCCACATAGAATGGCACCGGCGGCGCGGTGTCATACTTGCCCCGCGAGGCCATGAACATCATCCTGCTTCCTCTGACCTTCGCCACCAGCTCCGGCTGCATGGGCCAGTTCTCCCATTGCGCCAGCTCGGCCTTGAGTTCGCTGATGCGTTTGACCACGCCATCCGGGTCCTTCACGTCCACGCCGAGCTTGCGCGCGGCCTCGGGGCGCTTGGCCGCGCCTTGCACGGCGCGGATCTGCTCCACGATGTCCTTCTGAAACTGGCTGGCGCGCTCCGCCTGCTCGGCCATGGTCTTCATGGCGGAGTCGTCCTTGCCGAAGAGGTCGAGGGATTCGGCGCGTTGGCCGGCCTCCGCCTTGCTGGCCTTGATGACGTTGGTGAGGAAGTCCGGGCCTTTGCCTTGCAGGGCGAACTTGCTGCCAATCTGCTGCGCGCCGGCGTCGCCGGGAGCCGCGCGGGCGATGGCTACGGCTTGTCCGTCCGTGAGCTTGTCCGCTCGCCAGAGGGCATAGACGTCATCGGTGGCAGCTTTCGCCAGGCTCCAGCCGGCATTGCCTTTAGCGCGGCTGAGTAATCCGCGCGTTCGCGCTTCGGCTTCCGTGATGGCGATGCCTTTGAAGTAGGTTGCATAGTCGGCGACTTCTCCCTGACCGTCCCTGATGTTGGCCTCGGCGTCAAATGTCAACGCCTGGTCTTTGGTGAACCCGTCGGCCTCGCGCACCACTTGGGCAGGGATGGTCTTCTCTCCCGTGCGGCGGGCGAGGTCAAAGCGATGGCGGCCGGTGATGACTTCGGTGTCCCCGTTGAGCCGCTCCCAGACGACGATGGGCGCGGTGCCCGTGCGCTGGTATTTGCCCGCGAGTTCCTGCCCGACCACGGTGCCGGTCTCCTCGGACGCGCCGCCCTTGAAGTTGGGCACGTCCTTGGAGAGCTTGAGCTTGGCGAGGGGGAACTCGACGGTCGGGACCGCCGACGGGTCAAACGCGGTGGTGGCCGCAGGTTCGGCCGGGGGCGAGAGCGGGTCTTGCCACTCGCTGCGGTTGTCTTCGCGCACGCGGGGACGTGCGGCGGGGTCGCTGCCGGCGGTGTCGAACGGACTAAACTCGATTCGTTCAGGAGGAGCCCCCGCCAGATCCGGTGCTGCTGTTGAGGTGGACACCTCGGTCGGCACGGTCTCCGGCAGGGAAGGGGGTTTGTCGAACTGGTCGAACGGGTTGGCGCGCTCGGGGCGCTCCACGCGCAGGCCGCGCTCGGGTTGCGTGCGCTCCAAGGCCAGCTCCTGCGCCGCCTGCTCCAGCCGGGTAATCGTGGCGGGGTTGTCCGTGGCTTCTTGCAGCATCCGGCCCGCTCGCTCGCCGGGCGTGGGCACGCGGGGGAGCTTGGCATGGCCGCCGACGATGGCCGCCGGCAGGATGATTTGCGCCGCTGCGCCTAGGCTTGCACGGGTGCCTTCGGACACGTCGCCGCTGCCCACGAGTTCGCCGGCCTGCGTCGCGGCCTCGGGGGCGGCTTGGGCCATCTCAGCGGTGAAGCCCATGGCCAGCGCCCGCTTGGCCACCTCGGGGCCGAGCTTGCCAGAGAGCAGGGTGTTGATGCCGGTGGGCGTGGTGAAGAACTCGGCGAAGTCTATGCCCGCGTTGGCGATGCCCGCCATGCGCTCGTCCGAGACGCCGCTGGTGCGCAGCCAGTCACGGGCCTGCTCGGTGGTGAAGCGCGGGATGGCCACGATGGGCGTGCTGCCATCCAATGGGAAAGGCTGCTGCTGCTCCGGCGGCTTGCCTAGCTCGTTCACGTTCCACGCCAGGCGCGGGATGAGGGTGAGCGGGTTGGCCTTGCTGAGAGTGTCGCCCACGTAGCCCAGCGCGTCCGCGCCGGCCATGAGAGCATCCGCCCCGTAGCCGCTGCGGCGCTCGGCCACGAGTTCACCGCGCAAGGCCCGGCCCTTGGCAGCGCGGCGCGGGTCGGGAACCTCGGCCGTGGCGGTCGCCGTGCCGCCATCGAACTGGTCGAAGGGATTCGGGCTGGCGGGGGCGTCGAACTGGTCGAAGGGGTTGGGCATGGTTCAACGTCCCAGTGCGCGGGCCGCTGCCCCGGAGCCATACTTGGCATCGAACGCCTCGCGCAGGCCGGGATTGGCGCGCAGGAACTCGACCGCACCACTCGGCGGTGCTACCGGAGCCGGGCCGGAGGCCGGCGCGGCGGGCGCGGGTGTGGCGGACGGACCGGCTTCCGCTTCGAGCCGGGCAATCTCGTCCTGCTTGCGCTTGATTTGGTTGCGCACTTGGAAGTAGGCCGCGCCGGTGAGCTTGGGCGATTTGTCCGGGTTCACCTCGGAGAGCTTGGCGGTGAGGTCGGCGATGTCCTTCTCGTTGTCGCGCACGATGCGGTGCCGCTCGATGTCTGTCATAGGCCGGGCGGTGCGGGCAGCGGCGTCCTTCTCCGAATACTTGCGGTTGGTCGGGGAGAACTCCGGGAAGAACTGCGCGCCGTTGGGACCCACGCGACCCACGGGCATCTCCACCTTCGTGCCGTCGGACATCGTGACCGTCTGCGTGCTGAGTGAAGGTGAGAAGGTTGAGCCGGGCTGCATCCCACCCAAGGAGCGCAAAAGGTTGTCCAAGTTCGGGTCTTGGCGGGTGCGCGGAAACTGGCTCATGCCCTCGATGGCAGCCATGTCGAGCGGGATGGTCGGCCCCATGCCCGCCGGAGCGGTCACACGGGGAGCGACGTAGTTCCAGAAACCGGCCACATCCTTGTCCACCGCCTGCTTCTCGCGGAGGGCGGCAGCGCGTTGCGCCAGCGTGTCCGCGTGAATCTTCTCGGCCAGGGCGGTGCTGCGCTCGGCGCGGGCGTCCGCGCCCATCTGGCGCACATTCTCGAAGCTGCGCTGGCCGGCATCCCGCATGTCCAGCAGCCAGTTGCGGTCATTCGTGATCCGGTGCTGCTGCTTCAGCTCGTCAAACTGCGCCTGCCGGTCTTGGTTTTCGAGCAGCTTGTCTTGCTTTGCCTCCTTGCGGCGTTGCTCCTGCTCCTTCTGACCAATAAATTGCTCTGCATCCACCAGCACCGCCTTCTTCTTGGCCAGCGGCAGGTTGGTGAAGTTGGAAAGGTTGGCGGCGAGCTTGGCGGCGGGGCCATTCTCATCGGCTAAGTTCTCGTATTGGGCAAACTTCTGGAGTGAAGGCCCAAGGCTTTCCACCCGCTGAGTGACGAACTGGTCCTCTGCCTTCTGTGCCGCATACCGCTGCAAGCCCTCGGTGATGGCATTGCCCGCCTGACTGATGCCTTGGGCGAGGAACTGCCCACCTTGAAACGTGACGCCGGGGTTGTAGGCGCTGTTGGTTTCCTGCTGGGGGGTGTGGAGTGAGCGCATAGGTTCAGGGTGTCTTGCGGAAGAGTCCGCCCATGAAGCCGCCAGCGGCCGCGCCGGCGGGGCCGCCCAGCAGCCCACCGCCGATGGTGCCCAGCGCGCCGAGGCCCGCGCCAAGGATACCCGAGTTCTGGTTCGCACCGGCGATGTTGGCCGCGTTCTGCGCGTTGGCATTGAAGCCGTAGGCGTTGCCGAAGTAGCTGCTGTAGGGGTCGAACACTTGGTCCGGGCCGACGCCGGATGCCGTCTGGTAAAGCCCCTGCGGGTTGCTTCCGCTGGGACGGCCAAGGATTTGCTGGAAGGGGTCGCCGTAGAACGACTGGTTCAGCCCGATAGCCTGCGACGCTCCACGGATGCGGTCTTCGTAGAGTCCGCGCTGGCGGTCGCCCAGATACATGGCCTCTTGGAAGGCGTCGGTCGGACCCATGCCCATGCCGCGCACGCTTTGCGCCCCGCGCACGTTCTGCTCGGCTCCGCGCCGCTGGCTGGCGCTCATGGCGTAGGGGTCGGCCAGCTCCTCCATCCGCAGCGCGTTGATGCGCTTGAGCATGGCCGCACCCTCGGGATTGAGCTGGTCGTAGGCCGTGCGGGAAGCCCCGGCGAGGTTGTTCACGTCGGCGATGTCCCCGGCGCGCTGGTCGGTGAGTCCGCGCCGGGCAATACGGTCCATCTCCGGGCCGGACTCGGCCATGAGGGCGAGCATTCCGTTGTTGCCCCGGTCGCCGTAGAGAGCGGCGCGGGCGGTGTCGTTGTCGAGCTGGGTGTATTGCGGGCGATACTCACGCTCGATGTTGATGCGCGGGCCAATGTCCTTGAACGCGCCGGTGCCCTTCTCCATTTCGAGCTGCGCGCGCAGCGTATTAACGGTCTCAGCGACCGGGTCACGAGTGACAACGGGGGGCGGGTCAGGTGCGTAGAGTCCCATAGGTCAGGTTTCAGGTTTCAAGAGCAGCTCGCGGACTTGAAGAGAAATTTGGCGGCGATGCTCGTATCCACCCACGAGATAGGCCACGAGCAGGCCCAGCTCGGTGAGGTAATCGCGGAAGACCAGCGCGTGCTGGCGGCGGATGTCTTGGTGCGCCAACCACGCATCGGCATCCTGCCAGGCGTTGAGCGTGGCGCTGTGCATGGCAATGAGCGCGTCGCGGTTCCGCTGGAAGAAAGCATTGGCAGGCAGCTCAACCAGCAGCACATGAAAGAGCCGGTGATATTCGACCGGGCCGTGGTCCGCGTCCACGGCGTCATCCATGAGCCGGGCCGCATAGCAAATGGCCTGCATGTAGCCCAAGGCCGCAAGGTCACTGCCAGCGATAAGCGCACACACCCGGCGCACGCGC
>Ga0255188_1000115_pt1 | contig 31954 bp, 8 predicted proteins | sample Miss_Cont_RepB_8_FD_188427 | JGI IMG/M metagenome (GOLD analysis project Ga0255188, IMG submission 188427) | Freshwater microbial communities from Mississippi River, Louisiana, United States - Miss_Cont_RepB_8h | ecosystem: Environmental > Aquatic > Freshwater > River | place: USA: Louisiana... | reverse complement strand
CGTTGTTGGTGCAGGGGGATGGGAAGATCGTGATAGGCGGTGACTTCACGCGGGTGAACACGACGGATGTGAACCGGGTGGCGCGGCTGAACAGCGACGGAACGGTGGACACGAGTTTCAACGTGACGGGCGGGGCCAACGCGATGGTGCGGGCGCTGCTGCTGGATGTGACGTCCACGGAGACCAACATCGTCGTGGCGGGTGATTTTACGGTGCCGTCCTTCGGGGTGGCGGTGACGAACAAGTCCAGTGACGGGAGCACGGTGACGTTGACGACGGCGGGGAATCACGGGCTCAGCGGGACGCCGGTGGTGACGGTGAGCTTGGGAGATGCGGCGTTTGACGGGACTTACCCGCTGGTGACGGCGAGCGGGAATACCCTGACTTACAGCAAGAGCGGGACGCCGGTGGCGAGCACGGCGGTGAGCCCGGTCGGCTTGGTGGCCTTGGCCACGCAGCCGGTGAACCGGGTGGTGCGGCTGACCAGCGCCGGGGCGGTGGATGGGACGTTTCGGGCGAATGTGGGGACGGGGCCGAACGGGAGTGTGAACACGTTGGCGACCTACGGTAGCGACGCGAACCGGAAGTTCCTGGTGGGCGGCAGCTTCTCCGGGGCGGGCTTTGGAGTGGTGGTGACGAAGCGAGAAGGACCCGGGGGCGCTGAGGCCAAGCTGACGACCGCCACCGCGCATGACCTGGTGGTGGGAGATCTGGTGGTCGTTTCCGGGGTAAATGACTCGGCCAACGTGCTCAATGCCGACAGCAGCTTCGATGGGACCTACGTCGTCACCGCGGTTGCGCCCGACAATCTGTCCTTCAACTATGTCCGAAGCTCGGGTGGGGTCAGCGCGGAATTCACCCTGACGTCGCCGGGATCGGCAGCCAAAGGCAGCCGCGCCCAAGCTCGGTTTGCCCGATTGAATGCCAACGGCACCTTGGACTCGACCTTGAACACGGACTCCGGCTTCGACGCGGCCGTGAACGCGCTGGCCGTGCAGATCCCGGTCGGAGGGGGCAGCACTAACGCGGTGGTGGGCGGCAGCTTCACTCGCTACAACGGCATCGGCGGGGTTGCTCATGATTACTTGGTGCGCCTCACGCTGCCCGGCAGCATTGCCGAACCGCTGCCGCTGGACCTTGCTTTCAACCCCGGCACCGGTGCGGACGGGGCGGTCAACTCCGTGGCCATCGAGCCGGGCTTCAACAGCCGCGCGGTGGTGGGCGGGGCCTTCACGACGCTGGGGGTCAATGCCTCGCCGGCGCTGGTGGCCCGCATCAACGCGGATGGCAGTGTGGACACGACCTTCGCGCCGCCCGCCTTCCTGCTCGCCGGAGGCACCCCGGTGGTGAACTCGGTGGCGCTGGATCTCAACACAAACGTCTTCCTCACGGCGAACGTGGGCAAGGTCGTCGTGGGTGGTGCGTTCACCAGCGTCGGCGGCCAGACCCGCAATCGCGTGGCCCGGCTCATGGCGGATGGCACGCTCGACGTGACCTTCCAGAATGGTCTGGCGGGGGCGGACAACACCATCAATGCGGTGGCGGTGGATCCCAACGGTCGGGTGCTGGTGGTGGGCCTTTTCACGGCGGTCAACGGCACGAGCCGCGGTGGCATCGCCCGGTTGACGGTGGATGGCAGCTTGGACACGACGTTCATGAACGGCCTCTCCGGGGCGGACGGCGAGGTGCGCGCGGTGGCGGTGGATCTGACGGCCGGCGCCAACTACGGCAAGATTTACGTGGCGGGTGACTTCAACAACATCAACGGCACGCCGCGCAGCAAGGTGGCCCGGCTCAACGCCAACGGTTCGCTGGATACCGGTTTCGTGCCGCCGACCAGCCTCAACGGGGCGGTGCGCAGTGTGGCGGTGGACGCGGCGGGGAACGTCTTTGTCGCCGGCGACTTCACGAGTTTCACGGGCAGCGGTGGTGGGCGCAGGTATCTCGCAAAGCTCGCGTCCAACGGCACGCTTGATACCAGCTTCCTCGCCACCAGTGGTGATGGCTTTGATGGCTTCATCTCCGGCCTGGCGGTGCAGCGGCTGGCGGACGGGACGGAGCGGCTGCTGGTGGGCGGTGAGTTTGCCAGCTTCACGCGGGCTGGGGTCGCGGTGGCGCGCAACCGGCTGGCCCGGCTGGGGGCCATCGGCGTGGCTGGCGCGGGTGCGATAGGCACGGAGGCGAACTTCGGCACGGGAGCCAACGCGCAGGTCAACGCGGTGGCCGCGCAGGCGGATGGCCGGCTCCTTGCAGCGGGTGCGTTCACAACGTTCAACGGACAATCTGTCGGGCGCATCGTCCGGCTGGATGGCGGGCTTAATCTGGACAATGGCACCTTTGATTTCAGCAGCAGCACCTACACTGCCAAAGAGAGCGCCGGCAGCGTGGCGGTCACAGTGGTTCGTTCTCGCGGCCTCAACGGCTCGGTCAATGTCAGCTTCACGGCGGGTGCCGGAGTGAGCCCCTCGTCCGGCTCCATGGTGTTTGTGGCCGGCCAGGTCACGAACAGCTTCACCCTCAACCTGCCGGCGGACAACAACGTCGCGGGGAATGACACCCCGGTGGCCTTGTTGCTGACTTCGGCGGCGGGCGGAGCGGTGAACGGGACGCTGGGCAGCTTGGTCAATGCCACGCTGACCATTCAGGATGATGACAGTGTCATCGGGTTCGCGCAGACGGCCTATACTGTGAGTGAGGCCAGCGCCACCGCCAGCGTGACCGTTGCGCGTCTTGGTGGCGTGGCGGGCACGGTGCAGGTGCACTTTGCGACGGTGGCGGAGACGGGTTTCGGCAAGGCGCTGGCGGGCAGCGATTACACGGCCACGAATGGAACGCTCACCTTTACCAACGGGGTGACCAACCTCAGCTTCACGGTGCCTATCCTGCCCGACTTGGCCAACGAGGGAAATGAGGCGGTGACGCTGGCGGTGTTCAATGCCCAGGGTCAGGGCGGTTCATCCGTGCTGCTGGCCACGGCCAACGGCCAGAGTGTCAACTCCGGAGTGACCGGCACCGTGCACACCAACGCGGTGCTGACCATCCTGGATGATGAGAGCAACCCCGGCACTCTGGGCTTCGAACTGGCCGCCTACTCGGTGGCGGAGGAGGCCGGCACCCTGGCGGTGAAGGTGCAGCGCAGCGGCGGCAGCGCCGGCACGGTGACGGTGCAATACAGCACGGCCAGTGCAGGTGTGGCCCCGGCGACGGCGGGGGCGGATTACACTGCGGTGCCGTTGACCACGCTCACGTTCGCCAACGGTGAAATCGAGAAGACGGTGAATCTCACGCTCACGGCGGACTCGGTTCCGGAGGGCAACGAAACCTTCACCTTGCAGTTGTCGGGCCCGGTCGGCGGGGCGACGCTCGGGGTGGCGACGGCGACCATCACAATCGTGGACAATGACAGCCAGGTGGACTTGGTGGGCACGCCCTACAGCGTGGGGGAGGCAGCGGGGAGCGTGACGATCACGGCGCGGCGGACGTTCGGCACGGGCGGCACGGTAGCCGTGTATATCGGGACGGGGGATTCGACGCCCACGGTCTCGGCAGTGGCGGGCACTGATTACACGCGCATCCCGGTCACGGCGGCGACCTTGGCGTCAGTGGGCGGGGACGCGTTGACGTTGACGACGACGGCGGCGCACGGTCTGGCAGCCGGCACGCCGGTGGTGTTTGAAGGGGTTGGCGGCGGCACTTTGGGCGGGGTCACGCTGGGCACGGTGGGGTATGTGGTGGCCGGGAGCCCGGGGGCGAGCACCTTCCAAGTGTTGAGCAACGGATTGCCGGTGACGGTGGGTTCGCTGGGCGGGGTGGGGACGGTGACGGTGCGCCCGGCGTTGGTTTGGGCCAGTGGAGACGCGGCGGACAAGACGTTTACGGTGGGAATCACCGACGATACGTCTCAGGACGGGGATGAGACCTTCACGGTGCTCTTGAGCGCGGGCCCGGTCAGCGGGGCGACGCTCGTCTTGGGCACGGCCTCTGCGCCGGTGACCATTGTGGACGATGAGATCAATCTGGAGTTCTCGTCTTCGACCTACGCTGTCGCTGAGAATGGTGGCAGTCAGGTCATCACGGTCGTGCGTAGCGGGGTGGCACTCCCCGTAGTGAGTGTGAACTTCGCCGCGACTGCCGGCACGGCCATCAGCGGCCTAGATTTCGTGGCGACGAACGGCACGTTGAGCTTCCCAGCCAACTCCCTGAGCCAGTCCTTTGCGGTGAGCATCCTCGACAACACGGTGACGAACGGGGCCCGGACGGTGAACTTGGCCCTGTCTGCTCCCAGCGGGCCGGTGAACACCCAGTTGGGTGCGCCCGCGCTCAGGACGGCGGTGCTGACCATCAATGAAGATGACGTTGCTCCGGGACCGGTGGCTGGCAGTGTGGATTCCGGGTTCGCCCCGGTGGCCAACGGCACGGTCTTCGCCTTGCATGGCCACACCAATCTGGCGTTCCCCACGCAGCTTGGAAGAATTGCCGTGGGCGGTGCGTTCACCACACTCAACACCGTTCCCAGCCTGCGGCTCGCGGTGCTGAACCGCGATGGCACGGTGGACACGAATGCGGCGACGGCCTTCTACGCCGCGCCGACACCCATCAACTTGACGGCCAGCTCGGTGTCGCTCGCCGGCTCCACCACGCTGACGTTCAATTTGGGCTTCAGCCACCGCTTGATGGGCGGCGAGACCGTCCAGATCTCCGGGGCGAGCCGGACGTTTGTGAACCAAGGATCGGTGCTGGTGCCCGCCCCGGCTTCTGCCACGAGTTTCACCTACTCGATTCCCGCAGTGCAGGCGACGGTCAGCGACGTGGACCGGACCGCTGGGGTGGCGACGATCATCACGACGGCGGCGCATCAGTTGCAGGCGGGCGACGTGGTGACCGTGGCGGGCGCGGTGCCGGGCACCTTCAATGGCAGCTTCACGGTGGCGAGCACGCCCAACGCGACCACTTTCACCTATGCGCAGGCCGGTGCGGATGTGGCCTCGGTGGCCTCGGCAGGCACGGTGACGCTGACGACGGCGGCGGCGGGTTCGATTACTGGAGCGCAGTTGGCCTACACCTTCCAAGGGGGCGTGAACGACGCGGTGCGGGCGGTGGCGGTGCAGCCGGATGGACGGATTCTCGCGGCTGGTCTCTTCACCAACGCGGTGGGACGGGCGCAGAACCACATCGCCCGCTTCGAGAGCCTGGGCACGTTGGATCTGAGCTTCAATACGGGCACCGGTCCGAACAATCAGGTGAATGCGCTGGCGTTGCAGCCGGATGGCAAGGTGGTCATCGGCGGCCAGTTCACCACGGTCAACGGCACCAACCGCAATTTTATCGCGCGGTTGAATGCGGATGGTTCGCTGGACACCAGCTTCAATCCCGGGCAGGGGCCGGACAACATTGTCCGGGCGGTGATGGTGCTGGGCGACGGCAGCGTGTATGTCGGCGGCGATTTCTCCACCTTCAACGGCGTCACCAGCCCGCGGCTGGCCAAGTTGAGCGCGAGCGGCGCGGTGGACGCGGTGTTCGCAGCGGCCATGAACGGCGGCCTGAACGGTCCGGTGTTCAGCCTGGGCACGCAGTTCGGTACGAACGTGGTGGTGGGCGGGCTCTTCAGCACGGCGGGCAGCCAGAGTCATGTGAACCTCGCCCAGTTCGGCACCAACGGCACGGTGGACGCGCAGTTCACGGCCTCGGCGGACAATTTCGTGAACACCATCGCGGTGCAGACCGACGGAGCGTTGGTGCTGGGTGGCGGGTTTAACACGGTCAATGGCCTCTCCCGCAGCCGGGTGGCGCGGCTGAACCAGACCGGCACCTTGGATTCCAGCATCAACTTCGGGTCGGGGGCGGATGCGGATGTGCAGGCGGCGTTGGTGCAGTTCTACGATGAACGGATTGTGTTTGGCGGGCAGTTCACGACCTTTGACGGGCAGGCGGCTTCGCGGTTGGCGCGGGTGGACGGGCGTTCGACGGGGGGCTCGGGCACCCTGGTCTTCAGCACGAACAACTTCACCGCCTCGGAAAATGGACCGACGCTGACGCTGACGGTGATCCGCGTGGGCGGGTTGACGAACACCGTGACCGGCACCGTGACCACCACGGGTGGCACGGCGGTCTCCGGCACGCATTTCACCGGCGTGAACACCACCTTCACGCTGACCAACGGGGTGCAGTCCACCAACATCCCGGTGGCCGTGGGGGATGACGCGGTGACCAATGTGAACCGGCAGTTCACCGCCACGCTGGTCAGCAGCGGCGTCACGACTCTCGCCACGGGGACGATTGTGGACAACGATGCGGAGCCGGGCTTCTTCGTGGCCAACTTCAGCGGACTGGAAAACGGCGGCTCGGCGACCATCACCGTCGTGCGGCGGGGCGGCACGGCCAACGCCTATCGGGTGGACTACGGCACTGCGGACAACACGGCGGTGGCGGGTTCGAACTACGTCAGCACGTCGGGTACACTCGTCTGGGCGGATGGGGACACTGCCAACAAGAGCTTCACGGTCACCCTGCTGGATAATGCGGTCACGAACGGCCCGCTGCTCGTCAACCTGTTCCTGACCAACGCGACGAACACCACGCTGGGCACCAGCGTGTCGCTGGCGAGCCTGAATACCGCGACGCTGACCATCTTGGATAACGAGAGCGGCCCCGGTCAGATCGGCTTCTCGAGCGCGGCCTACACTGCCAACGAGCAGGACGGGGGCGTGACCATCACGGTGGTCCGGACCAACGGCGCCTCCGGGGCCATGTCGGCGAACTTCAGCACCTTGGTGACGGGCACGGCGGTGGCGGGCACGCACTACACCAGCACCAACGGCACACTCACCTGGGCGAATGATGACAACACCTCACGGACGTTTGTGGTGCCGGTGGCGGATGACGTGGTGACGAACGTGACGCGGACGGTGAACCTGCGGTTGAGCGGGATCACGGGCGGGGCGGTGGCGGGGATCACCAACGCGGTGTTGAGCCTGCTGGACAACGACAGTCTGGTTGGCTTCACGACGAACGCCTTCGCGGTGGCGGAGACGGGAGGCAGCGCGGTGGTGAGCGTGGCGCGCGCCGGGGCGACGAACACGACGGTGGTGTTCACGTTTGCGACGGTGCCGGGGGCGTCAAGCGCGGCGGATCCCGGGGATTACTTGGGGACGAACGTGGTGGTGACGCTGCTGCCGGGCGAGGTGGGAACGAACCTGCTGGTGACGGTGAACGACGACAACTTGGTGGAGAGTGACGGGGTGACGAATGAGACGGTGGCGTTGAGCCTGTCGGCGACGGTGACGGCGGGCAACGCGGTGGTGTTCGGCACGCAGAACGCGACGCTGACGATCTTGGACAACGACACGCAGTTGGCGTTCAGCGCGGGCGCGTATGTGGTGGCGGAGAGCGGGACCAACGTGCTAGTGACGGTGGTGCGGAGCGGGTTGACGAACGGAGTGGTGACGGCGGGGTATGGGACGACGAACGGGACGGCGATCGGGGGGCTGCACTATGTGCCGACGAACGGGACGCTGACGTTTGGGGACGGGGTGGTGACGCAGACATTCCTGGTAGGGATCGTGGACAACACGGTGACGAACGGGAACCGGAACCTGACGGTGGGGTTGGCGAATGCGGCAGGGGCCAATGACACGCGGCTGGGGTTGAGCACGGCCACCCTCACCATCAATGAGGATGCGGGGGATTCGTCGCCGGCGGCCATCGCAGGCACACTAGACGGCGGCTTCCTCGGCCAGTTTAATGGGGCAGTTCATGCACTGGGTATAGGCACCAACACATCCTTGCCGGAAGTAGCGGGCAAACTTCTGGTGGGTGGTGATTTCACCACGGTGAATGGGGTGGCGCAAAATCGCCTGACACGGCTCAACTTGGATGGTTCCCGGGACTCCACTTTCAACATCGGCACCGGTCTGAATGGTCCGGCGCGGGCGGTAGCTGTGGCTCCAGATGGCAGGGTTTATGTCGGCGGCCAGTTTACCGGCGCTAATGGGGTGTTTGCTCAGAACCTCGTGCTTTTTGGGGCTAATGGCTCGGTGGACGGGACATTCTTTGCTGCCCCAGACAACGCTGTGCTGGCCCTCGCCATCCAGACCGACGGGAAGTTGCTCGTGGGCGGGCAATTCACGTTCATCGGTGGTGCCGGTCATGCCTTCGTTTCGCGAGTGTTGGCCGATGGTTCAGCGGATCCCGCCTTCCTGCCGGGCAGCGGGCCGGACAATTCGGTCCGCGCGGTGATGTCGCTCCCGGACGGCAGCATCGTGATTGGTGGTGACTTCACCAGTGTGGCCGGGGTCAGCAGTCCTCGCTTGGCGAAATTGACTGCTGCCGGAGCGGTGGATGTGGGTTTTGCGGCCAATGTCCGGGTTGGCGGCGGGTTGGATGGTCCGGTGTTCGGGTTGGGCTTGCAGCAGGGGACCAACATCGTGGCGGTGGGCCAATTCACGAGGGCGGGGGGTGGCGTGCATCTGAACATTGCCCGCTTCTCCACCAATGGCACGGTGGATGGCACGTTCACCACTGCGGCGAACGATTACGTGAATGAAGTGGCCGTCCAGGCAGATGACCGGTTGGTGCTGGGCGGTGGCTTCACGCAAATCAATGGTCTGGATCGCAGCCGCGCCGCACGCCTCAAGGCCGATGGGACGGTGGATCCCACCATCAATCTGGGGGCCGGCGCAGACGCGGATGTCGAGGCGGTGCTGGTGCAGCCGGATGATGGGCGAATCGTGTTCGGCGGGCAGTTCCTGAACTTCAATAATGTGTCACGGGGCTATCTGGCTCGGGTCAATGGCCGCGAGACCACCGACAGCGGCACGCTCGGGTATAGCGCCGCCAACTATCTCGTGAGTGAGAACGGGCCGGCGGTGACGGTGACGGTGCTGCGTTTTGGCGGTCTGACCGGGGCGTTGACCGCCACCAACTTCTCGACTAGCGGCACGGCGGTCGGCGGCACTCATTACCTGGCCATTTCCAACGTGTTCACGCTGGCGGAGGGCGTCAACAGCACCAACTTCCTTGTGCCCGTCCTCGATCCCACCGGCGATGGGACCAATGTGAATCGCGTGTTCACCAATGTGTTGATCAGCGGTTCGACCACCAATTACTCGACGGTCACCATCGTGGACAACGATGCGATCCCGAATTTCAGCCTGGCCAATTACAATGTGTCTGAACTGGGTGGCACCGCCACGATCACCGTGAACCGCCTGGGTGGCAGTGCGAATGCCTACAGCGTGGAGTTTGCCACGGCCGATGGCACGGCGGTGGCCGGGGTGAACTACGGAGCGACCAACGGCACGTTGGCTTGGGCGGATGGCGATGTTGGGGCCAAGACTTTCCGTGTGGGGATCACGAACAATGCGGTCACCAACGGGAACCTCACCGTCACCTTGCTGCTCGCCAATGCCACCAACACCACCTTGGATCTCGCCACGCCGTTAACCGGGCAGACGACGGCGGTGCTGACCATTTTGGACGATGAGTTCGGTCCCGGTCAGATCGGGTTCGCGACGAACGCCTTCACCGTCAGTGAGAACGGCACGTCGGCGACCATCACGGTGGTGCGTCTCAACGGCAGCAGCGGGCCGATGTCCGCCAACTTTACGACGATTGCCGGGGGCACGGCCACTGCCGGGGTGGACTATGCAGTCACGAACGGGGTGTTCACCTGGGCCAGCGGCGACATTTCGTCCCGCTCCTTTGCGGTGACGGTGACGAACAATTTCGTCACCAATGCAAATCGCACGGTGAACCTGCGGATCAGTTCGATCACTGGCGGGGCCACGGCGGGCATCACCAACGCAACTCTCAGCATTGTGGATGACGACAGTTTGGTTGGCTTCAGTGCCGCCACTTACTCGGTTGTGGAGACCGGGACCAATGCGGTCATCACGCTTGTTCGGGCGGGGGCTACGAACACCACGGTGGCCTTCAATTTCGCGACGGCGAATGGCAGCGCCAGTTCTGGATCAGACTACACCGGTGTGACCAACGTCATCACGTTCGCTGCCGGCGAGGTGGCCACCAATGTGCTGGTCGCGATTGGCGATGATGTGGTTGTGGAAGGTGACGAGACCGTGCTGTTGAGCGTCTTCGGGCCGGGCACCGGGGCGTTGGTGTTCAATGGTTCGCTCCTGCTGACCAATGCCGTGCTCACGATTGTGGACGATGAAATCGAGCTGGCCTTTACCGCCGCCACCTATTCCGTCGCCGAGAACGCTGGTGCCGCCACCATTGATGTGGTCCGCACCGGGGTGACCAATGCGGCGGTGAGTGTGAACTTTGCCGGAGCCTCTGGCACGGCGATTGACGGGTTGGATTATTTCTCGACGAATGGGGTGCTGAACTTCGCCGCCGGTGTCCGGACCCAGAGTTTCACGGTGGTTGTCTCCGACAACACGGTCTTCAACGCGAACCGGACGGTGAACCTTGCCATGACCAACCCCACCGGGGCGGGGGGCTTCAACATCCAGTTGGGCGCGGTCAGCAATGCGGTGCTGACCATCACCAACGAAGACCCGGTGGCGATTGCGGGGACGCGGGATCCCAGCTTCGGGGCCACGGTCAATGGCACGGTCTATGGGCTGGCCATCAATACCAACACCGCCTTCCCGGCCTTCATCGGCAAGCTGGTGCTGGCGGGGGATTTCACGACTGTCAACGGGCTGGCGCGCAATCGCATTGCCCGGCTGAACCGTGACGGAACGCTGGACACCAGCTTCAACCCGGGCCTCGGGGCCAATGACTCGGTGCGGGCGGTGGCGGTGCAACCGGACGGACGGGTGGTCATCGGCGGATTCTTCACGAGCGCGGTGGGCGTGCCCCGCAACTATGTCGCCCGGCTCAACAGCGACGGCACTTTGGATGGCAGCTTCAACCCCGGGGCGGGACCGGACGGGCAGGTCAATGCGCTGGTGCTGCAGCCGGACGGGAAGGTCGTCATCGGTGGCCAGTTCACCACGGTGGATGGCTTTGGCCGGAACTTCATCGCGCGGCTCAACAGTGATGGTTCGCTGGATGACACCTTCCGTCCCGGTGCGGGGGCGAGCTCGGCGGTGCGCGCGCTGGCGCTGCTGGAGGACGGTGCGGTGATCGTGGGCGGCGACTTCCAGTTCTTCAACGGGAATAACAGCCGTGGCTTGGCTCGGGTGAACAGCACGGGCGCAGCCGACGCGCTGTTCTCCTTTAACCTCGGGGTCGGTGGAATCAACGGTTCCGTGGTGACGATCGCGGTCCAGCAGGGCACCAATTTGGTGGTGGGTGGCACCTTCGTGGATGTGGACGGCGCGCCGCGGCAAAACCTCGCCCGCTTTGGCACGAACGGCATTCTGGATGCGACGTTTACGGCTGCTGCGGACAACACGGTCAACACGGTTGCCGCTCAGCCGGATGGGAAGCTCCTGGTGGGCGGCGGCTTCACCACGGTCAATGGGGTGGCGCGCAGCCGTGCCGCACGCCTGACTCCGGCCGGGGGCCTGGATCCGGCCATCAACTTTGGCAGCGGGGCTGACAACGACATTACTGTGTCGCTGGTCCAATTCTACGATGCCCAGATCGTCTTCGGCGGCGCGTTCAGCACTTTCGGTGGGGCCCCGGCCAGCCGGTTGGTGCGCTTGAACGGCGGGGACAATGCGGGGGCTGGCGTGTTCGAGTTCAGCCAGACCAATTACACGGTGAGTGAAGCGAGTCTGGCGACGCTGACGGTTATCCGCAGCGGCGGCTTGAACGGCACGGCGACGGTGGATGCCTTCACGACGAACGGGACGGCCACCTTGGCCGGTGGTGATTATCTGACCAACTTCGTCACCTTGAGTTTCGCGCCGGGGGTGAACCAGTTGACCTTCGTGGTGACGAACTTGGATGACACAGTGGTGGAAGGTAATGAGACGGTAAATCTCGCCTTGGTCAACGCCACGGGCGGGGCGGTCCTCGGGGCGGTATCAAACTCACTGCTCACCATTGCCGACAATGACGCCCGGCTGGCGTTCACGATTGGCACCTTCAACGCCTCGGAAAGTGCGGCCAATGCCCTCATTACGTTGACACGCACCGGCGGCACGAATGGGACAGTGACGGTGGATTTCGCCACGGCAGTCGGCGGCACGGCTGCGGCGGGCGTGGATTATCTGGCGACCAATGGCACGATTACCTTCGCCGATGGAGTGGTCGCCGCCTCGTTTAATGTCCGGCTGTTGAGTGACAGCCTGGTGGAGGGCAATGAGACAGTGCTGTTGGGACTCTCGAACCCGAACGGCTCTGGGGCGGCGACGGCGGTGTTGGGGGCCATCAACACCGCGACGTTGGTGATTCTCGATGATGATTTCAGCCCCGGCACGCTCGCCATGAGCACGAATGTCCTCAATGTGGCGGAGAACGCCGGCAGCGTGCTGGTGACACTCACCCGCACGGGCGGCACCTTGGGCTTGGTCAGTGTCAGCTACGGCACCACGAACGGATCGGCGGTGGCCGGCAGTGACTTTGTGGCGGCCAACGGCACGTTGAGCTGGCCGGATGGTGACGCGGGGACCAAGTCCTTCAGCATCACCATCAATGATGACAGCACCTTGGAGGGCAATGAAACCTTTGTGGTTGGGCTCGCGGGAGTCGCTGGCGGGGCGACGCTGGGCACGGCTTCCGCAGTGGTGACGATCATTGACGATGACGGGGTGGTGCAGTTCGCCGCCGCCAACTTCGTGGTGCTCGAGGACGTGACCAACGCGGTGGTCACGGTGAACCGCACGGGTGGCCTGACCGACCCCGCGTCGGTGGTGGTGGACATCGCCACAGTGGGCGGAGGCACGGCCATCGCGGGCTTGGACTACGTGGCGACGAATGGCTCGGTGACGTTTGGCGTGGGGGTTTCGAGCCAGACCTTCAACATCGGGATTGTGAACGATCAGCTGGCGGAGCCGAATGAGACCATCAATCTGCTCCTGGGGCCGATCACCGCCGGGTCTGCGATTCTGGGCGGCTTGGTGAATGCCACGATCACGATTGTGGACAACGACATCGCCGTGCAGTTCGCCTCGACCAACTTCACCGTTATGGAAGCCGGACCGAACGCGACCATCACCGTGACGCGCACCGGGGCGACCAACGCCTCCGTGTCCGTGAGTTTCGACACGAGCGATGGCTCGGCGGTATCGGGTGCGGATTACCAGCCGCAGCTTGGCACGCTGGTGTTCGCCGCGGGCGAGACGAGCAAGACTTTCAGCCTGACGATTTTGGATGACAGTGTCGTGGAGGCGGATGAGACGGTGAACCTGCGGTTGAGCACGCCCACGGGCGGGGCGGTGCTGGGCACGCCGGCGTCGGCGACGCTCACGATTCTCAATGATGACACCGGCGTGGAATTCGCGGCTGCGAGCTTCACCGTGGTGGAGAGCCAGACCAACGCGACTATCACGGTCAGCCGCCTGGGCCTCACGAACACGACCTTCAACGTGGACTTCGCCACGTCAAACAACACGGCGGTCGCCGGAGTCAACTACACGGCCACCAATGGCACGCTGGTGTTCAACGCCGGGGTTCTCACCCGCACATTTGATGTGTTGGTGACGGACGATGCCGTTCCGCTGGGCGACAAGACGGCCAACCTGCACCTCTTCAACGCCACCGGCGGCGCGGTGCTGGGGAATCAGCCCACGGCCTCACTGCTGATTACCGATGACGAGGTCACCCTTCAGTTCAGCGCCGCCAGCTACAGCGTGCTGGAAGACCAGACCAACGCGGTCATCACGGTCACGCGGCTTGGGTCCGGCGGGGGCACGGTCGGGGTGAGTTACAGCGCGGTGGCTGGCTCGGCCACGGCGGGCACGGATTTCACGGTTTCGGCCGGGACGCTCAGCTTCCCGGCAGGTGCCACCAATGCGACGGTGCTGGTGCCTTTGCTCGACGACATCCTGTCTGAAACGAACGAGACGGTGCTGTTGACGCTGGTCTCGCCGACCGGTGGGGCCACCTTGGGCCCGGTCAGCAACGCGGTGCTGCGCATCGTGGATAACGAGCGGGTTGGCAGTGTCGATTCACTGTTCCTCAGCGGGGTGGGGGCGGGCAATGTGGTGCAGACGGTCGCGATTTACTCCAACCCGGCCTCGACCAATTTCGGAAAAGTCATCATCGGCGGTGACTTCCAAACCGTGGCCGGCACGAACCGGCTGCGGTTGGCGCGTCTCCATGCGGACGGCACGCTGGACGCCAGTTTCAATCCCGGACAGGGCGTGAACAACGTGGTGTATGCCGTGGCCATTCAGAGCGATGAACGGGTCTTGATTGGCGGCGCCTTCACCTCTGTGGGTGGTGTGGCGCGCGGCTATGTCGCCCGTTTGAACAACGATGGCACCCTGGATGCGACCTACAATGCGGGGAATGTGGGGGCCAACAGCACGGTGCTGGCCATGGCCCTGCAATCGGACGGCAGGCTGCTTGTCGGCGGCACTTTCACCACCTACAACGGCACTGCGCGGGTGCGGGTGGCGCGGTTGGCAGTGGACGGCACGCTGGACGCCACTTTCAATCCGGGCACGGGGGCGAGTGACACGGTGTTTGCCATCGGCCTGGAGTCGGGCGGCAATGTGGTGGTGGGCGGTGTGTTCAACACCTTTGCGGGCGTGACGCGCAACCAACTGGCGCGGCTGACTTCGGCGGGAGTGCTCGACGCTACGTTCGCGCCGGCGTTCAGCGTCGGAGCGCAGATCTATGCGCTCGGGGTGCAGACTAATGGCAGCATTCTGGTGGCTGGCAGCTTCACCAATGTCGGTGCGTTCAGCCGCACGAATGTGGCTCGGCTGACGGGGACCGATGGCTCAATTGATCCCTCCTTCAGTTCCGCGGCAGCGGCCAACAGCACCGTGCGTGCCCTGGCGTTTGAGGCGAACGGCAAGATTCTGGTCGGCGGCGATTTCACCACGCTGAACGGTGCCAGCCGGATCGGGTTCGGTCGCTTGAACAGCAACGGCACGCTGGATGCCGGTTATGACCCGGGCATCGGTATCTCAACCAACGGTTCCGTCTTCAGCATCGCCACCCAATCGGACGGCAAGGGTGTGGTCGGCGGTAATTTCGTCACCGTGGACGGCGTCGGCCGGGGGAATGTGGCGCGCATCAATGGCGATCAAGGCGTGATTCAGTTTGCGGCCGGCACTGCCAGTGTCTTGGAGCGTGGCGGGAGCGTGACCTTGAGCGTGTCCCGCCTCAGTGGTTCGAGCGGTTCCATCACGGTGAATTTCGGCACGACGAACGGGACGGCTCTGGGGGGGACGGACTTTGGCACAACGAACGGCACCTTGACGTTCGGGCCGGGTATCACCAACCGGAACATTGTCATCCCGGTGCTCAACGACACGGCGGTGGAGGGCAACGAGTCCTTCACCGTGGGCCTGCAGGGGATTGTGGGTGGTTCGTTCGGTGCGCCGACCGTCAGCACGGTCACGATTCTGGATGACGACAGCACACTGCAGTTCGCGGTTGCCGCCACGAACGTCTTGGAAGACATCGGCACGCTGGTGCTCACCGTGGGACGCACGGGGGTCATTGATACGTTGGTCACATTGCCGTTCAACACCGTGAACGGATCGGCCTTGAGCGGGGTGGATTACATGGGTGACACCAATACCCTCACCTTCGACACCAATGTGGCCAGCCAGACGATCAGCATCCCGGTCCTCAACGACCGTTTGGAGGAGGGGACGGAGACCTTCACGGTGGTGCTGGGCACGCCGGGCGGCGAGGCCAGCCTGGGGACCAACACCACCACGGTGGTCACGGTGCTCGACAACGACAGCACGCTGTTCTTCACCACCAATGCCGCAACCGTGTTTGAGAGCGCGGGCAGCATCACCCTGAACGTGGGCCGCACGGGCTTCACGAGCAACGTGGTGTCGGCTGACTTCACCACCCTCGCGGCCACCGCCTTGGCGGGGAGTGATTACGTCGGGACGAATGGAACGTTGGCCTTTGCGGTGGGTGTGACCAACAACCCCATCACGCTGATCCTCATCAATGATCAGGTGGAGGAAGGCACGGAGGGCTTCAATGTCCGGCTCACCAATGTGGTGGGCGAGGCCAGCTTCAGCTCAGTGACCAATGTGGCCATCACGGTGCTCGACAACGACAGCACGTTGGAGTTGACCGCCACCGCCGCGACGGTGGTGGAGGGCGTTGGCAGTGTCACGTTCACCGCGACGCGCACCGGCTTCTTGAGCACCACCGTCACGCTGCCGTTCAGCACGCTCAATGGCACGGCCATCGCCGGAGTGGATTTCACCGCAACCACCAACGTGCTGACTTTCGCCACGAATGTGGCAAGCCAGCAGATTGTTGTGCCGATTGTGAACGACACCGTGGTGGAGGGCACCGAGGCCTTCACGCTGCAGCTCTACACCCCGGGCGGAGAAGCCAGTCTGGGCACCCGCACGCTGGCCACGATCACCATCACGGATGATGACAGCACACTCCAGTTCTCGGCACCCACCGCGTCCGTTGCCGAGAGCCTCGCCGTCATCACCCTCACTGTGGATCGGGCGGGTGACGCCAACAGCACCGTGGCGGTGCAGTTCGCCACGGCCAACGGCTCTGCCTTCGCCGGCCAGGACTACTCGGCCACCAACGGCACCCTGACGTTTGGAACCAACGTCACCTCGCGCACCGTCACCGTGACCATCCTGAATGACACCGTGGTGGAGCCGGACGAGACGTTCAGCGTCGGTTTGAGCGGGGCCACGGGTGAATCCAGCGTGGGGGCCAACGGCACGAATGTGGTCACCATTGTGAACGATGACAGCACCCTGCAGTTCTCATCGCCGAGCTATCAGGTGGTGGAACGTCTGGGCGCGGTGACTTTGACGGTGAATCGTTCAGGCGCGACCAACAGCGTGGTGACGGTGCCGTATGCGACCGGCAACGCCACGGCCTTTGCCGGGGCCGATTACACGCTGGCTGCAGCCACGCTTACCTTCGCCACCAACGAGACCACGAAGGACATCGTTGTCACCGTCCTGAATGACAAGCTCTCCGAGGGGGATGAAACCTTCACGGTGACACTGGGGACGCCGGGCGGCGAAGCCAGCCTGGGTGTGCCCAGCAGCGCGGTGGTGACCATCCTGGACGATGAAAGCATCCTCGAGTTCGCCGCCACCAACGTGACCACGATTCTGGAAAGCGGCGGCCAGATGAACCTGACAGTCACCCGGGTTGGGGTCATTGATACGACCGTCACCCTTGCCTATGCCTTCGGCAACGTCTCGGCGACGAACGGGGTGGACTATTCGGGCACCGATGGAATTCTGACCTTTGGCCCGAGTGTCAGTTCGCAGGTGATCACGGTGAACATCATCAACGACCTGATCATCGAGACGAACAAGACCTTCACCGTCACGCTGTCCACGCCGACCGGGGAGGCGTTGATCGGATCGGGCCGGGTGGTCACGTTGACCATCGTGGATGATGACAGCACGCTCCAATTCCCGTTCGGGTTGTTGAACGTGGCGGAAAGTGGCAACAGCCTGTCGGTCACTGTCCAGCGCACGGGCGCGACGAATGTGCCGGTGGGCGTTGATCTGGCGACTGCCGATGGCTTGGTCAACACGGCCACGGCCAACGTGGACTACAGTGCGATCACCACGAACCTCGTCTTCGCCATCGGGCAGACTGCGGCGTCCGTCACGCTCTACCTCACCAACGATGTGACAGAGGAGGGCACGGAGACCTTCCGTGTGCTGCTAAGCAACCCGACGAACCAAGCCACGTTGGGCAGCCAGACGGTCCTGACGGTCAGCATCATTGATGACGACTTCCGCACCATCGTTCCGGCTGGATCCACGTTGACGGCGGAGAGCTTCCTGCCGGCCAACAACGCGGTGGATCCGCTGGAACGGGTCACCATGAACCTCTCGCTGCGCAACGTGGGCAACGTCCATGCCACGAACATAACGGCCACGTTGCTGGCCACCAACGGGGTGACCAGCCCAAGCGCGCCGCAGATCTACACCAACCTCAACGCGGGCGGGGCTGCTCTGGCCATGCCGTTCAGCTTCACCGCCGCGCAGGCGCAAACCATCACTGCCATCCTCCAGCTTTCGGATGACCGCGGCACCATCGGCACCGCGACCTTCACGATTGACTTGGGCGTGCCCAGCTCGTTCACCAATCGCAGCCTCATCAACATCCCGGCCACCCTCTCCCTGCCCAGCTCGGGTCCCGCCGGTCCCTATCCCAGCACCATCACCGTTGCGAACGCGACGGGTGTGGTCAACAAGGTCACGGTGAAGTTGAGTGGCTTCAGTCACACTTACCCGGCGGACGTGGATGTGCTGCTGGTCGGACCGAATGGCCAGAAGGTGCTCCTGATGTCCGATGCGGGCGGCAGCTTCAGTGCCTCGGGTCTGAACCTCACGTTCGATGACGCCGCCACGGCCGGCCTGCCCGATACTACGCAGTTGGTGAGCGGCTCGTTCCGGCCGACGGATTACGCGCCAGCGGATACATTCCCGGCCCCCGCTCCGGCTGGACCGTATGCCTCCACCCTGAGCGCCTTCCGCGGGCTCAGTCCGAACGGCGTGTGGTCGCTCTACATCAACGACGACACGGACATCAACTTCGGCAACATCGTCAACGGCTGGACGTTGAGCTTCAACACCGTGAACGCGGCGGTGGATGTGGCGGCGGTCATGACCAACTCGGCGGCGACTGTGACCGCTCCGGGCACGGTCACCTTCACGACCGTCATCACCAACAACGGTCCGAACATCGCCACGGGCCTGACGTATAGCAACGTGCTCCCGGCTGGACTGAGCTTCGTGTCGGGCACTTCCTCGGTCGGAACCGTCGCGAATGTCAGCGGCACCCTGGTCGCCAACCTGGGCACTTTGGGAGTCGGCTCAAATCACATCGTGTCCATCACGGTAGCCACCAGCGGTTCAGGCCCCGTGGTGAACACGGCCCAGATCATCTCCAGCGAGGTTGAGCTGAATGCGGCGAACAACACCGCCTCGTCCACTGTCACCATCGCGCGGGCGCTGACCTTCACCCTCTACGGAGCACGGCAATTGGGTGGTCAGTTCTCCATCACGGTCTCCAATGCGGTGGTGGGCCGCACCTACGTGGTCGAAGTGGCCACCAATCTCGCTGCGCCGATCACCAGCACAGTTTGGACACCGGTGGGCACGAATGTGGCGACCGGCACCAGCTTCAGCATCACGGACACCGGGGCGGCGGCGACCAGCCGGCGGTTCTACCGGACCATCGAGCGGTGACGGCGGTGTCCGAGGTTGCGCCTTCATGGATGGCCTGCGGGGCTGCGATTCGGGTCGGCAACTTCGCGGCACTGCCATTGGCATCGCGGATTGAACCCAAACGCCAGAGTTGAACCACGGATGGACACGGATAAACACGGATAAGCAAGCCCCAGCCCGGTGAACTGTTCGCGGGTCACTTTGGGGCTGGGGAAGTTTCCAACCACGGCTCGGGGTTCGCTCCCATCCGTGTTCATCGGTGTCCATCCGTGGTTGCTCAATTCCTGCCTTGGCCTTCGGGTTGAAATATCCCGTTGCCAACTGGCGCTCTTGCCGGAAGCCTTCGCTCCTTGATGCCTCTGTTTTGCCGCACCCTCCTGATTGCGTTGATTGGCTGCCTCGTCACGGCTGGCCGGAGCGATGCCGGTGTGGTCATCAACGAGATTCACTTCGAGCCAGCGGAGAAGCGCTCGTTGGAATTCGTCGAGTTGCACAACGCGAGCAACACGGAGGCGCATCTGGGCGGCTGGCAACTTGGGAAGTTTCGCTTCGGAGCCGCCACAGCGCTGGCTCCCGGGGGCTTCTTGGTGGTGGCGTTAGATCCGGCGGCATTTCAATCGGCGTATGGCTTTGCCCCGCTCGGACCGTTGCCCGGCAAGCTGAAGAACGAGGGCGAGCGTGTCGCGCTGCGGGATGGCACCGGACGGGTGATGGATGAGGTGCGCTACGGGGTGGGAGCGCTGTGGCCCAGCGCCACGGCGGGCGCGGGTTCATCACTGGAGCGGGTGCATCCGGGATTGCCGGGGATGTATCCGAGTTCATGGCGCGCCTCGGGTTTCCGGGTGGATGGCGGCGCGGGGAACAAATCGCCAACGCCCGGCAAGACCAACTCAGTCTATTCCAGCCAGCAGCCTCCGGCAGTTGAGACCGTTGCTCATGCGCCGATTCAACCCCGCACGGGCGAGGCGGTGACGGTGACGGTGCGTTTGGGCGAGCCGCGCGGACATGCGGCGAAACTCCTCGTGCAAGTGGTGGAGCCGGGCGGTTATGTCCGCCGCAGCGATCCGGCTTACGAGCAGAACTGGCGGGAGTTCGACTTGCATGATGATGGCAAGGACGGCGACGCGCGCGCGCAGGATGGCGTGCTGACCGCCGTGGTGCCGGGGGAATTGCAGAAGCACCGCCGGCTGCTGCGCTATCGCGTGGTGTTCAAGGACGGTTCCAGCACCACCTTTCGTCTGCCCTACGCGGACGACGAATCGCCGAACTACGCGTGGTTCTGCTACGACGGTGTGCCAGCCTGGCAGGGGGCCGCGCAGCCGGGCAAATCCCCGCCGCTCACCTTCAGCCCCAACTTCCTGACCACGCTGCCGGTCTATCAATTGCTGGCCCGCCACGACGACGTGGAGCGCAGTCAGTGGGACGGCGGTTACAACAAGCGGCGGCTCTTCGGCACGTTCGTCTGCGACGGACAGGTGTTCGACCATGTGCAGTTCCAGAACCGCGGGCAGGCCAGCACCTACGTGAGCGGCAAGACCAAATGGGGCATCCATTTCCCGCGCACCCATGAGTTCACGCCGCGCAACCACTGGGGCGAACCCTACGTGCGCCCGTGGGATCATATAAATCTCAGCGGCTGCGCCAGTCCGTGGGTGCAAATCAATCGCGGCATGTCGGGCATGGACGAGGCGTTTTCCTTCCGCGCTTATCACCTGGTCGGCGTGCCCAGCCCAAACACTCACTGGATCCACTGGCGGGTGGTTAGTCGCGCCGAGGAAGCCGGTCCGAAAAGCCAATACGAGGGTGACCTGTGGGGCCTGTATCTGGTCGTGCAGGACCCGGACGGTCCGTGGCTCAAGGAGCGCGGTCTGCCCGATGGCACGACTTACAGCCCGGAGACCGGTCGCAAGCACTTGGGCTCGGGGCTGCCGCGGGACAATTCCGACTTTAACCAGTTCATGCACGGCTCGCGCACCACCAAGTCCGAGCAGTGGTGGCGCGATAATTTGAACCTGCCGGACTACTACAGCTTCCACGCCATCAACCGTGTCGTCTCCAACGTGGACCTCCGGCATGGCGCGAACCACTTCCTCTACCACTCGCCGCGCGCCGGCTGGTCTCCGGTGCCGTGGGACCTCGACATGATGTTCATCCCCAAGACCCATTGGCCGGGCATCGTGGATCAAGCCCGGTGTCTGGAGCTCCCCGCGTTCAAACTCGCCTACCAAAACCGCGCGCGGGAGGTGCTCGACCTGTTTTGCAGCGATCCCTCGCCCACCGGCGGTCAAGCGGGACAGCTCGTCGAGGAACTGGCGCGGGCGCTCCGGCCACCGGGGCAGGAGCGCACCTGGCCCGAGCTGGACATGGCGATGTGGAACTTTCACCCGCGCACCAGTGACAAGGGCGCGTTCTTTCGCAACCCCGCCAGTCAGGGCATGATGGGGGGAGAATTCCGGCGCACCCTGGCCACCCCCGACTTCAACGGCTTCTGCAAACTCATCGTGGACTTCTGCACCGACACGCGGACCAACCGCAACTACGCGCCCAATGACGGGAACATCCTCGGCTACGGCTTCGGCCATCTCTGGTGGGAATCCCGCGATGACAAAATCCCTGCGCGCCCCGTCATCCGCCATCTGGGCAGCGAGAAGAAGGGGGCGCATGCTTTTCAAATCAGCCCGTTCCAGAGCCCCGTGGCCACGAATCACTTTGCCGCCGTGCAATGGCGAGTGGGCCGCATTGGCAGTCCCGGCCTGCCGGGCTATCGCGCTGGCCAGCCTTGGATTTACGAAGTCGAGCCGCACTGGGACAGCGGGGAATTGCTCCGCTTCGAGCCCCAGTCGAAGCTGCCCAAGGAGCCATTCGCGGACGCAGGCATTTACCGCGTGCGTGCCCGCTACAAGGACAATACCGGCCGCTGGAGCCACTGGAGCGAGCCGGTGCAGTTGCCAGTCCGCTGAGACTGCGAATGCCGTCCGGTGTGCAGGCTTTCCGGTGGAACCCGAACGCCGGGGCGGAAAATGAGTAACCACGGATGGATACCGATGAACACGGATGGAGCGAACCCCGAGCCGAGGCTGGCAATCTTCCCAGTCCCAAAGTGACCCGCTGAACTGTTCACCGTATGGCTCATTCTTATCCGTGTTTATCTGTGTCCATCCGTGGTTCAACTCCGGCTTTCGGGTTGAATGAACCCTCCCGTCACTAGGTCGAAAGCCCCGTTCGCGCGCCGCCCCGGTCAGCCGACTGAGGCGGCGCGCGGCTTTTATCCACCGAACATGAAACTGAACTTGTCGCAACTCGCCCGTCCCATCGCCGTAACGGGGACACTCCTGTCCCCGTTGAGCCGCCGCCTCGCCCTCGGAACGTCCTTCGCCCTCGCCACCGCCGCGCTCTTCGCCGCCGACGCGAAGTCGGAGAAGAAGGGCGAGAAGAAAGCCGCCGCCGCCGTGAAGGCCGGCGTGATTCAGGACGACTTCCCGTTCCAGAAAGCCTGCATCGGCGCGAAGTTCCCCGCCGCCAACAAGGCCAACAAGGGCATCGCCATTCGCCTCGGCACCAACGCCGCCATCTGCTTCGACCAGGATCTCATGCGCTGGAGCGCGGGCTGGACCGGCGGTTTCATTTCCCCCAAGGGCGTCACCTTCGATGGTTCACACGGCGGACATCCCGAGTTGGTCGGCGACCAGCAGTGGGGCCTCGCGGTCATGCCCGGCTGGGCAGATGACTCTAGCTCCTTCAAAGACCCGCGCAAGGAACCTTACGGCCCGCTCCCCCGCGCGTGGCGGCAGATGCAGGGCGTGCAGGTCCATGGCATGGAAGTCACGCTGCACTACGTCATCCTCGGCACCTCCATCATCGACCGCCCCGAAGTCGTCGAGCGCGACGGCGTGACGGCCTTCGTCCGCAACCTCTCGGTCGGCAAGAATCCCAAGGCGCTCCTCCACGCCGTCTGCGAAGTCGAAGGCGCGAAGGCCGAGGTCACCGGCTCGCAAGCCACGCTCACCGCTGCCGATGGCAAGGTCACGGTCGTCGTCCTCAGCGGCGCACCGGCCAGTGCCAAGCTCGAAGTCGCCGACGGCAAGCGCGTGCTGCTCCGCCTCCCCGCCAGCGCCGGACCGGCGAAGTTCAAGCTCGCCCTCGCGCGCACCGATGCCGCCGGCGTGGCCAAAGTCGCCGCGCTCGCGCAAGGCCCGGCGCGCTTCAACGATTCCACCGCCGGCGGCAAACCCCACTGGCCCGAAACCGTCGTGACCAACGGGGTCCTCGCGGCCAGCAGCACGCCCGACGGCGCTTACGTGCAGGATGTCATCACCGCCCCCGTGCCGAACCCGTGGAATCGCCGCGTGCGCTTCGGTGGCCTGGACTTCTTCCCCGACGGCAAGCGCGCCGCGCTCTCCACGTGGGACGGCGACATTTGGATTGTCAGCGGCATTGACGACAAGCTGGAGAAGCTCACCTGGAAACGCTTCGCCAGCGGCGGCTTCGAGACGCTCGGCCTCAAGATTGTGGACGGCGAGATTTACACCTCGGGCCGCGACCAGATGACGCGCTACCGCGACCTCAACGGCGACGGCTCGTGCGATGTCTATGAGACCTTCAACGACGAAATCACCAGCTCGCCCGGCTTCCACGAGTTCACCTTCGACCTGCACACGGACAAGGAAGGCAACTTCTACATGGCCAAGGCCGGCCCCGTGAAGGGCGGCGGTCGCGGCTTCGGCGGCGGCGGCGGCAATGGCGAAATCTCCGCGCACGCCGGCTGCCTGCTGAAGGTGGACAAATACGGCAACAAGCTCGAAGTCGTCGCCACCGGCCTGCGCGCGCCCACCGGCATCGGCGTCGGCCCCAACGGCGAACTCACCACCGGCGACAACGAGGGCACCTGGGTGCCCATGTGCCCCATCAACTGGGTCAAGCCCGGCGGCTTCTACGGTGTCGAAGACCTCGCGCATGGCAAGGACGTTAAGACCTTCAGCCAGCCGCTCTGCTGGCTCGCCAAGAGCTGGGACAACTCCGGCGGCGGGCAGGCCTGGGTCACGAGCACCCAGTGGGGCCCCTTCAGCGGCGAGCTGCTCCACTGCTCCTACGGCCAGTCCTCCATCTACCTCGTGCTCAAGGAATTCATCGGCGGCCAGCCGCAGGGCGGCGTCGTGAAAATCCCCGTCAAGCTCACCTCCTCCGCCATGCGCCCGCGCTTCAATCCCGCCGACGGCCAGCTCTACAACGCCGGCCTGCGCGGCTGGCAGAGCAACGCCGCCAAGGAAGGCGGCTTCGACCGCATCCGCTACACCGGCAAGCCCGTCGTCTCCATCGCCAAGCTCAACGTCACCAAGGCCGGCGTCGCGCTCACCTTCACGCAGCCCCTCGACAAGGCCGCCGCTGAGGACGCGCAGAACTACTCCGGCGAACGCTGGAATTACCAACGCACCAGCAACTACGGCTCCCCCGAGTTCAAGCTCACGAAGGGCCCGGACGGCAAAGAGCAGCGCGGCCACGACAAGCTCGACATCACCGCCGCCAAACTCTCCGCCGACGGCAAGACCGTGACCCTCGCCATCACCGACCTCCAGCCCGTGAACCAGCAGCTCTTGAAATTCCAGCTCAAGACCGCCGGCGGTGTGGAGTTCAAGCAGGACGTGCTGCACACCATCAACGTGATTCCGTGAGTGCGTGAGCGGGACACTCCTGTCCCGCAGTGCATTAGAGATGATTGGGATTAAGAATAGGAGTAAGAAGCCGCCGGTTTTCCCTCATAATCTTACTCCTATTCTTAATCCCAATCATCGCCAGCGTGCGCATGCGGGCCGCTTGCGCCGTCTGGCTAGAGAATCACCAGGTCGTCGCGGTGGATGACTTCCTCGCGGGGGAGCTGGTGGTCGGCGATTTGCACGGAATGGAAGCGGGCGATGCCGCGTGCGAACTCGGTGCCGTCCTCGTCGCAGATGCGGACGACATCGTCCTTCGCGAAGTCGCCTTCGCAGCGGGTGATGCCGGGCGGCAGCAGGCTGCGGCCTTTCTCGCGCAAGGCTTTCTTCGCGCCATCGTCCACGAAGAGGGTGCCTTTGGGGTGGTGGAAGAAGGCGATCCAGCGCTTGCGGCCGGGCAAGCGGTCGGGTTGCGGGATGAAGAGGGTGCCTTCCTCCGCGCCGCTGAGGATGTCCGCGAGGACGGTGGGCTTGCGGCCGCCGGCGATGACGAGGGGGATGCCGGAGCGGGTGACGATCTTGGCGGCTTGGATCTTGGTGGCCATGCCGCCGACGGCGGTGGCGCTCAAGGTGCCGCCGGCCATGCCCTCGACGGAATCGTCAATGCGCTCGACCGTTGGCAGCAGGCGCGCGGCGGGTGTGCCGAAGCCTTCGATGACGCCGTCCACCGTCGTGAGGATGACAAGTAAGTCGGCGGGCAACAACGAGGCGACGAGGGCGGAGAGCTTGTCGTTGTCGCCGAACTTCAACTCAGTCCAGGAGACGGCGTCGTTTTCGTTGATGATGGGGATGACGCCGCGGTCGAGGAGGGCGACGAGGGTGTTGCGGGCGTTGAGGTGGCGTTCGTGGTGTTCGAGGTCGTCGTGGGTGAGGAGGACCTGGGCGACGTTGAGGCCGAACTGGGCGAAGAGGCCTTCATAGGTGGTCATCAGGCGCGACTGGCCGACGGCGGCGCAGGCTTGCAGCTCGGCGAGTTCCTTGGGGCGCGTGGCAAAGCCAAGCACGCCCATGCCGGCCCCGACGGCTCCGGAAGTGACGAGGACGACCTCGCGTCCGGCTTTGCGCTGGGCGGCGACTTGCGCGACGAGTTGCTCCATCTGCGCGCGGTCGGGCTGTTTCTGGCTGTCGGTGAGGACGCCGGTGCCGAGCTTGACGACGAGGCGAGAGATGTCTTTGAGAACCGCAGAACGCACGGCGACTTCGTAACAGAAGGGCCGGAGCGGGCGAAGCGGAAAGTGCGGCGGCCGGGGCCGATTAAGCCGGCGACGCGGCGGGTTGGGCGGCGGCCGGGGTGCGTGCGGGTTTCTGGAAAGCTTCTTTCACCACGCGGAGGAGGTCCTGGCTGGTGAAGGGCTTTTGCAGGTAGGTCACGCCGAGTTCGCGGTTGCTGGGGCGGAAGTTGCCGCTGGTGCAGATGACCCGCAGGTCGGGCGCGACCGTGTGCAGGCGCTGGATCAGTTGATGGCCGTCCATGTGGGGCATCACCAGATCCGTCACCACCAGGTCCACATGGGAGTCGGGGTGTTCGATGACTTCCATGGCCTGCCGGCCGTTGGCGGCGGTGAGCACCTGATAGCCGTAGGCGGTGAGCACCATTTCGCTCATGGTCAGGAGCAGTTCCTCGTCGTCCACGATGAGCACGGTCTTGTCTCCGCGCAGGTCTTCGTCCGCCAGCACGCCTTCTTCGAGGGACTTGCGGTCAGCCGGGAGGTAAACACGGACGGTGGTGCACTGGCTTGGCAGGCTGGTGATGGCGAGGCTGCCGCCGTGGTTGGTGATGATGCCGTAGGCCCAAGCCAGGCCCAGGCCGCGATGGCCGCGTTTCGTGGTGAAGAACGGGTCCACCACGTGCGGGAGCACATCCGCCGGGATCCCTGGACCGGTGTCGTTGATTTCGATGCAGACGTAGGTGCCGGGCGGCAGGGTGATGCGGCCGTCCGTGAAGGTGGTCGCGCAGTCGCGGTTCTGCGTGGTCACGGAGACGGTGCCCGTAGCCCCAACGGCTTCGACGGCATTCTCCAGGATCTTCTCCAGCGCCTGGCCGAACTTGGCTTCGTTGAAAGGAGCTGAGAACAGGCGGACTTCGAGGATGGGCCGCCACGTCACGGTGTCTGGCGCATTGTTTTTGAACTGCTCCAGCAGTTTGCGGATGAGCTTGTTCAGGTTGCCCGAAAGGTCGGGTTGCGCCTCCTTTTCCTCCCGGCTGAAGGCCGAGAGTTCGAAGGAGACCTGCGTGGCCCGGTCGGCCGCCTTCTCGATCTGCTGCACGGAACTGCGCCAGGGATGGTCCGGCGGCATCTGGCTCAGGACGTGCGTGGCGTGGCCCAGGATGCTGGTCAGGGCGTTGTTGAAGTCCATCGCCACCGTGCGCGTAAGCTGAAGCGCGCACAGGAGCTTTTGTTGGGCGGTGACGGCGCTGGCCGGTTCCGTCTGGGCCGGCGGCGGGGCAGGGGCGGCCGCCGCCGGGGAGCCTGAACCTCCGGTGCCGTTGTCAGTCTCCGGCTTGGCCGGGACGGTCGGCTCCGCTGCGGGGCGCGGGCTGCTCGGAATCGCGGGGCGGGTGTGTATCTGGAAGACGAAGGCTTTTCGCGTGTCGTTGATCCACGGGTTGATGTGGACGTTGAAGGGCATGAGCCCGTCCTTCGTGGTCTGCAGCTTCAGCGGAAAGACCGGGGTCGCGGCTTGCTCCAGTTGTTTGAGGAACTGCTCGGCGGAACAGCCGTTGTCGAAGGTCCAGATGCCGACCAACCGCTTGGGCGGGCTGCCATCGGTGCCGCCAAAGACCGCGCGGGCATAGGCATTTGCCTTCGTGATGTCCCCGGAGGATTCCACGAGCAGCACCGGCCAGGCCGCCGCTTCCAGGGGGAAGTCAGCATTCTTTCCGTCGGCCTTGGGAGCCGGCCGGCGGAAGAACAATTGAGTGAAGCCTGAGTCTTTCACGTGCGCGTGCGCTTGTTGCTCAATGAGCGAAACGCCTCCGGCAGCAGTTGGTCAACGGTGAATTCGCGGAACTTCGCCGGCCGCCGGCTGTCCGCCACGAACACCCGCGCATCCGGCGCGTATTCCGCCAGCAACTGCCGGCACGCCCCGCAGGGCATCGTCTGCGGGCTCGGCGCGACAATGGCCATGGCGGCGAAGTCCTTGTGCCCCTCCGTCAACGCCTTGAAGAGCGCAATCCGCTCCGCACAGCACGTCAGCCCGTAGCTCACGCTCTCGACGTTCGCACCGCGAATCACCGTGCCGTCGCGTGTCAGCAGCGCCGCCCCGACGCGAAACTTCGAGTAAGGCGCGACCGCGCGGCGGCTGGCGAGGACGGCTTCGTGGACGAGGGAATGCGGTTCAAGGTCGGCCATAGAGGCGGGCTAATTCTTCCAGCAACGCGCCCGTGTGGCGACCCGCCTCTTGGGCCGTCGCCAGCACTTCCTCGTGGGAAACCGGGTTCGGACTGAGGCCGGCGGCGGCATTGCTGATGCACGAGACAGCGGCCACGCGCAACCCGAGGTGTCGCGCCACGATGGCTTCCGGCACCGTGCTCATGCCCACCGCGTCCGCGCCGAGTTTGGCAAACGCACGTATCTCCGCTGGCGTTTCGTAAGTCGGCCCCGACAGCGCCAGATACACGCCGCGATGCCAGCGCACGCGCGCTTTCTTCGCCGCCTTGTCCAGCAGTCCGCCGAGCACCGGGTCATACACCTGCGACAAATCGAGAAAACGTGTCAGGCCGGGCGGGCACGGGCCGCGCAGCGGGTTTGCGCCCATGAAGTTGAGGTGATCCGTCAGCCGCATGAAGTCGCCGGGGCGGAAGCGGCGGTTAATGCCGCCCGCCGCGTTGGTCAGCAGCAAGTCACGAAGGCCGAACTCCGCCAGCACGCGCACGGGGAACGTGACCTCCGCCATCGCGTGCCCCTCGTAGAAATGCGCCCGGCCGCTCAACACGACCACCGGCGTGCCGCCGAGCGTGCCCAGCACGAGCTTGCCCGCGTGGCCTGGCACCGCCGTCTGCGGAAACCCCGGCAGCTTCGCGTAAGGGATTTCCTTCGCCACCGTCACCCGCTCCAGCACCGACCCGAAGCCGCTGCCGAGCACGAGCGCCAGTTGCGGACGCAGGGTGCTGGCCTGCGCGAGAACGCGTGCGGCGCGTTGGCGGGCAACGAGGGGGGCGGCGGGCGGGACGGGCATGACCTTCTCTCATTAGCACCCGGCTTCAGCCGGGTGTGGGACGGGGTGTGCGGCGCAAACCGTTTCAACGGTTTGCTGACCGTGGACGCCGCTTCCACCGACATGCAAACCGTTGAAACGGTTGGGGCAACAACCCCATGGAGACACCCGGCTGAAGCCGGGTGCTAACGAGAGGGGGCTTTCGCCGACTCGCGCCGTCCGGTTGGTGACTTGCTTTCTCATCGCGCGGAATTAGGCTCCGCACCCTATTTTAGTTATGCAATTGAGCAACGAAGAAATCCGCCGCTACTCCCGCCACCTCATCCTGCCCGAGGTCGGCATGGCGGGGCAGAAGAAGATCAAGTCCACCTCCGTCCTGTGCATCGGCGCGGGCGGCCTCGGCTCGCCCATCGCCATGTATCTCGCCGCCGCCGGCATCGGGAAGATCGGCATCGTGGACTTCGACACGGTGGATTACTCGAATCTCCAGCGCCAAATCCTCCACACCGACGCCGACGTGGGCCGCTCGAAGGCCGAGTCCGCGAAGGAGACGCTCGCCGGCATCAACCCGAACACCGAGGTCGTCCTCCACAACACCCGCATCTCCGCCGAGAACGCCCTCGACCTCATCCGCCCCTACGACATCGTCGTGGACGGCACGGACAACTTCCCCACGCGCTACCTCACCAACGACGCCTGCGTGCTGCTCAAGAAGCCCAACGTCTATGGCTCCATCTTCCGCTTCGAGGGCCAGGCCAGCGTCTTCGCGCCGCACCTCGGCGGGCCGTGCTACCGCTGCCTTTATCCCGAGCCCCCGCCGCCCGGCATGGTGCCGAGCTGCGCGGAAGGCGGCGTCCTCGGCGTGCTGCCCGGCATCATCGGCTGCATCCAGGCCACGGAGATTTTGAAACTCGCCTTGGGCAAGGGCACTTCGCTCATCAACCGCCTCGTGCTCTTCAACGCCCTCGACCTCAAGTTCCGCGAACTCAAACTCCGCCGCGACCCGAAGTGCCCGCTCTGCGGCGACGCGCCGACCATCAAGGAGTTGATTGACTACGAGATGTTCTGCGGCATCCAGCCCACCTCTGCCGAACCCGCTTCCAACCCCGACGAAGTCACCGTGCAGGACATGAAGCGCGCGCTTGATGACCCCAAGCTCGGCATCAAGGTCGTGGACGTGCGCGAGGCGGACGAATACGAAATCGCGAAGGTCAACGGCGTGCCGCTGCTGCCCCTGAGCCAGCTCAACCAGCGCTTCACCGAACTGGACCCGAACCAGCAATACTACCTGCACTGCAAAGGCGGCGTGCGTTCGCTGAAGGCGCTGAACTTCCTCCGCGAGCAAGGCTTCAAGTATGTGAAGTCCGTGAAGGGTGGCATCGCCGCCTGGAGCGACGAGGTGGACCACAGCGTGCCGAAGTATTGAAGTAGGTCAGGCTTCCAGCCTGACATCCATTCAGTTCCGCAACGCCCGCTTCGGCAGGCGCATTCGGAGCAACTCGGCCCCATCCGCCTCAAGGCGTTTGGGCTTCATTGCACAAGTGGGGCAACGGTGCACAGGAGCAACCCAGTTCAGTTAGTTGTCAGGCTGGAAGCCTGACCTACTTCAGAATCGCACTCACCCGCTCGCGCAGCAGCGGCACCACCTCCGCCTCGAACCACGCATTCTTCCGCAGCCAGAGCCGGTTGCGCGGCGAGGGATGCGGCAGCGGCAGAAACTCCGGCAGGAACTCCGCCGCGCGTCGCACCGTGTCCGCAAGCGTGGCTCCCCGCGCGTTTCCCAGATAGTGCGCCTGCGAGTATTGGCCGATGAGCAAGGTGAGTTGCACAGCCGGCATCTTGGCCAGCAGCCGCGCGTGCCACAGCGGCGCGCACTCCTGACGCGGCGGCAGGTCGCCGCTTCTGCCCTTGCCGGGGTAGCAAAAGCCCATTGGCATCAGTGCGAAATTCCGCGTGTCGTAGAAAGTCGCCTTGTCCACATTCAGCCAGGTCCGCAGCGTGTCGCCGCTCGGGTCGTTCCACGGAATGCCCGTTGCGTGAACCTTCGTTCCGGGTGCTTGGCCGATGACGATGATGCGCGAGTCTGCACTGGCGGCAACCACCGGGCGCGGCGCGTGCGGGAGCGATGACGCACACACCACACACTGAGTGATTTCACGGAGGAGGTTGTTCATGGTGCCGTCGGCGTTTGCTGGTCCGCTAGCCCGGTGCCGCAACGTAGGTCAGGCTTCCAGCCTGACATCCATGCAACTCCACGGCGCCAAGTTTCGACCGAAGCGCTTGGAGCTATGCAGCCTCTTCCGCCTCAAGGCGCTTGGGCTTCGTTGCGCAAGCCGCGCATCGGTGCGCAGGAGCACCCCGGTCCAGTCAGTTGTCAGGCTGGAAGCCTGACCTACCTGGCGGCGGCTTGCGTCGCCTTCCGCACCTTGATGAGCACCGGCGAACTCGTCGGCTTCCCATCACCAGCGTTCTGCCGGGCGCTGCGGTTGATGACGTGGCAGAGGCGGTCGGTCTCCGGCACCCAGCGCGCGCAACTGAAGAAGATTTTCCGCTCCGTCTCGCCCGCTGCGATTTGCACGCCGTTCAAGCCGATGTCCGACACGATGATGCCGTGCGGCAGGTTCTCGATGTCCATGTCCACGAGGTTCGTGTCGCCGTTGCGCACGACGCGCAGCCAGGCGGGGACTTCCGTGCCGGGCGCGATGGTGATTTCCGGGATGCTCGTAGGAATCGCGCCCACGGCGGCGGCGGGCAGCGGGGACGCGGAGTTTTGCAGCGACAGGAAAACCTTTGGCGCGTCCGCGAGCTTGAGCGTGCCGAAGTTGCCGAGCGGCTTCGTGACCGGCTGGCCGTCCACGG
>Ga0255188_1000113_pt1 | contig 32089 bp, 22 predicted proteins | sample Miss_Cont_RepB_8_FD_188427 | JGI IMG/M metagenome (GOLD analysis project Ga0255188, IMG submission 188427) | Freshwater microbial communities from Mississippi River, Louisiana, United States - Miss_Cont_RepB_8h | ecosystem: Environmental > Aquatic > Freshwater > River | place: USA: Louisiana... | reverse complement strand
TGCGGCTCCTTGTTCAAGTCCACCGCCCGGCGCGCGATGGTGGTGGCCTCATCCCCCACCCGTTCCAAATCATGGGTGATCTTCATCGCCACGGTGATCATTCGCAGGTCGGTGGCGACGGGGCCGCGGGACAAGAGCACGATGGCCAGCTCGTCCAGCTCGATCTCCAGCGCATCGAGCTGGTCATCGGCCTGCTCGACCTGGCGGGCCAGATCGTCATTGCGCTCGACGAGCGACCGAATGGCGTTCTGCACCGAGCTGGCGGCGAGGCTCGACATGGTGAGGAGCTTTTCCTTGAGAGCGGCGAATTCGTGGTCGTGGGGGAGCATGGCAGTAATCAGTTTTCAGTATCCAGTCTGCCCGACGAGCGTTCAACAGCGTTCAGCTCTCTGAGCACGGAAAACTGATTACTGAACACTTCTTCAGGCATCATCCAAACCTTCCCGTCACATAGTCCTCAGTCTGCCGCTTCGCCGGGTTGGTGAAAATCTTTGCCGTCGCGTCGAACTCGATCAGCTCGCCCAGGTAGAAGAACGCGGTGTGGTCCGAGATGCGCGCGGCCTGCTGCATGTTGTGCGTGACGATGACGATGGTGAACTCCCGCTTCAAGGCCAGGATCAGCTCCTCGATCTTGGCCGTGGCAATCGGGTCCAGCGCGCTGGCCGGCTCGTCCATCAGAAGGATCTCCGGCTTGATGGCGATGGCGCGGGCGATGCACAAGCGCTGCTGCTGGCCGCCGGAAAGCCCCAGCGCGCTGCCGTGCAACCGGTCCTTCACCTCGTCCCACAGCGCCGCCCCGCGCAGGCTCTGCTCCACGGCGGCGTCCAGGTCGGATTTCGCCTTCATCCCGTGCAGTTTGAGGCCGTAGGCGATGTTGTCGTAGATGGATTTGGGAAACGGGTTCGACTTCTGGAACACCATCCCGATGCGCTTGCGTAGCTCAATCACATCCACGTCCGGGCTGTGGATGTCCTGCCCGCCGACCTTGATGGAGCCGGTGATGCGGACTGAATCTATGAGGTCGTTCATCCGGTTGAAACAGCGGAGAAACGTGGACTTGCCACAACCCGACGGGCCGATGAAGGCGGTGACGCGCCGCTCGCCAATGGTGAGCGTGATGTCTTTCAACGCCTGCGCCGGACCGTAGAACAGGTTGACCCGCTCGCTCGTGATGAGGGGGGCCCCCGCGCCTTCGGCCGTTTTGCTTTGGTTCAACGTGACTTGAGTGGGGGAGAAAGCAGCCATACGTCAGTGGGAGGCGCGCATCCGTTGGCGCACCCGCGCGCGCACGATGACCGCAACCAGGTTCAGCGACAACGTCAGCAGCAGCAGGGCCAGCACGGTGGCAAACAGAATGGGCCGCGTCTTCTCAATGTCCGGCGACTGCGTGCTGAGGATGAAGACGTGATACCCAAGGTCCATGAACTGATCGGTCAGCGAGTGTGGCAGGTCGCGCATGTAATACGCCGCGCCGGTGAACAGGATGGGAGCCACCTCCCCGCCCGCCCTGCCCACCGCCAGAATTCCACCGGTGAGGATGCCCGGCAACGCCTCCGGCAGCACAATCTTGATGATGGTTTCCAGCTTGGTCGCCCCCAACGCGAGGCTCGCCTCCCGCAGGCCGGGCGTGATGGCGCGCAGCGATTCCTCGGTGGCCACGATCACCAGCGGCAGCGTCATCACCGACAATGTCAGCGAGGCCCAGACAATGGCCGGCTTGCCCCAGTGCGGCTCGGCGGCTCCGCCATCCAGCCCACGCCCGATGAAGCTGATGAAGAAGCCTAAGCCAAACAGGCCGAACACGATGGAGGGCACGCCAGCCAGATTGTTCACCGCGCCGCGAATGACCCGGGTGGTGAGCGCGGTGGAATGAGCGTATTCCGTCAGGTAAACCGCCGTGATCACACCAACGGGCACGACCACAATCGTCATCACCAGCACGCGCAGCGCGGTGCCGATGACCATGGGCAGCACCCCGGCCTTGTTGACATCGAACATGTCCTGATCCGCGCTGCCGGTGAGGAAGCGCCAGGAAAACGTCCCCCAGCCATGCCACACGATGTTCGCAATGATGATGGCCAGAATCGCGAGAATGAACACCGTGGCCAGCCCTGTAATGCCCGTGAAGGCGAACGACGCGAAGTCGAAGCCGCGCGAGCGGAAGTCCAGGCGATTGGCTTTGGCATCCATGGCGGTCATTTCACCTTCCCCTCCAGCCGCCCCTTGAGCCGGTGCATGATCAAGTCGCCCGCCAGGTTCGTGAGGAACGTCACGACAAACAGCATCGCGCCGATGAGAAAGAGAATCCGGTAGTGGTGCCCGCCGAAGACCGCTTCGGCGAGTTCCGCCGCGATGGTCGCGGTGATGGAGCGCGTGGAATCAAACAGGCTGAAAGACAGGATGCTCGCATTGCCGCTGGCCATGAGCACCACCATCGTCTCGCCAATCGCCCGCCCGAAGCCCAGCACCACGGCGGCGAAGACACCAGGCGCGGCTGCCGGCAGCACGATTTGCCAGGCGGCCTGCCACTTGGAAGCGCCCAAGGCCAGCGCCGCCTGCGTGTAGGCGCGCGGCACGCTCGTGAGGGCATCCTCCGCAATCGAGAACACCACCGGGATGACCGCCAATCCCAGCGCAATGCCCGCTACGAACGCGTTCAAGCGGGACTGGTAGCCAAAGAGACCTTGCAGGAACGACGCCATCACCATGAGCGCGAAAAAGCCCAGCACCACCGAGGGCACGCCGGACAACAGCTCAATCGCCGGCTTCAGCCATTCCTTCATCGTCGGCGAGGCGAGCTGCGAGACATAGAGCGCGGCGGCCAGCGCCAGCGGCACGCTGAACAGCAGCGCGACGGCGGTGGTCTTGAGGCTGCCGATGATGAGCGGCACGAGATTGTATTTGTGGATGCGGCCGATGGGCTGCCAGACGTAGCGGTCCTCCGGTCGGCTGTCGGACCACTGGTGCGGCTGGAACAGATAGCGCCACTCGGTCGTGTTGATCGTGGCGTCCTTGTCCTTGGGGGCTTCCTTGGCCTCTTCCTCACGCACTTCCATGAGGGCTTGCAGCGCCTCCTTGTCCAGTTGCTTGAACTCGGCGTCCGTCAACCCGAGATAAGTGCGCAGCTCCTCGGGCTTGAGCTTGTCCATCTCCTTCGCAGCGATCACCGGCCGTGCAGCGGCGCTGTTCATCTGCCCGAGCACCAGCGGCAGGGCCTCCCGCGCGACGAACACGAAGATTAGGAACACCATCAGAATCGCCGTGAGCGAAACGAGGAAGATGAACTTCTCGGCCAGCCACTCCAAGGGCCGGGCCTGATGCCCGCGATGGATGCCCATCCATCCGACGGTGCGTTTGGCATTGGCAGGAGTGTTTGTCACGCGCGCCTAAGTTAAGAAGGCCGGGCGGAGTTGACCAGCAACCTTCTGGTGACAACCCCGCCCGACATCCGGCGAATCACAGGAGGAACTGGATTCAAAGTGGGTGCAGGCTTACTTCCGCAACTCCTTCGGCAACGGAAAGTAGCCGACATTTTTCACCACCTGCTGGCCTTCGTCGCCCCGCAACCAGGTGAGGTAGCTGGCGATGTCGCCTTTGTCCAAGGCCGGATTGACGTAGATGTAGAGGTAACGCCAGATGGGGTAGTGCCCCTTGATGACGTTCTCCTCCGTCGGTTCCACTCCCGGCGAGGCATCGTCCTTCTTGACCTTCAATGACTTCGCCCCCGCGCCGTAGGCTGCGCCGCCGTAGCCGATGCCGTGCTTGTCCTTCGCCACGGCCTGCAGCACTGCGGCGGTGCCCGGCATGGTCTGGGCGGTGGCAGCGAAGTCCTTGCCCGACAACACGTGTTCCTTGAAGAACTCGTAGGTGCCGGAGCTGTTCTCGCGGCTGTAAACCGTGATGCGCGCATCCGGCCCGCCCACCTGCTTCCAGTTCGTGGTCTTGCCGTTGAAGATGTCGGCGATCTGCGCGACGGTCAGCTCCTTCACCGGATTGTCCGCACTGACGTAAACACTCAGGCCGTCCAGGCAGACCTTGTATTCGGTCGGGCGCTTGCCGAACGCCTTGATGCAGGTGGCCTGCTCGGTGGGCTTGATCTTCCGCGAGGCGTTGCACAAATCGGTGCTCTTGTTTTGGAGGGCGGCCAGACCGGTGCCGGTGCCGCCGCCGGTCACTTGAATCTTCGTGTCCGGGTGCTTCGCCATGTAGGTCTCGGCCCACTTCTGGGCGAGCACCACAAGGGTGTCCGAGCCCTTGACGGTGATGTTGCCCGCCTGCGCCGTGCCAGCGAGGACGAGGGCTGCCGCCAGCAGCGCGCAGCGAAGGAGGGAAGAGGTCATGTTTTTCATTGCGGCCAGTTTAAGGAGTGAATGTGTCAATCAGATGGCGCTCAGGTTAAGAATTCAGGCGTGCGGGTTTAGAAGTTCCATTGCAACTGCATGCCCACGCGGTTCGCATCCTCGGTGTTGGCGTAAGGAAACGTGCGCGTGTTCGTGCGCTCGAAGGAACGCGTGTAAACCAGGGTCAGCTCCACTTCCGGCCAAGGGGACCATTCGATGCCCAGATCCACCTCGTTAATCTTGGAAGCCGGCGCGTTGCCGCCGAACTTGCGGCCGCCATCATAGAAATTCCACCGGCTGAACGGAAACAAAAGCCCGTAGCTGGTCATCTGCCGGTAGTTCAACTGCACATAACCACCGTGCAAGAACTCGGAGGTGATGCTGCGGAAGTTGGAACTCAGTTCCGGGCCCTCGCCGACGTTCCACTCCGCCTCGACGCCGAAAGGCTGTGGATACCAAATCGCATTGATGCCCGCGCGCCGGTCCACCACGCCGCCGCCCGCCGCCACCGGCACGAGGGCCGGCGCACCGATGGCTGACACCGTCGGCACAAACCGCCCATGATACGCATGCGCGCCCAGCTCGAAGAACTGGCCGCTCGCCAGTTTGAACGGGTAACTGGCCCGGGCCAGAACGTGCGGCTCGCCGTTTGAATCAGACCGGTTTGGCCCCTGACCGGAGTAAGCCCCCACCGCCACCACGCCGTAGTCACCGGAGCCTTTGAGCCCGAGCCGGACCAAATCCTTGAACCGCGCCCGCGCCTCCTGCGAAGCCCACATGAAGTAAACGCCCAGATCTCGCTCGCCCTCCGCCGCGCTGTTCAACGCGTCCGGCCGCTCCAGTGGCCCACGGTTCTGGCTGGATTGCAGGTTAGACCAGCCAAAAGGCACCTTGCTCTGGCCGACGCGGAAGCGAAACTCCTTGTCCTTGTCCAGCGCGATGTCCGCATACAGGTCGCGCATCTGCAAACCCGTGTCCCCCGTGCCGCCCACCGAGGCGTTGTAGTCCGACTGACCGTAAAGAAACAGGTGATCGGTCACATCGCCGCTCAGGATGAACCGGCCCCGGCGGATGCCGAACGAGTCTGTCTCACGCACCGTCCGGTCCGCCGGCACATCCAACTCCGGACCATTCCGGCTGAACACATGGTTGAAACGGAACTGCACATATCCGCGCAGGCTGATGTGCTCATACCACTTGTCCTTGAGCGCACTCCGCACCAAGGCCGAGGAAGTCCCATCCGTCAGGCCCTTCAGCTCGGACACCGCCTTGCGTTGCTGCTGCAGATCGGACTCGATGCGCTGCAACACGCGCTCATCCGCCGCCAGCCGGTCCTCGAAGCTGGGAGGACGGGAGAGAGCGGGCGCGACGGGGGTCTGCTCGCTGGATTTGACGAGGTCCTTGTATTCCTGCTCGGTGAGGGAACCGCGATCCCGCAACACTTTGAGCAGCTTGAGCATCGCCTCATCCGCCGCCGAGGCGGAAAGCGCCCAACCGCAGGCGGCGGTCACCGCGAGCGCCAGCCCTTTCCGGAAAGCGCCGGGTTGTTTGTGTCGCAATTGTGGCTGAATTGTCTCGTGCATGTGAATCTTTGTTACGTTCAACGGCACGAGGCTGAATCCGCTCCGTGACGGACACATGGCTGGATTGTTACAATCAGGTTACGACCCCATGTCCACCGAATGCGGCGCGTGGAACTCAGACCGGGTAACCAACACTCTGGTTTGACCCTAACAGCCGCAGTTATGCCCACGAAAGGCACGAAAGACACGCAAGGCCAGGTGGTTACGGAAGTGCGCTCGTTCACCTGGTGGGTGAACGCGGGGAAGTCACCCCAAGCCTTTTCCTTTAGTGTGTTTGGTGGGTTTCGTGGGTTCCAACTGCGGAATCTAGGTTGAACCCGAACCCTGAAAATAAAACCGCGGATTTCGCGGATAGCACGGATGGGAATGGTGTTCTGAGCTTTCGGCGGGGAACCAAATCAACCGGCGGCTTGCCTGCGCAACGTGTTTTCCATCCGTGTCATCCCCGAAACCTGCGCTTCTCCCTTTGGGATTCGGGATAAACGCCGCCTGCGATTCACCGTCCGGGATGGACCGCTCCCTGGCTGCTGCCGCGATCCAACAACTTGTCCGCCGTCCCGTGCCGGGAGGCCACGACCCCGGGCGAAAACCATCCGCCCAGAAACACCACCAGCGCGATGATCACGATGCCCACCCGCTCGACCGCCGTGACTTGCAGGGACACCGACGTGGTGGGGCGCTTGCCGGTGAACAGCGCGAAGTAGGCGCGCATGATCGCGATGCCGTTGAGCATGGCCGCCACGGCGAGCGTGCCGCTGACCCACAGGCCCTGCTCCACGCTGCCGCTGATCAGCAGCTCCATCGGCACGAAGCCAATCGTGCCGGGGAAGCCGACGCTGGCGAGACCGGTGATGAGAAAGCACACCGCGAGCCCCGGCACTTGCTCGTAGTAACCATGATGCTCGCGCAAGGACAGCGCGCCAAACCGGGCTTCCAGCGCCCGGATGGAAAAGGCCAGCCCCGCCAGTGCCAGCATCGAGGACATCCACAAACACAGCGCGGCGGTCAGCCCGTTCGAGGTGTGCAATATCACCGCAAACAGCACCAGCGAGGTCTGACTCACGCACAGGTGGGCGTAGAATTTCCGCGTCTCCTCCTGCACCACCGCCATGCCGCCGCCATACACGGCGGTGACCAGGCAGGCCACACTGGCCGCGTCCAGCATCCACGCGGGCGTCGCTGGCAACAGCAAGCGCAACGCGGCCAGCACCTCCAGCAGCGGCAGCACAAACACCATCGCCGTCCCATACTTGGCACCTTGGAAGAGCGTGGGCAGCCAGCCGTGCAACGGCGCGATGCCGCCGCGCAACAACAGCGCCAGCAGCAGCAGGCCATAGCCCAGTTCCTGCCCGCCCTCCGCCATGCGCCAGCCCACAATCAGCAGGAACACGAAGAGCACCATGTGCAGCAGGAACCCCCGCGCCGGCGCGCCCCGGCTCAACAGATCCCAGAAGGGCAGCAACACCCCAAGCACGAGCAGCGTCACAATCCCCCAGCCGTCCTGCGCAGTCACCGCGCCGAGATTGACGAAGGCCGCTAGCAGCAGCCGGACGCACACCATTGGCGACACCCGCGATTTCGCCGTGCCCAACAAGGTCAGGAAATGCAACAGCGCGAACGCCGGCAGCATCGGGGCCGCGACTTCATCCACGGCAAAGCCATTCCACAATCGCACAGTTCCCCCCGTGAATGTGAGCCCCGCGCCGGTGGCGCAAGCCAAGGTGCCAATGAGAAAGCCCAGGGAACTGCGGGCCGCCGTGTTGGGTGTCTTGATCAACGCCGCCACCGCCGCGCCGATCAAAGGCAGCAGCAGCGTCAGTTCCAGCCAGGGCCAGGCGGACAAGTTCATGACGGTGGACGGGGGTTGGTCGGCGACTGCGCAGCCGATGGACGCTCACCGTCCAGCAGCCGTGCCCACCGTGTTTCCAGCGCGTCCAGCGCGCGGAAACTGGCGACGAAGGGACGCGCGACACACTTGTCGAGGAGGGAATCCAAATAGCCCCGCTCCAAGGCGAAACGGTAGAGCCAGCGTTGCAGCCCCGGGGCGAGCCGCCCTTCCCACATCACACCCTCCTCCCGAGGCCGCGACCCGATGGCGTTTTCGAGCTGGTGATGGTCGTGCAGCAGGCTGGGCGCGCGGAGGAATTGCAACGTGCGCAGGCACGCATGCCCCAGCAGATGCACCAGCGCCAGGTAGCGGAAGCCCAGGCCGATCTCGGCGATGATGAAACCCACCTGCGTCAACGAGGCGAACGCCAGCGCGGACTTGATGTCGGTTTGCACCCGCCCGACCAAGTAGGCGTAGGCAGAGGTGGCCAGCCCGAGCAGAACCAGGCACACCGAAAGCCAGATGGAGCTGTCCAACACCGGACTCACACGCAACAGCAGGAACACACCGAGGTGCACCGACAACGCACCGTAGAACACCGCGCTGGAAGGCGTCGGGCCTTCCATCGCGCGCGGCAGCCAGCCCGAAAACGGGACCAGCGCCGACTTGCCTGCGGCTGCGATGATGAACAGCACGCCGAGCAGGGTGAAGTGCGGCCCGATCAGCAGCGGGTCATGCTCCGGCCACGCGTTCTTGCCCACCAGATGGTCGAAGTCCCCTGCCCCGTTGATCTCGTGCATCAGGATGGCCGCCAGCAGCAGCGCCACGTCGCACAGGCGATACACCACCCACACGCGCAGCCCGTTGCGCGGCGGCGAGGGACGTTCGTGGAAAAAGGCGATGAGTAGGACCGAGGAAAGCCCGACCAGCTCCCAGCCAGCGAACAGGGTCTCCACCGTGTCCGAAAGCGAGGCCGTAAGCATGCCCAGCAGGAAGACGCCGAAGAGCACGAAGAAGCGCTGGTAGCCGCGCTCGCGGTGCAGGTAGCGGGTGGAGAAGGCCCCAATCGTGGCGCACAGCACCAGGGTCAGCCCGGCGTAGGACAGCGACAACAGGTCGAGCACGAACTCGAATTTCAAATGGTAATGCGGGGTGATGACCCAGTCGCCCAGTTCGATGGGATGCTGGGCCACCCGGTGCCAGAGCATCAGCAAGCCCGCCGTCATCGCCGCGAGCAGGCTGATCGAGATGGTGCCTTGAATGAGCCGGCCAATGGTGTGCTCTTGCAGACGGCGATTGCAGAGGAACGCCCCGAAGAACACCGCCAGCAGCAGCACCGGCGCAGCCACGACCAGCAGGCCGAGGCCGGAAAGCACTTTGTCGAAGGCAGGCATGGTGCGGGTTCAGGTCAGGCGGCCGGCTTGATTTCCGCGAACTCCAAGTGGTCTCGCCAGCCCGTATACCACTCGCGGGAAGACGCGGCGGCGGGCAGCGGACCCGCCTGCGAAACGTAAGGCTCGAACCCGCTCGGATGATAAACGCTGAGCGCGCCCGTGACGGGGTCCATCACGGCCACCTGCACCCAGAGGTTGGCAACCATCGTCTTGATGGCGGGATTCTTCTCCATGATCGCCAGGAAGGCGGCAGCCGTGGTCTCGACCACAAAGAGCAGCCGCACCGGTTCGTGAATCTCCACCATCTGCCACGGCAGCCCGGTGCGCAGATCGCTCATCGCCCCGTCCATCACGCCCAGCAATCCGGTGATGTTGTGCGGCAGCTTGGAGCCGGAACCCCAGCCGGGGGAATCCACGTAGGAGAAATAGTATTCCAGGTTGATGCCCGAGCACACCGGCACCACCGCGCCGAGAATGCGCGCCAGAATCGCGGTCTGCGCGTCATCCTGCGTGGGATCATACGAGACGAGGAACGCCCGCCGGTCCAGGAACAGCCCGCGCGTGTTCTGCCGCCGGCCCACGATGCAGATGGCGTTGGTCGCGTGGCCCCACTCGGGCCGGACCTGCGCAAGATCCTCCGAGCGGCCTTCCATGTGGTGCTTGGCCGCCACGGCAGTGAGTTCAAGCGGAGCGGAGCCAAACCGCCGCGCGCGTTCGTGCGCGTTGCGGATGACCGCTTCCTCCATCGCCTTGCCCGCCACTTGAAACTCAAACCGGTGCGACTCCGGCACCCGGCCCACATCGGAATAAGTCAGGTTGTCGTTCGCGGTGTTGTGGAGGCCGCCGACGAAGATCGTGTCCTCCGGAATCGCAATGCCGCGCTCCGCCAGGGTCCGGCGCACGCGCGGATCATTGAGCATCTCCGCAATCGCCCGGGCATTTGGTCCGCCCACCCCGCCACCGCACGCCCCGCAGTCATGGGCCGACTCGTGCGGGTTGTTCATGCTCGTCGAGCCGTGGCCGAAGATGAGCACCACCCGCGCGAAGCCCGCCGTCAGGCCGATGTCCCGCAGCAGGCGCTCGGCAATGTTGCCCATCTCCGCCGGCAGAAAACCGTGCCCCGCCTCATCCGGTGACGGCGAGGGAGCGCTGCGCTCCAGCTTCAACCGCGTGACTGGCGGCGGGGCGATGAAACTGCCGAAGAAACCCCGGAACTGCGCCGTGAGCCGCGGGAAAACCACCCGCGCCACCAACGGCACCGTGGCCAGCAGGCCAAACGTCGCCGAGAGAAACGCACCGCTGACGATGCGCCGGCTGCCCCCGTGAAAGCTTTGCAAGGCCATCCCCAGCCGGCGGCGCGTGCTGCTGCGCCGGCGCTCCTCTTCTTGCAAGCTGCTCTCCACGGTCTCAGAAACCCAGTGCTGCGGCCGCACGACCACCGGACAAAGAGGCACGAAGTCCGCCGCCGCCGCGCCGCGGTAATACATCACCACGCCGAAGAAGCCCGCCGCGCCGAAGGTCTCCGCCGTCGGAGCCACCTCTTCCACATGTCGCCGGATGGATTCCTCCCGCTCGTCGATGCAGAAGACCGCCTGAAAAGACGGCCGCCCGGACGGCTTCGCTGGACGTCCGGCCCGCGCGGCCAGCGCATCCAAGGTCTGCACTCGGAACCGATGTTCGTAGGCCAAATGAAACAACCGGCGGCGGTCCAGCTCCGTGAAGTTCTCCACTTCGGCGACCAGTTTCTTCCATGCCGACGGCTCCAAGTGGAACAGTTGTTCCGGCGTCCAGCCCAGCACCTGTGCCAGTTGAAACAACAGGAACGCCCGCTGCTTGTCCTGGTTTGGCTGGGTGCAAGGCAGCCGGGGAATCAGCTCCGCACGCAAGGCCGCCAGCGGGCCGCGATAGTCCAAAGAAGCCTTGGTCGCCGCGCGCAGGGCAAAGCGCTCCAGCAGCAGCCGCACCGCCAGAAACTCGATCAAGCTGTCCTGTGGCACGGCGTGATGGACGCGGTCAGCCCGTTGCTCGACATGCCAGATCATCCCGCCCCAGCCGCGCAGGGCGAGCAGCGTCGCCGACAGAAACTCCTCCACCTCCGCCTCGCCCACCCCCAGATCGTCGAGCGATTCCTGCAAGCACGCGAGCGCCGACACGTTGTCCGCCCGCAGACGCCTTGCCTCCGCTCCGAGGCCCTTCAGCCACCAGGCAGAAGCCAGTCCTCCGGTTTGATGCAGCGTGATGAAGGCATGGAAAAAACCGCGATCCCGCTCGGGCAGCGGCTGATGCGCAATGCCTTGATCGAGGAAGGCCGCGCAGAAACGAATGAGCACCTCATTGACCAGCAAGTCACTGTCCAGGCCACCCAGCGCGCCCAGAACATCGCGATGCCGGACCAACGGCCGGGCTGGCGGCGTGAGATCCACGGCGATGCGCACGCCCTCACAGCAAACTTCCCAGAGCGCGGACAGGGTGAACGCCTCCCAGGTCTCGCCGCTCCAGTCCTCGATGCGGGTGGCCTTGAAGCGGGTGAACAGCCCGTCGATCCAGTCGGGATGCTCCACGCCGGTCAGCGCACCGCGCAACCGCCGCATGACCCAATGCCGCGTCTCCGTGATCAGCCGGAGCCGCTCGACTTCGGACACATCGGCGCGCGCCTTGAGCAAGGCATCCGTCTCCGCCATGAACCAGTCCAGCTCCCGTCCGTCACCACTGCGGAGCGGGTGCTGGAGCATGGCCAGCCACAGGTCGAGCCGGGTGGACTGCGCATGCACCAGCACGCCCGCCTGTGCGCCCAAATCCCGCTCCACCACGGCCCGCAGCTCGGAAAACAAAATGCGCCCGCGGCTCAACTCCTCCCGGTAACGATCCTCGCTCAGATACGGCTCGCACCCGAACACGCCCGCCCCCGTCCGCACCGCCGCATCGAAGGTCTGATGCTCGAAGGCATGCAGGGTGTTGTGGTGGATAAAGACCCCGATGGGCCCCTGCGCCGGCAGCAAATGCGCCGCGTGGCGGATCTGGTCCGCCAACCGCTGTAACCCGGCCGGCACCGCGTCGGCAGAAGCTGGTGCGTGGGCGGAAGCGGGACTGCTCATGGGGTCGTTGGACAGCGGTGTGGTGCCCGGCTATTTCCCCGGGAAGGACTTGCCACTCCGCGGTTTGCCCTCCTTCGCCGGCCCATACCACTCCTCGTGCGTCTCATCGATGTCCACATGGCCGCCGGTTTTCTCATGATTTTCGCGCCAGCCATGCAGTGCCTCGAACGCGGAGTGATCAATGAAATCCACCGCGAGATCAATGTCCGCCGGACGCCCGGCGGGAATGCGCGACAGCTCGGCGTTCAGCTTCGGCACCGATGCGAAGGTCAGCGTGCCCTCGATGCGCACATGCCACTTGCCCGCCCGCTCCTCCATCGTCACCTGCGTGTTGGAAAGCCGGCGGATGGCGTGGAAGACGGACAGGGCCAGGCCGATGCCCACGCCAGCCAGCAGGTTGATGCACGTCACGCCCAGCACCGTGGCGAAGTAAATCGGATGCTCGCTGTGCGTCCTCAGATCCCGGATGTGATTCAGGTTCACCAAGTTGATGCCCACATGCACCAGCAAGCCGGCGAGCACCGCCAACGGGATCTGCTCGATGACACCGCCGAGGAAGGCGGCAAAGAGCAGAATCCAGACGCCGTGAAACACGGCCGACCAGCGCGACGCCGCGTTGGCCGTGATGTTCGCCGAGGAGCGCACGATGACACCGGTGATGGGCAGGCCGCCCATCAGACCGGAGACGAGGTTGCCCGCGCCTTGGGCGGAGAGCTCCTTGTCCAAGTCGGAGCGCGGACCGGAATGCAGCTTGTCCGTGGCCACCGCGCAGAGCAGCGACTCGATGCTGGCGATGAGCGCGACCGTAAGGACGGCGATGGCGAACGCGCCCCAGTCCGTCGGCAGCGCCAGCTTCGTGAATTCGAACTTCTCCGGTAAATCCACGCGCTTCACGTCCAGCTTCATCAGGATGGAAACCACCGTGCCCACCACCACCGCCACCAGCGGCCCCGGAATGGCCTTGAGCGCCGGCACCTTGAGCTTCTTCCAGACAATCAGGATGCCGATGGTCAGGAAGCCCAGTGCTGCCGCCGAAGCGTTCACCACTCCGAGTTGCTGCGGAATGCCGATCAGGTTCACCAGCGGCGAGCTTTTGGGGCCGCCACCGAGGACCACATGGATTTGTGCCAGCGCGATCGAAATGCCGATGCCCGCCAGCATCCCATGCACCACCGCGGGAGCGATGATGAGCGCGCCCCGGGCAACCTTGAACCAGCCCAAAACCAACTGCACCACGCCCGCGCAGGCGGTGATCACGCACATCGTCTGCCAGCCAAACTGATGCACCAACCCGGCCACGACCACGGTCAGCCCGGCCGCCGGCCCGGACACCTGCAACGGCGAACCCGCCAGCAAGCCCGTCACAATCCCGCCCGCCACCGCGCCAATCAGCCCCGCGACGATGGGCGCACCCGAGGCCAGCGCGATGCCCAGCGAGAGCGGCACGGCCACCAGGAAGACAACGAGGGAGGCGGGCAAATCACGGCGCAGGGTGTTAGTCATGAGGCATCAGAGCGTGGAGCAGCATCGGCGACCAGGGTCAAAGTTGAGGTGGAGTAGATTCGCGGGACAGCCGGTGAGGCAAGCCCATTTTCCCGCCCTCCCTGAAGCCCGAGCGCTCGACTCCGGCTCAACGACCGCCCAACGAACCGGCCTGATACGCCAGCGCTTCGCGAAGCAGAAGGTATTCATACTTCGCCGCGGCCTGCGCGATTTCGGCGGCGGTGAAATTGAGCTGGGCCTGGCTGAGTTCCGTGATGCTGCTGGCCCCGAGTCTGTAGCGGGCGGCGGCGAGGTCGTGCGCGATGCGGGAGTGCTCCAGCAGCTTGGCCGTCAAAGCCAGGCGTTCATGCGCGTGCTGGGCGCGCAACACTGCCAGCCGCACGTCGCGGATGACGTTGTGCTCCTCATCCTTCACGGTTTCCTCCGAGGCGCGGGCCTTCAACTCGGCCTCCTTCTGCCGCGCCGTGTCCCGGCCGCCGGTGAAGAGCGGCAGGTTCAGCACCACGCCGGCGGTGGCGTAGGTGTCCTCCATGCGGTTGTCATGCACCGGGATGACGCCCACGCCGGCCAGCGCGTTAAGCGTCGGGTAATGCGCCGCGCGGTCGGCGCGCGCCTGCTTCTGGGCAGCGTCGCGCTCGGCGCGCAGCCGCTCCAACTCCGGCCGGCGGCTCAAGGCATCCGCCACGAGCGGCGCGGCATCATCCGGCGGACTGGCAGGTGCCGGCTCCTCGACCAGCGCATACGTGCGCGGCTCGCGTTCGCCGAGCAGCGTGCCCAGCGCAGTGAAGGCGGCAGCGAGCTCGTTCCGCGCACGGAGCTGCAACAGGCGCGCCTCCTCCAGCGCCACGCGGGCGAAGCTGACATCGAGGTCGGACTTCAACTGGTTCCTGGCGAGCGCGCTGACCTGATCGAGCAAGGTCTGCCGGGTGGCGACGGTCTGGTCCACCACGCGCAGGACAGACTGTGACTGTTGTGCGCCGAAATAAGCGGCGCTGACGGCCAGCACGAGCTGCGCGCGCGCGGTGTCGGTGCCGGCCTCCTCGGCGCGGGCCTTGTCCTTCGCGCCGCCGAGCAGGTTGTCCGTGCGACCAAAATCCGTGAGCAACTGGCTGACGTTGAGGCCGCCCGCCGCGCGCTCGAAGATGGCCGGGTTGTTGATGCCGCCGGGCGCACCGTAGCGCGTGTTCGCGTCCGCCGCGCCGACGGCGACCGCGTTGAGGTTGAACGTGGGCAGCAGCGCGGCACGGGTTTGCAGCACGGCCTGCCGGGCGGCGAGCGCCTTGAACTCGGCGGCGGTGATGCGGGGGTGCTGGCGGAGGGCGAGGTCACGGGCTTCCTTCAAGGTGAGGCTTTCGGAAGCATTAAGTTCAGCCTTCCAAGCCCCAAGGAAACAACACGCACCAAGCATCAGGCTCCAAAGGCGGAGCGGCTGCGTAGCAGCCCAACGATGGTAGCCGTGGGTGAAGCGAGGCTGGGCGAGCGCAACCCACGGGCGGTGACAAAACCGAGTCGAACCGCGTAGCGGTGACACCAGCCTTTGGATGGCTGCAAGCAGTTGAACCGCTACGCGGTTCGTTTCCATTCCTCTCCTGTCACCGTGGGTTTCGTTCGCTTGGCGAACTCCACCCACGGCTACTGTTGTGTCGCCCCTAGCGGGGCTTGTCGCGATGGGTTGGCGCGCGCTCATGTTGAAGCTTCTGACTTGGAGCTTGGAATTTGGAATTTGTTTCATCGCAATCAAGTCGCAGGGGTTGCCGTCGCCGCCTGTTCCTTCCGTCCATAAACCAGCAGATACGCCGCCGGAACGATGAACACAGTGAGCACCACGGACACCGCCAGCCCGCCGATGATGGCCAGCGCCAGTGGCGCGTAGGCTTCGCTGCCGGTGCCGAGCTTGAGCGCCATCGGCAGCAGGCCGAGGAGCGTCGCAAGCGAGGTCATGAGCACGGGACGAAGCCTGACTCGGCAGGCAAGCGTGACGGCCTCGCGCACAGTCTTGCCGTCCTCCCGCAACCGGTGCGTGAACTCGACGATGAGGATGCTGTTCGACACGACGATGCCGACCATCATCACGATGCCCATGAGCGACATCACGTTGAGCGTCGTGCCGGTGACGTAGAGCAACAGCAGCACGCCGGTCAGGCCCGTGGGGACGGCCAGCAGGATGAGGACGGGGTCAATCCACGACTGGAACTGCGCCACGAGAATCAAATACACCAACAGCACGGAGAGAATCAGGCCGAGGCCGAAGCTTTTGAACGAGGCGTTCATGCCCTGCACCATCCCGCGCAACGTGACGCGCAGGCCGGTGGGAATCTCCGTTTCTGCCAGGATGCGCTCGACGCCCTTCACCACCTCGCCGAGATCCTCCTTCGCCGGGGCAACATAGACGTTGATGACCCGGCGGAGTTGATAGTGGTTCACCTCGGTCGGCGCGTAGCTGTTGTGGATGCGGCTCACGGCGTCGAGGCGCGTCGGCTTGGCTTGCATCGGCGAACGAATGGGAATGGCCTGGAGGTCGGCCAGATTTTTCACGTAACCCTCGTTGTATTGCACGGTGAGCAGGTAGTCGTTGCCGTTGCGCGGGTCCACGAAGTAGCTCGGGGCGATCATCGCGCCGGAGGTGAGCGCGGTGATGACGTTCTGCACAATCTCCTTGGAGCTCAGCCCCAGTTCCGCGCCGCGCGCGCGGTCCACTTCCAGTTGCAGCGCGGGCTGGTCAACGTCCTGCGGCACCAGCACGTCGCTGACGCCGGGCAGCGCGCGGACCTTGCGCGCAATCTCCGACGCGGTGCGGTGCGCGAGCTGGAGGTTGGAGCCGCTGACTTGGATGTCGATGGGCGCGGGCAGGCCGAGGTTCAACACGGCGTCCACGAGGCCGCCGGACTGGAAGTAGGCGGTGAGCTGCGGCAGCTCGTTGCGCACGCGGCGGCGGATGCGGTCCATGTAGTCGTAGCTGCCGGTCTGGTGCCCGCCGTTGAGGCTCACCTGCAAGGTCGCGGTGTGATGGCCGGAGTTGCTCGTGTAGATCGAGCTGAAGCCCGGCTGCACGCCGATGTTCGCCACGATGACGCCCAGTTCATCCTTTGCCACCTCCTCGCGAATGATGGCCTCGACCTGATGCACATATTTCTCCGTGATGTCCACGCGCGTGCCGGTCGGTGTCTTGAGGTTGATGACGAACTGGCCGGGGTCGGTGCGCGGGAAGTAGGCGACGCCAATCAGCGGATACGCGCCCAGACTCAGGACAAAGATGGCGAGCAGGCCCACGACCGTCGCGGCGGGGCGCAACAGCGACCAGCCCAGCACGCGCTCGTAGCCGTTGAGCATGTTGTGAAACTTCAGGTTGAACCAGTGGTTGAAGCCACCGCCCTCGCTCGGGTCGTGGTCGGGCTTGTGGCCCTTGATGAGCTTCGCGCAGAAGAGCGGCACCACGGTCAGCGCGACGACATACGAGGCGAAGAGCGACAGCATCACGGACAGCGCCAGCGCGGTGAACAGAAAGCGGCTCACGCCGTAGAGAAACGTGACCGGGAAGAAGACCACGACCGTTGTCAGGGTCGCGGCGAGCACGGGCAGGGCCATCTCCTGACCGCCTTTCTCGGCGGCAACGGCAGGCGATTCGCCCAGCTCGATGTGGCGGAAGATGTTTTCGAGGACGACCACGGAGTTATCAATCAAGCGCGAGAACGCGAGCGCGAGACCACCCAGAATCATCGAGTTGACCGTGTTGTCGCTGAGCGCCAGCGCGATGAACGTGGCGAGCGTCGAGAGCGGGATGGAGAGAAACACAGCGACGGTGGCCCGCATGCTGCCGAGGAAGATGAGAATGAGCGCACCGGTGAGCACCAGGCCAATGGCTCCTTCATGGATGAGGTTCGTAATGGCGTTGCGGACGAAGATGGACTGGTCGAAGACCACTTTGGGAATCAGCGCGTCCGGGACATCGAGCAGGTTCTTGAGCGACGCCTTGATGCCGTCCACCACGGCGATGGTGTTGGCGTCGCCGCCCTGCTTGAGCACAGGCAGATACACCGAGCGCTGGCCGTCCACGCGCACGATGTTGTTCTGGATCTGTGACGCGTCCTTGGCCTCGCCGATGTCGCCCACCATCACGGAAGATTTGCCGACCGTCTTGAGCGGGAGGCGGTTCACGTCGGCCACGTCGCGGAGCTGGCTGTTGGCGTAGATGTTGTAGTTGAGCGGGCCAATGCGGACATCGCCAGCGGGGAGGATGAGGTTCGAGTCGTTCACTGCGCGGACGACATCCATGACGGAGAGTTGGTTGGCTTCGAGCTTGAGCGGGTCCACATAGACCATGATTTGGCGATACTTGCCGCCGAAGGGCTGCGGGACGGACGCGCCGGGCACATTGGCGACCTGGTTGCGCACGGCGTATTGGCCGGTGTCGCGGAGCTGCGTCTCGCTCAGGCCCTCGCCCTTGAGCGTGATGAGGCAGACGGGGAGGCTGGAGGCATCGAACTTCAGCACCACCGGCGGCAGCGTGCCGGGCGGAAGGCGGCGAAGGTTGGCGGTGGCGAGGTTGGAAATCGTGCTCACCGCCGTGTCCGGGTCGCTGCCGGGCTGGAAGTAAATCTTGATGAGGCTCACGCCGGGCAACGAGCGGCTCTCGATGCGGTCAATGCCCGAGGCCAGCGTGAAGAAGCGCTCGAACCGGCCCGTGATCGAGTTCTCAATCTGCTCCGGCGGCATCCCCGAATAGAATGTGGCAACGACCACCACCGGAATGCGGATGGCCGGGAACAAGTCCACCGGCAACCGCACCAGGCTCGTCACGCCGACCACGCACACGATGAGACTGACGACGATGGTCAGGTAAGGATACCGCAGGGCAAAGCGCGTCATGGCTTGGGGAAAATTCCTTTCACAGCCTCGCGCAGCTTCTCGACGCTGAACTCAGGGGAACGACAAAACTCAATCACCTGGCGCTCACGGTCGAGCAGTTGCCCGGCGACGGCGGGGATTTCGGCGGCGATTTCCTTTGGCACAGACAGCACGCCATGCTGGTCCGCGTGGAGCAAGTCGCCGGGACTCACCTTCAGGCCGCCGACTTCGACCGGTTTGCCAAAATCCACGATGTGAACGTAGGCGTGCGACACCGCGACGCTGCCGGCGAACAGTTGAAAGCCCGCCGCCGCGATGCCCGGCAGGTCATGCACGGAGCCATTGGTCACCACGCCGTCGCACCCCAGCGCCTTGAGCACGTGCGCGTGAACCTCGCCGATGAACGAGCCGAACCCGGGCCGCTCGCTCACGTCCTGGATCACCACCACGCGCGGCGCGGGCACGGCGAGCAGCGCGTTCCACCAGTCGGTGCGCTCAACGGCCACACTCCCCTTGACGGGCGGACCGGAGTAGCGGATGCGCACCGTGGCCGCGTAACCGACGAGCGGCGGCAGCTTCGGAAAGAGGGAGCGCACGGACGAATCCGCGAAGCCAGCGTCGCGCAGGCGCACGTTGAAGGTCTCGATGGCGTTGGCGACGGTGCAGGTGTCGAAGCGCCGGAGGGCGTCGAGTTGGGCGGGCGTAATTGAGTTGTTCATGGCGCCTCCTCCTGCTTCACCAGCTTGGGTTCGACTTTCTGGCCGGGCTTCACCTGGCTGCGGCTGCCGACGAGCACGGAATCCCCTTCCGCCAGCCCCGCGAGCACTTCGGCCTTGTCCGGGGCTTCGAGGCCGAGCTTCACTTCGCGCTCCTCCAGCGTGTGGTCGGGCTTGAGGAGAAAGACCGTGACTTGCTTGCCCCGTGCCAGCGCGGTGAGCGGCACGGCGAGCACGTTCTGTTTGCGGTCAAGCCTCATGACCACCGCCGCATACATGCCGGGGTAGAGCGAACCGTCCGTGTTCACCACGTCCACCTGCGTCTCCATCGTGCGCGTGTTGGCCTGCACCTCGCGCGTGATGCGGGCGACCTTGGCTGGGATGGTCCGGCCCAGACTGGCGACCCGCACCTCGACCTCGTCGCCCGGCTTCACCTTGGCAACGAATGATGCGGACACGGGGAACACCAGCCGCAGTTTGTCCTGATGCACCAACCGCACGAGCGGGACCGCCGGCGCGCTCGGGGAAAGCCCGCCCCGCACCATGTCCCCGGCATCGGCGTAGCGCTTCGAGATGATTCCATCGAAGGGCGCGACGATCTTGGTGAACCCGGCCTTGGCTTCGAGCTTGTGCAAATCGGCCTCCGCGACATGGACCTGCTCCTTTACGGCGGCAATCGTGGCCCGGGCGGCAGAGGCGGCCGCGCGACTGCCGCTGTGCGCGGCTTGAGCCGCGGCGACCTGCGCGTCGGCGGTGCGTTCCTTCGACTGGGCGGTGTCAATGTCCTGCTGCGCGACGAGTCCGGGTCGCTCCTTCGCCACGGCGGCGAGGCGACCGAGCGTCTGCTTCACCTCGGCGTGGGCGGCTTGGGCCCGGCGCGTTTCAGCCTCGGCGCGGCGGATGTCCTCCTCGGCGCGCAAGGCGTCTTCCTGCGCCTTAACCACATCGGCCTGCGCACGCTTCACCGCCGCGGCGGCGCGCTCGGTGTCCTCCTTCAGCTCCGGGACCTCGATGCTGGCGAGGAGCTGGCCGGCCTGCACGCGGTCACCCACATCCACGTTCATCGCCTGCACGAAGCCGGCTACCTTCGCGTGCAAGTCAATGTCCTGAAAGGGCCGGAACTCGGCGTCGAAAACGACTTCACGGGCAATGTCCGCCCGCGTGACTTTCGCCACGGCAACCGGGGCGGGAGCGGCTGTGCCCTTCGCCGCCTCACTGCCCACCGCTTTCTTGCATGCGGTGCCGGCGGCGGCCAGCGCGACGGCGGCGACCAGGCCCGGCAGGACCGAACGGAGTCCGGGAAAGGTTGATAGTCTATCCTGCATTTGGTTTGTCCTTCGTTTCGTCCCCTGTTTCCGCGAGCGGCAGCAGAACGCGGAACCGCGCGCCGCGTCCTTCCTCGCTTGCCACCTCCACCTGGCCGCCGTGCGCAGAGCAAATCGCCTTCACGATGGACAGCCCGATGCCCGCTCCCCCCAGCTCGCGCGAGCGGGCCTTGTCCACACGGAAGAAGCGTTCAAAGACGTGCGTCAGTGCGCCAGCGGGGATGCCCATGCCGGTGTCCGCAACCTCCAGCACGGCCTTGCCGATGTTCGGCGCGGCGACCACCGACAATGTGACCGAGCCGCCGGGCGGCGTGTATTTGACCGCGTTGTCGAGGAGGTTCACGACCACCTGCTTGAGCCGGGCGCGATCGCCCTCGACGGCCACGACCCGGGGCGCGAGACAATTGAGTGTCACCTGTTTGTCCTCAGCGAGCAGGCTCATCTGCTCGGCGGTGGTGGCCGCAAGCTGGCCCAAATCGAACTGCACTGATTCGGCCTGGGCCTCGCCCGCATCCAGCCGCGACAGCGCGAAGAGGTTTTCGACAATCTTCGCCAGCCGCTCGACCTCCTCGAGCACGCTGCCGATGCGATCCTGCAACTCCGGCGCGCCATCGGTCTGCGGCAGCATCGCCTCCAACTCGCCGCGCAGAATGGTCAGCGGCGTGCGCAGCTCGTGCGAGGCGTCGGCCATGAAGCGCCGGTTGTGGCTCAAGGCCTCGTCCAGCCGGGCGATCATCTGGTTCAGCGCGGTGGACAAGCGCTCCAGCTCGTCGCCCGTGCGCGGGACCGGCAGGCGCTCGCCGAGGTTGTGCGAGGAAATCTGCTCGGCACCGTGGATGATTTTCCGCACCGGATCCAAAGCCCGCCGGGCGAGGAACCAGCCGCCGCCCGCCGCGCCCGCCAGCAGGAACGGAAACGCCAGCGCGAACGTCACCAGCCACTCGCGCAGCACCGCCTGCACCGGGCCGAGCGACGCCCCGACCTCGATGCGGAACGTCCCGGTCGCCGTGGGCACGGGACCGGTGACTATCAGCAGGCTTTCGCTGTCCGGAGGCGACTCCACGCGCGCGTAGGCCCGCGGCACCAGCGCGGCCGCCGGCGGCACCTTGGTCGGATCGAAGCTCCGATCCGCCGGCACGCCGCAGACATACAGCACGGTGCCGTCCGGCCGGGTCACACGGATGAAACGGCTGTTCAACTCCGGCGCGTAGCTTTCGCGGATTTCCTGGATGACGTGCGCCTCGCCGAGTTGCGCGACGCGCGCCACGAGCGTCTCGGCGATGACCCCCGCGCGTTTGGACTGCGTCTCGCGGAGGTTCTTCTCCAGATGATGCTTCATGCCCAGATACATGAAGCCGCCGAGCAGCAGGAAGACGACCGCGATGACGCCCGCATACCAGGCGGTGAGCTGGAAGCCGATGGAGCGGGTGTTCATACGGGGTTGCCCTCGCTCAGGCTGTAGCCCACGCCGCGCACCGTGCGGATGAGCTTGGCGGGAAAAGGATCGTCCACCTTCGTGCGCAGGTGGCGGACATACACGTCCACGATGTTCGTCAGGCCCTCGAAGCTCTCGTCCCAGACATGCTCGATGATCATCGTGCGCGAAAGCACGCGGCCCGCATGGGCCATGAGGTATTCGAGCAGCGCGTATTCCTTGCCCGTGAGCTCGATGCGCGTCCCGCCGCGCCGCACCTGCTGCGTGAGCCGGTCCAATTCCAGATCCGCCACGCGCAAGGTGCTGCTGCGCGCCACGGGGCCGCGCCGGAGGAGCGCCTTCACGCGCACCGCCAGTTCCGCGAAGGCGAAGGGCTTGGTCAGGTAGTCGTCCGCCCCCGCCTCGAAGTTCTCGACCTTCGCGGCGGTGTCATCCTTGGCGGTCAGGATGAGCACCGGCACGTCCGGCGTCTGCCGACGGATGCGCTTGAGCACTTCCGTCCCGCTCATCACCGGCAGCATTAGATCGAGGATGATGGCGTCGTATTGGAAGCTGGTGGCATGCTCGCAGGCGCTCTGCCCGTCGAACGCCAGATCCACGGCAAACCGCTCGGCGCGCAGGCCGCGCGCCACAAAGTCGGAAACCTTCCGGTCGTCCTCTGCCAGAAGCAATCGCATGTCGTGTTCGACCACACCATGGCAGCCGAACATTAAAGAATTCCGAACGGAACATTAAAAGCCGTTCAGAATCAGCTCCCCCATCCGGCCGGCTATTCCGCCGTGAAGCCCTGCTGACGCAAGGCCTCGTAAAGCACCAGCGCGGCGCAGTTGGCCAGGTTCAGCGAGCGCGCCTCGGGGTTGAACATGGGGATGCGCAGCCACTGGTCACGGTTCCCCTCCAGCAACGCCTGCGGCAGGCCCGCCGTCTCGCGGCCGAAGACGAGAAAGTCCGACGGGGCAAAGGCCACTTCGTCGTAGCGGCGGGGGCCGCCGGACTCTATGAACCACATCCGCGCCTCCGCCGGAACCGACGCTGCGAACTCGGGCCAGTTGCGCCAGCGATGCCAGGTGACATGCCGCCAATAGTCCATGCCGGCGCGCTTGAGCGTGGCGTCGTCCAGCTTGAACCCGAACGGCTCAATGAGATGCAGCGTGGTGCGCGTCGCGGCGCACAGCCGGGCGATGTTGCCGGTGTTGGGCGGAATCTCCGGCTCGACGAGGACGAGGTTCATTCCGGCCGGGGTTTGGGGTGGAGGTTCTTCGCGTCGTAGAGCACGCGCCACAAGACTAGTCCATGCGCCGGTGCGGTCATCCCGGCGCGCTGGCGGTCGCGGTGCGCAAGGATGTCACGGACGGCCGTGGCCGCGATCTTCCCCTCCCCCACCTGCACGAGCGTGCCCACGATGCCGCGGCACATGCGGTAGAGAAAACCATCGCCCTCGATGACGAACGTCAGCAACGGGCCGCGTCGCTTGATGTCGCAGCGCGTCAGGGTGCGGACCGTGGATTCCGTGTCGTAGGAGGGATTCACGCGGAAGGAGCGGAAATCGTGCTTGCCGACGAAGTCCCGCGCGGCGGCCCGCATGGCGGCGAGGTCCAGCTTCCGCTTGAAGTGCCACGCCTGCGTGCGCAGGAGTGGGTTCATCGCCGGATGATTCCAGACTTGGTAACGATACTCCTTCCCCGCCGCGCTAAAACGCGCGTGGAAAAAGGCCGGCACGCGCTTCGCCGACTGCACCCGCACGTCCTCCGGCAGATGCGCGTTGAGCGCCAGCAGCAGCCGCGACGTGGTCATGCGCCACTCGGCGGGCGGCACTTCAAAGTGCGCGGCCATGCCCAGCGCATGCACCCCGGTGTCGGTGCGGCTGGAGCCAAACACCTTGGGCTGGCTGGGAAACAATTTGGCCAGCGCCTGCTCCACCTTTTCCTGCACGCCCACGCCCGTCTTCTGCGTCTGCCAGCCATCGTAACCGGAGCCGTCGTAGGCGATGGTCAGTTTCAACTTCACCATGTGAACCCCCGGGCTGGGCTGTGGACGAACGCTCAACTTTGGCTGTCCAGAAAGCTCTGGAGCAAAATCGCCGCCGCCGTCTGGTCCATCTTCCCCTTCTGATCCTTCGCCTTGTGCCCCGCCTGCCGGAGCATCCGCTGCGCCTGCACCGTCGTCAGCCGCTCGTCCCAAGTGCGAATCGGCACCGTGATGGTCTCACGCAGCTTCGCGATGAACTCGCGGACCTTCTCCGCCGCCGGCCCCATCGAGCCATCCATGTTGCGCGGCATCCCGATGATGATCTGCTCCGGCTGCAACTCGGCGAGGAGCTGGTTGAACCGCGCGATGAAATTCCCCCACGGCTCCGCCGGGATGAACTCCAGCGGCCGGGCAATCATGCCCAGCTCATCGCTGACAGCAACGCCAACGCGAACGGTTCCGTGATCAAGGGCGAGTGTGCGCACACGGGGATTGCCGCAAATGAACGCCGCGAGTGCAAAGGAATTCGCACCTTCCCTCTCCGCCTCGAACGGTGAGAGGGATTGAGGGTGAGGTGTCGAGCTTATCCCCCACTACGCCGTGTGGCTCACATGGTTGCTCTCCGGGCCGTCTCCCCGGAAGTTGTGCCCCACCAACCACAGCTCGTAGGTCACGCCCGGTGTGAGCGGCCCCGAGCCCACCACCGACACCGTCGTGCCCGTCGCCGTCCCCGCCAGCTCCGGCTCCCCGCCCGCCACCTTGCGGAACGCCCGCAGCGACGTCGCGTGCTCCGGCAGCTCCGGCACCGACAGCGTCAGCGCCCCCGCGTTGAACGTCGCCGCGCCCGGCGCACCCGGCAGCGGCTGCTCCTGCGCCGCCCCCGCCTCGCGGCGTGGCTGCCGCCCAATCTTCGCCAGCTCCGGCGTGTAATCCTCGTCGTCTGACGCCGAGCAATAGAAGAACCGCACCCGGTCATTGGCCGTGCGCAGCAACTCCAGCGCGGCATCCCGCGCCGCCGTGGCCGCCTGCGCCGTGCCGCCCGTGGCCAGCGGCTGGCTGGCGTTCACAATGGCCAGTTGCGCCGCGATGAGCGTGAGCAACTGCGCCGGATACCGGTGCGCCGCGTTGGCGATGCCCGGCGTGGCTGTGGCCGCCTGGTTCGCCAGCGACTCGACCCGCGCGTCGTCGAAGACCCCGATCTGCCCGCCCTCCCAGCCGTAGCTGGTAAAGACCGCAATGCGCTCTGCCGGCGTGATGCTGTAGCTGGGCAGACCGGCCACGAAGTTGAAGCCATCCCGGAGCAGGTCCTTGAGCGTGTCCAACGCCGTGCGCAGCGCCACCTGCGCCCCGGCCCGGCCGCCCTCTGTCGTGAGCGTCGCGGCGTCCTTGGCCTTGAGATCTGCCAGCCGTGTGTCCAGCAACGTGCGCAGCGTGGGGAGCAGCTTGAACGGGTCAGCGGGCGCGCGGCCGTCATCTACGGACTGGATCAATTCGGCGATCTCGATCTCGGCAAGCGTGGCTTGATTAGGCATAAGGATTCTCTCCGGTTGATGGTTGCTACAGTGGTCAGGAGGAGGATAAAAACGCGGCCCCTTCCGGCAAGTCAAAAAGCGACCTCCCCTTGCGGCTGACCTCATGCCTGCCACTGACCCCGGAGCGCGGCTGTGTCGCAGACCAGCCGCAGCGGCTGCGCCCGCCCGCAACGGCTGGCCGGCTCTGAACCACGCGGCCTCAGGTCACATGCTGCGGCTGGTGCTCCGCACACAGGCGCGCTCCCCGCCGACTCCTTCGTGGTTGAATCAGCGCTTCCCTTGCGGCTTGCCCCGGCGGGCCATTCCCGCAAAGCTCCGCTCCGTCTCAACCGCGAGCGGAACCACCATACTGGCCATGTCGCCCCCAAAGTTCACTTACCCGCCGCCGTCCGACACCCCGCCTTCGATCCTCCGTGAGGATGACATCGAGTCCGGCTTCATCGGCAGGCTGCAAGGCCTCAAATACACCTACCGCCCGGACATCACGGATCGCGCCGCGCTGGAAAGGAACTTCCGGGAGAAATTCGAGGCGCTGAATCGCGTCCACCTCACGGATGCCGAGTTTGCCAAGCTGCTCGATCAGATCGTCACGGACAATGTCTTCACCGCTGCCAAGACTCTCCGCGCGATCACTAGCTTCACCCGCGACGACGGCACGCCGCTGAATTACACCTTGGTCAACCTCAAGGACTGGTGCAAAAACACCTTCGAGGTCGTCCACCAGCTCCGCATCAACACGGACAACAGCCACCACCGCTACGATGTCATCCTGCTCATCAATGGCGTGCCCGTGGTGCAGATCGAGTTGAAGACCCTCGGTGTCCAGCCGCGCCGGGCCATGGAGCAGATCGTCGAATACAAGCACGACCCCGGCAACGGCTACACCCGGACGCTGCTCTGCTTCATGCAGCTCTTCATCGTCAGCAACCGCGACCGCACTTACTACTTCGCCAACAACAACGCCCGCCACTTCGCCTTCAATGCGGAAGAGCGCTTCCTGCCCATCTATGAGTTCGCCGACGAGGACAACCGGAAGATCACCCACCTCGACGAGTTCGCCGACCGCTTCCTGAAAAAGTGCGACCTCGGCCGCACCATCAGCCGCTACATGGTGCTGCTCGCGGGCGAGCAAAAGCTCATGATCATGCGGCCTTATCAGGTCTATGCCGTGCAGCACATGGTGAAGTGCATCGACGATGACAACGGCAACGGCTTCGTCTGGCATACCACCGGCAGCGGCAAGACGCTCACCTCCTTCAAGGCTTCCACGCTGCTCAAGGAAAACGACCACATCCACAAGTGCGTCTTCGTCGTGGACCGCAAGGACCTCGACCGCCAGACCCGCGAGGAGTTCAACAAGTTCCAGGAAGGCTGCGTCGAGGAAAACACCAACACTGCCGCCCTCGTGCGCCGCCTGCTGTCCGAGGACTACGCGGACAAGGTCATCGTCACCACCATCCAGAAGCTCGGCCTCGCGCTGGATGAGAACAGCAAGCGCAACCAGCAGCGGAAAAAGAACGACCAGCCCACCTACAAGGAGATGCTGGCCCCGCTGAGTGACAAACGCATCGTCTTCATCTTCGACGAGTGCCACCGCTCCCAGTTCGGGGAAAACCACAAGGCGATTAAAGAGTTCTTCCCCAAGGCCCAGCTCTTCGGCTTCACCGGCACGCCCATCTTCGAGGCCAACGCCTCCCTGAAGAATCTTTCAGCGTTCGGAACAAACAGAGACGTTTGACACACTCCCGCCTGTGGTTCGTCCGCACGGACAAGCAAAACTCACTTCTCGATTATCCGATATGTGCGGCGGGGAACCGATCCACTGGTATGGTCTTCGTAGAGGAACAGCCCGCCGTTGATGCTGATTCCACCCGTGTTCGTGACCCAGACAGTGGTGAAGCCACTTGGGTTAAAGGTGTGATGAACCTCGAACCGGCTGGGATCGGACGACAGGGTTCCGTCCGGATCGCTGAACCGCAACTGGATGCGGCCGTCGGGCAGGAGTTGCGGCGAGCGCAACTGCTGCGGGACTTGAACCCAGACGGACGCCGTGCTGGAGGTAACGCTCCCGAAATCGTTCGTTACCGTGAGCCGGTAATTGCCACTGTTTGTGCGACTGAGCGGGCCGAGCACGTGGCTGGCATTGGTCGCGTTGGGAATGGGATTACCATTGAACAGCCATTGGTATTTGAACAACGGAGCCGCGCCGGAAACCGTCACGCCAATGCGGGCCGTCGTGTTGGTGACGTGCAGCGCGACTGAACTAGTGGGCTGTGCTGCGATCACTGGCGGTGCGGGCGGCTGGGTGATGGTCAACACCACGCTGCCGGACAAATGGTTAGTCTTCGTGCCATCCACGGCGATCTGATAGGCCTGCCCGGCGACGGCATGGAACAGCACGCGACTGGTGAACTCGTTGTCGGCTAGGATGTCGTCGTTTTCGGCAATCAAGGCGAGACTGCCCGGGGCGCTGCCCGTGTAAACCCCCAGCAGCGTGTCAAAGGAACTGCCGAAGGTATGGACTTCCACCAGCCCGCTGGCGGGGGCGGTCCACTGCCACCAGACGGACCGGCCGCCCACTTCGGCGCCATGGTGAGGTTCGCCGGGTTCCTTCGTGGCAGCCAGGATGGAACCCCGCACCACGTTGGAAACGCCGGCGAGCGCAGCGCGGCCTGCGAAATCATCATTGAACGGCTGGGCCAGCACGGTGAGTTCGGCCACCACACTGACAGTGCTCCCGAAGGCGTTGCTCACGACGACCTGATACGGGCCGGCCTCGGAGGCGGTGGCGTTGGTCAGCGCAAGGACACTATTCGTCGCTCCCGGCAGGTTGGTGCCGCGGTGCTGCCACTGGTAGGCCAGCGGCAAGGCACCCGTGGCGACGACTCTGAAACTGACATTCGTTCCACCACCGGCTCCCCCCGCAAACCGTGTTTGGTCGGCGGGGGCCTGCTGGACCCGCGGCGCTGCGGACAGGCTCGCCTCCGGTGAAACGGTCAGGACGATGAACCCCATCTCCCCCCCATACCCATCCACGGCAATCCGATAGACGACACCGGCGGCGGCCTGAAATGTCACGCTGCTCTGCTCGCGCCCGGGGTCAATGTCATCGTTCTCGGCCACCAACGAAAGGGCATCCAAGCTGTTGCCCGTGTAAACGGCGAGGAGGGTGTCGAACTGGCTGTTGGTCGTGGAAATGGTCACCGCACCGTCCGTCGGAGCTGTCCAACTCCACCAGACCGATTTCCCCTGCGGCGCGGTGCCGTGGGCGGGTTCCCCCGGCTGACGCGTGGCTCCGATGTTGTTGCCGGTCACGGTTAGGAACGGAGCCGTGATGGGTGGCGCGTGCTCGAAATCGTCGTTCGCGTGCAGTGGTCCGGCCTGATACTGGCGCAGGTTCAGCACCACGCGTCCGGCGGCCGCACCGCTGCCGTTGTTAAACCCGTCCACCGCAATCTGATACTCCACCCCTTGCACAGCCTCGAAAGTCACGATGCTCAGCCCATTGCCCGCGCTGCGCTCGTCCGCCGCCACCAATGTCAGTGCGCCGACGCTTGTGCCCTGATAGACGCCAAGGATTGTGTCAAAGCCGCTGCCCAAGGTGTTGATCGTGACGGGCGTCGAGGCGGGGGCCACCCAGGACCACCACACCGACCGGCCGCCGTCATTCCCCGCGTGGTCGGGTTCGCCGACTTCCTTGGAGGCATTCGTGTTGACCCCAATCACGGAGTTGGTTTGCCCCGTGATGAAAAAGCGGTTCACAAACAGGTCATTGCCGCCGGGCACCGGCGGCGTGGTTTGGATCAAGCTGAGTTCAACCGTGCCGGCGGCAAGGTTTCCGTCAGCAGAACGGTAGCCGTCCACCGCGATTTGATAGGTCTGGCCGGCGACGCCCTGAAAGGCCACCACACTGCCCGCCGCAGGGTTGAAGGGATCGCTGTCATCGTTCTCGCCGATCAGCGCGAGCGAGCCCAACGACGTGCCGGTATAGACAGCCAGCGCCGTGTCGAACGTGCTGTTGCGCGTGGTGACGATGACCGGTGCGTTGAGGTGCGCCGTCCACGTCCACCAGATTGAACGACCGCCGGCATTTGCACCGTGGGTGGGTTCGCCTGATTCCTTGCTCGCTCCGAGATTGGAGCCGGTGACTTGATTGGTCTGCCCCGACAATGTCACGCGCTCCGAAAAGGCATCATTCAACACGAGGGAGGGATTAAGATTCAGGACGATTGCGCCTTCTGAAACCCCGTTCGTCCCCGCGTAGCCGTCCACGGCGAACCGATACGTTGTTCCGCCGAGGGCGAAGAATTTTACCAGCGACGCGCCGCCGTCGCTCCGGTTGTCATCCGCACCGACGAGCGCCAGCGTGCCGAGGGTCGAGCCGGTGTAAATCGCCAGCAAGGTGTCCGTCTGACTGCCCACGGTGTCCAGCACGTAAGTGCCGTTGCTGGGGGCGACCCAGAGCCACCAAACGGACTTGCCACCGGGGTTGCCGACGTGGGCCGGCTCGCCCGGCTCGGTGGTGGTGCCGATGTTGTTGTCGAACACCTTCGTGGCAGTGAAAGGAAACAAGAGGGCGTTGGTAAAGAAGTCGTTGTTCGGTGCTTGTGCCAAGTTGAGCGTGATGTCGCCAGCCACCGTTGTCCCGTTGATGTCCCGCGCACCCGCCACGGCGAACTGATAGGTCACGCCCGCCGCCGCGCGGAAGAACACCTGGCTGGAGAGGAGGCCGGGAACCTCGTCGTTGTTGGCCGCCACCGGGGTCAATGCGTTCAGGCTGGTGCCGGTGTAGACCGCGAGCACGGTGTCCAGCACCGCACCCGCAGCATTCGTGCTGCCGGCCGTGTCCAGCCGAACCAGACCGCTTTGCGGCGCGGTCCAGGACCACCACAGCGAAGCTCCGTTCGCCACTCCGGCGTGGACTGGTTCACCCGCTTCCGTGGTCGCGCCGAAGTTGTGACCAGTAACCGTGTTGGTCTGCCCGGCGAAGATAACGCGACCGGCGAACGCATCCTGCGGCAGACTCGCGAGCACCGTGAGGACGGCCACCGAACTGGTGAGACTGCCATACGCGTTGGTGATGACAACGCGGTAGTCGCCGGCCGTGGCGAGGGTCGCGTTGGTGACGGTGTAGCTGTCGTTGGTGCCGCCCGGGAGACTTGCTCCGCCCTTCTGCCACTCGAAGACCAGCGGGAAACTGCCGATGGCATTCACGCTGAAGGTGACGTTGCTCCCGGCGTTGTCGGACACGGTCCGGCTCGCTGGTTGGCGCGTGATGACGGGGGCCGAGTGCGCGACCGGCAGGTGCAGTCGTAACTGGACGGCGCCGTTGGCCCCGAGGTAGCCGTCCACCGCGATTCGGTAAGTGGTTCCCCGAATCGCCGGAAAGGCCAGCGCGCTCGTGGACAAGTTCGGGGCATCATCGTTCGCGGCCACCAAGGTCAGCGCGCCCACCGCGTTGCCCGTATAGACCGCCAGCACGGTGTCGAACGCGCTGCCCAGCGTGTCCACGACCACGGGGCCATTGTCCGGTGCCACCCACGTCCACCAGACGGAGGCGGTCGCGGGATTGCCGGCATGGGCAGGCTCGCCCGGTTCGCTGGTGGCCGCCACGTTGCTGCCGATGACGATGTTCGTGCTGCCAGAGAGTGTCACCGCGCCAGCAAATGAATCATTCACCGGCGCCTGGGCCAGCAACGGCTGGACGCCCCACAGCGCAAGCGCGAGCAGTGCCCAGCAGAGCGGGCTGCGTCGGGGGTAAGACGGCCCAGTTGAACAGCGCGGATGAAACGTGGTGGTGGTCATGGGGCGATGCTCAGGGGATTCGCGTTCCCGCCAGAAGGGCCGGCTCCCAGCGGGTGCCGTCGGGATAAACGTGCCGGGCTCTGACTTCGCCGTGGTTCATCAACGCCTCGGCCTTGAGCGAGCCGTCGAGATGCCAAGCGCAGGAGAGGCCGTGGGGTTTGCCCGCCGCAAACTCCGCCTCCACCGCCAGCTTGCCATTCTCGTGCCACTGGCGATACACGCCCTGCTGCTGTCCGGCCACGAGCTGGCCTTCAGAGCGCTTCTGTCCGCTCGCGAGCCAAGTCGTGCGCGCGCCGTGGGGAACTCCCCGTTGAAAGTGTTCGCGCAGCTCCGTCACGGCGTTGGTGAACCAGCCCTCGGACACGCCGTGCAATCGCCCGTCCACGACGGCGGACCGCAGCTTCAGTTGGCCACCGGCGAAGTAGTCTGTGACCCAGCCAGTGAAAGGACTGGCGGCACCGAGGCGGAAGAATTTCCCTTCGCGCTGCTCCAGCCGAAACCGGGCGACGAGCGCCGGCGCTGATTCGGTCGCCACGGCCTCTTCTAATGCTCGCAGGGACACTTGGGCCACCACGACCGCCCCAGCGGCAAGCGCCAGCAGCAACAGCATCGGGCGCGTCCGGACGGCAGGCACGGGAGTTGGTGAGAGCGGCTGGTTCATCGCCTTGGGCTATTGCAGCATCAACCGGAAGTAAGTCGGCGGCGGCTCCGCGTCCGGGC
>Ga0255188_1000112_pt1 | contig 32295 bp, 28 predicted proteins | sample Miss_Cont_RepB_8_FD_188427 | JGI IMG/M metagenome (GOLD analysis project Ga0255188, IMG submission 188427) | Freshwater microbial communities from Mississippi River, Louisiana, United States - Miss_Cont_RepB_8h | ecosystem: Environmental > Aquatic > Freshwater > River | place: USA: Louisiana... | reverse complement strand
TCAATTGTTAAAGAACACCCCCACCCCAACTCAGCACCCCTTCCCAGAGCACACCCGTCTTCAGCAGAGCCCGCCATTGTGACACGATTTCTCAACGAATGTCAATGTCCCGTGTGGAAGCCAGGCTTCGACCACCAGATGGCGTGCGCCTTGCGCACCCCCAACAGGGGCGCTACACGCCGAGAAACTGCTCGAGGGTCTGGGGTTGCGCCAGCAGTTCGGCGCTGCTGCCCTCGAACACCACCTCGCCCTTGACGAGGATGATGTTGCGATCGGTGACCTGCGTGACGTGGCGCCAGTTCTTATCCACGATGATGCTGCTGATGCCGCTTTCGCGAATCACGCCGCAGATGCGCCAGATCTCGCGCGCAATCAGCGGCGCCAAGCCCTCGGTCGCTTCATCGAGTATGAGCACATCGGGGTTGGTCATGAGCGCGCGGCCGATGGTCAGCATCTGCTGCTCGCCGCCCGAGAGTTGTTGGCCGCCGTTGTTCAGGCGCTCCTTCAGCCGCGGAAACGTGTCCAGCACACGGTCGTAGGTCCAGTCGCGCTGCCCCTGCGTGCCCGCGCGTGCGGCCATCACCAGATTTTCCTTCACCGAGAGATTGCCAAAGATGCCACGCCCTTCGGGCACGTAGGCGATTCCCTGTTGGGCCACGCGAAAGGGGGAGGCGCCGGTCATGGGCCGCCCCTTGATGCGCACCTCGCCGCCGCGCGGCTTGACCAGCCCCATCAAGCTCTTGAGCAGGGTGCTCTTGCCCATGCCGTTGCGGCCCATCAGGCCAATGGTTTCTCCTCGCCGCACGTCGAAGTCGACACCCCGCAGAATGTGGCTGGCCCCGTAGTACGTTTGCAGGCCACGCGCTTCGATCAGCGACTCGGCAAGGCCCGCGGACACGGGAGCCGCATGTGCGGCTGCGGGATTGGTCGTCGCGCCCATCAGTGCTCCTCACCCAGATAGGCCGCCTGCACACCGGCATCGCGGCGAATGGCCTCAGGCGTGCCACTGGCGATCACCTGGCCATTGACCATCACCGTGAGATGGTCGGCCAATGTGAAGACCGCATCCATGTCGTGCTCCACCAGCATGATGGCGTGGTCGGCCTTGAGGCGCAGCAGCAACTCCACCATGCGCTCAGCCTCAGCCACACCCATGCCGGCCAGCGGCTCATCCAGCAGCAGAACCTGGGGCTGCGTGGCCAGCGTCATCGCGATTTCCAGTTGGCGCTGCTCGCCGTGCGAACAGGTGCCCGCGACAATCGCTCGGCGCTCGGTCAGGCCCGCCAATTCAATCGCACGCTCGCAGCGCTCCGCCACAGCGGCTTGGCCAGTGGCCACATCCACCCAGTGCATCGGGTTCCAGGGGCGGTGGCGTTGCCTGGACTGCGAAGCCAAACGCACATTTTCCTCAACGGTGAGCGGCAGAAAGATATTGGTCTTCTGATAGCTGCGGCCCAATCCACGCCGAGAGATCTCGTGTGGGGGGTGGCCGGTGATGTCGTGGCCGCCCAGCATGACCGTGCCGCTGGTGGGCGGGAGGTCACCGGACAAGAGGTTGGTCAGTGTGCTCTTGCCCGCGCCATTGGGCCCGATCACGGCGTGGATGCGATCACGCCAAAGGTCAAGAGACACATCCTGGTTGGCCGCGAGGCCACCGAAGCGCTTGGTCAGCGAACGGGCGCTCAGGAGCACCTCCCCAAGTCCGGCGGCAGCTTTCACCGTGTCGCCTCCGGTCGAACGGGTACTGGCCGCGGCGCTATTGGGTGTGGTAGCGCTCATTTCGCCCTCCCCTCGCCACGCAGACGGGCCAGCAAGGAACTCGCCAGACCGAGCACCCCGCGCGGGGCCAGGATGACCACGGCCACGATGAACAGGCCCATCCACAGTTGCCAGTGGTCACCCAGGCGCACGCCGCCCACCTGCGGCAGGTCCTTCACCCAATGCAGCACACCCTCGAACACAAAGGCGCCGATGGCCGCGCCAGCGAAGTTGCCCATGCCGCCCAGGATCACCATCATGATGGCGTGGGCGCTCATGTGGAAGCCCATCAGTTCCGGGTTCACAAATCCATTGAGCGCGCCCCACAGGTAGCCCGCCAGGCCCGCCAGCGCACCGGCCAGGGTGAAAGCGCTGAGCTTGTAGCCGAAGGTGGAGTAGCCCACAGCCTTCATGCGGTGCTCGTTGATGCGAATACCCACGAGGGCGCGACCGAAGGAGCTCCACAGCAGGCGGCGCAGAAAGGCGTAGACCAACAGCATCGACGCAAGGCACACATAGAACAGTGTGACCTTGTTCTCCAAGTCAATCGGGCCGCTGGCCGGGCGGATGTTCACGTAGATGCCATCGGAGCCGCCCAGCGCGCGGTTGTCGAAGAACAGATAGAACACCATCTGCGCAAAGGCCATGGTGACCATGATGAAGTAGATGCCGTGTGTGCGCACCACGAAGAACCCAATGATCAGCGCCGCAGCACCCGAAAACAGCATGGCCGCGGGCAGCGTCCACCACAGGGCTGCGGGGTCACTGGCGGGGGACAGGAAAGCCAATGCATAGCCCGCCAGGCCGAAGTAGGCGGCATGACCCAAGGAGACCAGGCCGGTGACGCCCTGCAGCAGGTCCAGACTCATGGCGAAGATGGCCAGGATCATCATGCGCGAGAGGCTTTGCAGCGCGTAGTCGCTGCCCATCAGCGGGAACAAGGCCAGACCGACCACGGCCGTGGCCAGCAGGAACTGCACGCTGCGCGGCAGGGTTTCGAGATGGGACTTGGGTGCGCTCATGGGGTGTCGATTCGCAAGGGCGTTGAATGGCGCATCACTGCTTGAACAGGCCTTCGGGCCGCCACAGCAGCACCGCGGCCATGAGCATGTAGACGAGCATGCCCGCCACTTGGGGCAGCAGCACCTTGCCGAAGGTGTCGACCAGGCCCACAAGGAGTGCGGCGATCAGGGCGCCACGCACCGAGCCGATGCCGCCGATGACCACCACCACGAAGCACATGATGAGCACTGGGCTGCCCATGTTGGGATACACGCTGGACACGGGCGAGGCCACCATGCCGGCTACCACCGCCAGTCCCACGCCCAAGCCGAACACCAGCGCGTGGATGAGTTCGATGTTGATGCCCAGTGATTCGGTCATGTCGCGGTTGAAGGCACCCGCGCGAATCTTCATGCCCAGGCGCGTCTTCGAAATCAGCAGGTACAGCGCGATGGCCAGTGCGATGCACACGCCCGAAATGAACAGGCGGTAGACCGGGTAGCTGAGAGTGTCGGTCAGCGGAATGGACCAGTCGAGGAATTCAGGCGTCTTCACGCCCAGCACGTCATTGCCCCAGATGATGGCGCGCAGCTCTTCAAACACATAGATGAGGCCGAAGGTGAGCAGCACCTGGTCGAGATGGTCGCGGTGATAGAAGTGGCGGAAGAGCACCCTTTCGAGCAGGAAGCCGAAAACGCCGGCCAGCACCGCACCCACGACGATGGCCAGGGGCAGTGAGCCCATCTTCGCGGCCAAGGTGTAGGCCAAGTAGGCCCCGAGCATGTAGAAGCTGCCGTGCGCGAGGTTGACCACGCCCATGATGCCGAAGATGAGCGTCAGACCCGCGGCCAGCATGAACAGCAGCAGCCCGTACTGGACGCTGTTGAGCAGCTGGATGAGAAAGTTGGCAAGGGTCATGGTGGGTGGGCGTGAGGGTTCGGCGGGGACGGTCGGCGATGGTTCGGGCAAAAAAAGGGCGGCCGCAGCCGCCCGGGTGCCGCAGCGGCGGCGCAAGGCCGCCGGGTTGTTCAGTGGGGAATAAGCGGCACTGGGATCGGCGTCAGGCCATTCGGCAACCGGTGCCCGGGTCGGCCAGCTGCTTGGCGGCAATGCCGATGACCTTGTTCTCCTTGTCCTTGACTTCGCGCAGGTACATGTCCTGGATGGGGTTGTGCGCCTTGCTCATGGTCCACTTGCCACGCGGACTGTCGATGGTGGCGCCTTCCATGGCGGCGTAAAGCGCCTTCTTGTTCGACAGGTCTCCCTTGACGGCGGCCATGCCCTGGGCCAGCAACAGGCCCGAGTCGTAGCCTTGCACCGCATACACATCGGGCTGCAGCTTGTAGCCGATGGCGAACTTCCTGCGGAAGTCCTGGTTGCGCTTGGTGTCCAGCGAATCGCTGTAGTGCAGCGTGGTGAGGATGCCGTCAGCCGCAGGGCCTGCCGCGTCGAGCACGCCCTCGGTGAGGAAGCCCGAGCCGTACAACGGAATCTTGCCCTTCAGGCCCGCGGCCGCATAGTCGCGGATGAACTTGGCCGCACCCGCGCCCGCGAAGAAGCAGGCTACCGCATCCGGCCTGAGCGACGCGATCTCGGTCAGCAGCGCTTGGAATTCCACATTGGGGAAAGGCAGGCCCAGTTCCTTGACGATGGTGCCGCCGGCCTTGGTGTAGCTGTCGCGGAAGCCCTCGAAGGCCTCGTCACCAGCGGCGTACTTCCAGGTGATCCACACGGCCTTCTTGTGGCCGCGCTTGACCATGGTCTCGCCCAGGGCCAGCGTGGGTTGACTGTTGGAGAACGAGGTGCGGAACACGTTGGGCGCGCACTGCGCGCGGGTGGCCACATGGACACCGGCGTTGGGGATGATGCTCAACACACCGGATTCGCGGGCCACCCGATGAATGCCCATCTGAACGCCCGAGTGAACCGTGCCGAGGATGACGTCGACCTTGTCGCGCTGCACGAGCCGGTTGGCGTTTTCCACGCCCTTGGGCGGGTCGGATTCGTCATCGACCTTGAACCACTCGATGTCGCGGCCGCCGAGCTTGCCACCGGCTTCTTCGATGGCCATGCGGAACCCGGCCTCGATGTTGATGCCCAGGGCCGCGAAAGTCCCCGTGTAGGGCAACATCAGGCCGACGCGCACCCTGTTGGACTGGGCGCGCACGATTTGGGGCAGCAAGAGACCGGTGCTGGCAGCGCCCAAGAGGGCAGCACCTCGGCTCAGTACGACTCGGCGGTTGGTCATGCAGATCCTCCGTTCGGGGGTTGAAAGTGACCGAAGATGATGTCACACGACCCGCCGTTGACGGCACTGTACTGCTACCGAGCAAGATAATGCCTAGTATTTACCTTGCAAAATGAAATAAATTGCATTCTGGTCTATGCGGCCGCGAGGAAGTCGCGGGCGATGCGGTCGCCGATGTCGTTGATCCGGTTCAGGAAGCGGGTGAGGTAGGCATGCAGGCCGTCGTCGAGGATCTCGTCGATGCGCCCGTACTGGAGATCGCTGCGCAGGCGGCCGGCGCGGCGCAGTGTGTCGCCGCTTTGCTCATTGGCCACCTGGGTCAGGTTGTTGACGAGCTCGCTGGTGCACGCGGCCAATGAACGCGGCATGTCCGGGCGCAGGATGAGCAGTTCGGCGACCTTCTCTGGCAGGATCACGCTGCTGTAGACGCGTCGATAGATTTCGAAGGCCGAAACGGAGCGCAGCAGCGCCGACCAGTGATAGAAGTCGGTTTCCGGGGCGATGACGGCCGCTGCCGCGGGTGGGGCCGCGCGGGCTTCCGTGGGAAGCGCATGGCCATCCACATTGGGATGACCGTGGAACTTCACATCCAAGAGCCGCGCGGTGTTGTCGCCGCGCTCCAGGAAAGTGCCCAGCCGGATGAAGTGCAGGGCCTCGTCCTGCAGCATGGTGCCCACGGCCACGCCGCGCGAGAGATGTGAGCGGAACTTCACCCACTCAAAGACGGCCGAAGGGTCGCGCTCCAGCGCATCGCCGGCCATCATGCGCGAGAACTCCAGCCAGGTCTGGTTCGTGGTTTCCCACAGTTCGGTCGTCAACGCGCTGCGCACAGCGCGAGCGTTTTCGCGCGCAGCCGACAGACAAGAAGCGATGGAGGAGAAGTTCGCGGTGTCGCGCACCATGAAATGCATGACGCCGTCGCTGTTCAGGGTGCGATGGCGATTGAAGTAGGCGTGGTGCAGCTCCGAAATCCCCAGCACGGCACTCCAGGCGGCTTCGCTGCTGACGCCCCGCTCCGGCAGCAAGGAGGTCTGGTAGTTGACATCCAGCATGCGCGCGGTGTTTTCTGCACGCTCCATGTAGCGGGCCATCCAAAAGAGGTGGTCGGCGGTGCGCGAGAGCATGGGGGGTCCTTCCTGCGGCAGTCCGTTTTCAGGCGTCGAGCACCCAGGTGTCCTTGGTGCCGCCGCCCTGGCTGCTATTGACCACAAGGGAGCCTTCCTTGAGCGCCACGCGGGTGAGGCCACCCGGCACCATCTGCACGGTCTTGCCGGAGAGCACGAAGGGTCGCAGGTCGATGTGGCGCGGGGCCAGGCCTGATTCCACGAAGGTGGGGCAGGTGGACAGGCTGAGCGTGGGCTGCGCGATGTAGTTGCTGGGGTTGGCCTTGATGCGGTCGGCAAAGGCTGCGATTTCGGCTTGGGTGGCCGCCGGGCCGACGAGCATGCCGTAGCCGCCGGCGCCATGTACCTCCTTGACGACCAAGTCCTTCAGATGGGCCAGTACGTGCGACAGGTCCTTGGGGTCGCGGCAGCGCCAGGTGGGCACGTTCTCCAGGATGGGCTTTTCATCGAGGTAGAACTCGATCATCTGGGGCACGTAGGCGTAGATGGACTTGTCGTCAGCCACACCCGTGCCGATCGCATTGCACAGGGTGACATGGCCGCTGCGGTAGGCCTTGAGCAGTCCGGCACAGCCCAGGCTGGAATCCGGGCGAAAGGCTTGAGGGTCGAGGAAGTCGTCGTCGATGCGGCGGTAAATGACGTCCACCCGTTTCGGACCTTGCGTGGTGCGCATGTAGACCTTGTCCTCGCGAACGAAGAGGTCCTGACCCTCGACGAGCTCCACCCCCATCTGCTGGGCCAGGAAAGCGTGTTCGAAGTAGGCGCTGTTGTACATGCCCGGGGTAAGCACGACCACAGTGGGATCGTTGCCGCCGGAAGGCGCCATGCTGCGCAAGGTGGCGAGCAGCAGATCGGGATAGTGGGCCACGGGGGCCACACGGTGCAGCGAAAACAACTCCGGGAAAAGCCGCATCATCATCTTGCGGTTTTCCAGCATGTAGCTCACGCCGGAAGGCACGCGCAGGTTGTCCTCGAGCACATAGTAGGTGCCGCTGCCGTCGGCCTGCGCCGCGCGCACGATGTCGATGCCAGCGATGTGGGCATAGACGCCGCCCGGCACATCCATGCCCAACATCTCCGGGCGGAACTGCGGGTTGCGCAGCACTTCGTCGGCCGGAACGATGCCCGCTTTGATGATGTCCTGTCCGTGATAGACATCGTGGATGAAGCGATTGAGCGCCGTGACGCGTTGCTCCAGGCCCTGCTTCATTCGCGACCACTCCGTCGCGGGAATGATCCGGGGCAGCAGGTCAAAGGGAATCAGCCGCTCGGTGCCCGCGCCGTCCTCATCCTTCTCACCGTAGACGGCGAAGGTGATGCCCACGCGACGGAAGATGACCTCGGCCTCTTCACGACGAGCGGCCATGGATGCCATCGGCTGGCGGGCCAGCCAGTCGGCGTAGCTTTGGTAGTGCGCTCGCACTGAATTGGTGCCTTGGCGCATTTCATCGAAGGCCAGTCCCATGCTCGGCTCCTGGTCGGGCGGGGCACGATGCAAGTCTTGGGCCACGGCTGTGACTTGCGGCACTGGACGGGTCGGTTTGTGGAGCGGGAAAGGGCCTGATGAGACCGCGCCGCACAACTGACGGTGCAACCGAACCTCGTGGACCAGTTCGACCCCACAAGGGTCGACCGAACCCGTCACCGGTGCAGCATGGCGCGGCTCGGGCGCACTGGCCAAGGCCAGGTGGCCGACGCCCGCCCACTGGCCCGAGGTGGTATCCAGGCCCACCCACCCGGGCCCAGGCAGGAACACCTCGCACCAGGCGTGCAGTTCGGTGCCGTCCTCGTGCACGCCGGCAGGCCCTGCTGACGCACGTCCGTCCTCACGCAGCTGAACCAAATAGCCCGAAACAAACCGCGCTGCCAGACCCAGCTCCCTCAGCAAGTTGACCATCAGCCAGGCGCTGTCACGGCAGGAACCCGAGCGCCGCTGCAGGGTCTCATGGGGTGTCTGGACACCGGGTTCGTGCCGAACCGTGTAGGCGATGTCCCGGTGCACCTGACGGTTGAGCCGCTCCAGCAGCGCCATGGTGGGCGTGGATCCGCGGGAAAGCGGCCCGAGATACCGCAGCAGCTCCAGGCTGGGCGGCTGGTGGCCCGAGGAAAGGAAGGCCGCCAAGGAGGCCTTCTCTTCGTGTGAATAGTCAAAGGGAAAGCAGGCTGCATGCTCGTCCGGCTGCGACTCTCGCGCCGCTTGCCAGTCCAGGTCGGCCGTGAGCGCGACGCGCAAGTGCAGTTCCTGCACCGGCCGATCGAACTCCAGGCGGGCACAGCGGTTGCCCCAGATGTCGGACTCCCAGACCAGGCGCGATGGCTTGGGCTCCACGGCCAGGTCGTAGCTCGACAGGGGCGTGGTGCAATGGGGCGAGGGGCACAGCCGCACCAGCTGCGGCGACAGCCGCACCGCGCGGTCATAGCGGTAGTGGGTCAGGTGCTCCAGACGGACGCAGATCGACAAGACGGTGAACTCCTCAAATCACGCGGTTCACGGCTGGGTCAGAAACAGCAGATGTACGCGGGGGAGCAATCCTTGTGCCGACAAGGCCGCACCAGCTCGGTGCATCACACGATGAGCTGCCCCGAATGGGTGACCTTGCGCAAGGGCTCGTAACGGTTGGAGACGGTGCGCAAGGGCGTGGCCCCGCCCGCGCCCGACCACTGTGGGTCCTCGATGCCCTCGAACACTTCACGCAGCCGTTGGCCCCAGGTGCTGCGGATCATGTTGAAGTAAGGGTTGTGCTCGTCGATGCAGATGTGCTGGTCGCTCGCATAGGCCCCTTCGCGATACACCACGAGGTCCAGTGGCAGACCCACCGACAGGTTGGACTTCAAAGTGGAGTCCATGGAGATGAGTGCGCACTTGGTGGCTTCGTCCAGGGGTGTGGTGGGCACCAGCACGCGGTCAAGGATGGGCTTGCCGTACTTGCTCTCGCCAATCTGGAAGAAGCAGGCCTCGCGGGTGGCCTCGATGAAGTTGCCCGGCGAGTACACCTGAAACAGGCGCATCGCCTCACCCCGGATTTGACCGCCAAAGATGAACGACGCGTTGAAGTCCAGGCCCGCGGCCTTGAGGGCCGCGCCGTCCTGCTGGTAGACGCGTCGCACGGCGCTGCCCAGCACCCGAGCGGCATCGAACATGCTCTGGGCATTCCAGATGGTCAAGGGCTCCGCGTCGGGTCGTTCGAGCCTCTCCACTTGAAGGATCTCGCGCACCGACTGGCTGATGGAGAGGTTGCCCGCGGACATCAGCATCATGAAACGCTCACCGGGCTTCTCGTAGATCAGCATCTTGCGGCAGGTGCTGATCTGGTCCACGCCCGCATTGGTTCGGGAATCGGACAGGAACACAAGGCCGGCGTTGAGCCGGATGCCGACGCAATAGGTCATGGGGTCTCCGTCAGTTGTGCGCTGGGCCGCCGCACGCGTGTGATGCGGCGATTATGGGCTTCAGGCGTGAGCAACTTGGGCCGCATGATCTGGGGCGGGGAGCCGGTGCGCACGGGCGATCACGCCGCCGCCCAGGCAGACCTCGCCGTCGTAGAGCACAGCCGATTGACCCGGTGTGACGGCCCACTGGGCCTGGGCAAAGCGAAGGCCCATGGTCCCGGTGGGCATGCCCGAGCCGGCACACCGCAGCTCGCAGGCGGCATCGGCCTGTCGATAGCGTGTCTTGGCGGCATAGGGGCCGGGCTCGGGCGCGCGGCCGGCAATCCAGCTCAGGTCATTCGCCTCCAGTTCGTGCGAGCGCAAGGCGGGGTGGTCGTGCCCCTGCACGGCGATCAGGGCATTGCGTTGGGGGTCCTTTTCGGCGACGAACCAGGGGGCATGGTCCCCGCCGCCGCGCGGCGCCCCCTTTTCCTTGATGCCGCCGATGTGCAGCCCCTGCCGCTGGCCCAGCGTATAGAAGCTCAGCCCCATGTGCTGGCCCAACCGCCGCCCACGCTCGTCGAGGATGGGCCCGGGCTCGGCCTTCAGGTAGCGGTTGAGAAACGCCCGAAACGGTCGCTCACCGATGAAGCAGATGCCGGTGGAGTCTTTCTTCTTCGCATTGGGCAGCCCGATTTCGGCGGCGATCCGGCGCACTTCGGTCTTGGGGAGCTCGCCCACCGGAAAGAGGGTGCGGCCCAGCTGGGCCTGATTCAGTCGATGGAGGAAATAGCTTTGGTCCTTCAGCGGATCCCGGCCCTTGAGGAGCTGGTACTCGGTGCCCGAGCCGGCCACGGGCACCGCACGCACGCGGGCATAGTGGCCTGTGGCGATCTTTTCGGCGCCAAGCCGCATGGCGTGGTCCAAAAATGCCTTGAACTTGATCTCGGCATTGCACAGAACGTCTGGATTGGGCGTGCGGCCGGCCTCGTATTCCCTGAGGAATTCGGCGAAGACGCGATCCTTGTATTCGGCCGCGAAGTTGACGTGCTCAATGTCGATGCCGATGACGTCGGCCACGGCCGCGGCATCCACCCAATCCTGTCGCGTGGTGCAGTGCTCGCTGTCATCGTCGTCTTCCCAGTTCTTCATGAAGAGGCCCACCACTTCATGGCCCTGTTGCTTGAGCAGCCAAGCGGAAACCGCAGAATCGACGCCGCCGCTCAGGCCCACGACCACGCGCTGGGCTCGCGTATCGGGGGTCGGGGCTGAGGAGGCGGCGGCCATACCGGTATTGTCGGCCAGGGTGGCCTGCCCGGGGTGCCGGCCGGGGTGGTCGCGCAGCGTCATCCGGCCTTGAGGTTCTGGGGTTCAGACCGATGGATCCGTGAACACGGCCTCCAGGGGCAGGCGGCATCCGGCTTGGAGGTCTTCGATGCAGCGCAGAACCAGCGGGCTGCGATGCCGCGGGGCGGTCTCGCGCACTTCCTCCAGCGTGAGCCACAGCGTGCGCACGATGCCCTCGTCGAGCGAGCGCTCCGGATCGGGTTCACCGACGGTGCCGGCATAGGCCAGCCGCAGGTAGGTGATGTCTTCACCCGTTTGGTGGCGCTGGAAGCGCGCGAGGTAGACACCCAGGAGGTGGGATGGGGCGAAGGCACGGGCCGTTTCTTCCAGCGCCTCGCGTACCGCCGCCTGTTGGGGCGACTCACCGGGGTCGAGGTGGCCGGCGGGGTTGTTCAGTCGCAGCCCCTCGGCCGTGTGCTCCTCCACCAAGAGGAAGCGTCGCTGCCCATCGGGATCGTCTCGCCAGACGATGGCCGCGACGGTGACGCTGGGGCGCCAGCGCTCGGGTTTTGCAGGAATGACCGGGGTGGGCATGGGCGCCAAGCCTACTGGGGTTGGAGGACGGTGTGGCCTTCTCGGGCGGACAACACCGAATCGTCCAATAGTGTCTATCATCAAGGGTTTCCCCGGAATTCGGCGGGTCGTCAGTACTTATCTGCAGGCCCACAGCCAGAAGACGCCCAAGGAGGGCACCATGCTCATTGGAGTACCGCACGAGACAGCGGTTGGCGAAACGCGTGTGGCGGTGACGCCCGAAACGGCCAAGAAGCTCAAGGCACAGGGCCACACCATCCGGGTGCAGGCCGGCGCCGGTTGGGCCGCAAGCTGCACCGACGAAGCCTATGTGGCCGCGGGCGCCGAGATCACGGACCGGGCCGGTGCGTTCGCCGCCGACCTCGTGCTCAAAGTTCGCAGCCCGTCGGCCGAGGAGCTGGGCTTGACCAAGCGCGGCACGGCCCTGGTGGGCATGCTTGATCCGTTCAACCGTGCCGGCCTGGAAGCCGCCGCCGGTGCCGGCCTGACCGCCTTCGCGCTGGAGGCCGCACCGCGCACGACGCGCGCGCAGAGCATGGACGTCTTGTCGTCCCAAGCCAACATCGCGGGCTACAAGGCGGTGATGATGGCCGCCAACCACTACCCACGGTTGTTTCCCATGCTGATGACGGCCGCCGGCACCATCAAGGCCGCGCGTGTCGTGATCCTGGGCGTTGGCGTGGCGGGCCTGCAGGCCATTGCAACGGCCAAGCGGCTGGGTGCGGTGATCGAGGCCTCCGATGTGCGCCCCTCGGTGAAGGAGCAGGTGGAATCCCTGGGCGCGAAATTCATCGAAGTGGCCTACGAGACCGCTGAAGAAAAAGAGGCGGCCGAGGGTGTGGGCGGCTATGCCCGGCCCATGCCCCAAAGTTGGCTCGACCGCCAGAAGGTCGAGGTGGCCAAGCGGGTGGCCATGGCCGACGTGGTCATCTCCACGGCGCTGATTCCGGGCCGGGCCGCACCGGTGTTGATCACCGAAGAGATGGTCAAGAGCATGAAGGCCGGCAGCGTGATCGTGGACATGGCTGCGGGCAAGGGTGCACAGGGCTTCGACGGGAACTGCCCGCTGACCGAGGCCGGCAAGACGGTGGTCAAGCATGGCGTGACGATCGTCGGCGAGACCAACATTCCCGCGCTCGTGGCCGCAGACAGCTCAGCCCTGTATGCACGCAACGTGCTGGACTTCCTCAAGCTGGTGCTGGAGAAGGACGCCGCAGCGTTGAAGATCGACCTGGAAGACGACATCGTCAAGGCTTGCCTGGTGACGCGCGACGGCGCGGTGCTGCGGGCATGAGGAGCAGAACATGGAATTGATCTCCCCGACCGTTACGAACCTCATCATCTTCGTGCTGGCCATTTATGTGGGCTACCACGTGGTGTGGACGGTGACGCCCGCGCTGCACACGCCGCTGATGGCGGTGACCAATGCGGTGTCGGCCATCGTCATCGTGGGTGCCATGTTGGCTGCGGCGCTCACCGAGACCGGCCTGGGCAAAACCATGGGTGTGTTGGCGGTGGCGCTGGCAGCGGTGAATGTGTTCGGCGGCTTCCTGGTGACGCGGCGGATGCTGGAGATGTTCAAGAAGAAGACGCCCGCCAAGAAGGCGGATTGAACGCTTTGATGTGAACGGCGTCTTCTCGGCGAAGGCTGACGGGGCAAAGCCCAGTCAAGCGAAGCGGCCGAAGCCAAAAAGGAACAAGAAATGTCCATGAACCTCGTCACGCTGCTCTACCTCGTAGCCAGCGTTTGCTTCATCCAGGCCCTCAAGGGCCTGTCCCACCCCACCACCTCCATCCGCGGCAATGTCTTCGGCATGGTGGGCATGACGATTGCCGTGCTCACCACGGGTGCACTGATCGTCAAGCTTTCCGGCGAACTGGGCCTGGGTGGCGGCGGCGCGCAGGGCATGATCTGGGTGCTGGTGGGCTTGCTCGTGGGCGGTTCGGCCGGGGCCTACATGGCCAACAAGGTCGAGATGACCAAGATGCCCGAACTCGTGGCCTTCATGCACAGCATGATCGGCCTGGCCGCCGTGTTCATCGCGGTGGCGGCGGTGGCCGAACCCTGGGCCTTCCAGATCGTGGCCAAGAACGCGGACGGGACCGTTCCACCGATTCCCTTTGGCAACAAGCTGGAGCTGTTCCTGGGGGCGGCCATTGGCGCCATCACCTTCAGCGGCTCGGTGATCGCCTTCGGCAAGTTGAGCGGCAAGTACAAGTTCCGCCTGTTCCAGGGCGCGCCGGTGGTGTTCTCCGGCCAGCACATGCTCAACCTGGTGCTGGGTATTGCGACGATCGCGTTGGGCGTGGTCTTTGCCCTGACCGAGAACTGGCCGGCCTTCTTCCTGATGTTGGCCCTGTCCTTCGTGCTGGGCGTGCTGATCATCATCCCCATCGGCGGCGCGGACATGCCGGTGGTGGTGTCGATGCTCAACAGCTACTCGGGCTGGGCAGCCGCGGGTATCGGCTTCTCGCTGAACAACTCGATGTTGATCATCGCGGGTTCGCTCGTGGGCTCCTCGGGCGCCATCCTCTCGTACATCATGTGCAAGGCGATGAACCGCTCGTTCTTCAACGTGATCCTGGGCGGCTTCGGGGGTGATGCGGCGGCGGCAAGCGTTGGTGCGCAGCAGCAGCGCAGCGTCAAGAGCGGCAGCGCCGACGATGCGGCCTTCATCATGGGCAATGCCGAGACCGTGATCATCGTGCCGGGCTATGGTCTGGCGGTGGCGCGTGCGCAGCATGCGGTGAAGGAGTTGGCCGAGAAACTCACCCACAAGGGCGTGACGGTGAAGTACGCCATCCACCCGGTGGCCGGCCGGATGCCGGGCCACATGAACGTGCTGCTGGCCGAAGCCGAGGTGCCCTACGACCAGGTGTTCGAGATGGAAGACATCAACGGCGAATTCGGCCAGGCCGATGTGGCCATCATCCTGGGCGCCAACGACGTGGTGAACCCGGCGGCGCTGCAGAAGGGATCCCCGATCTACGGCATGCCGATTCTGGAGGCCTACAAGGCCAAGACGGTGATCGTGAACAAGCGCTCCATGGCCGCCGGCTATGCGGGCCTGGACAACGAACTCTTCTACATGGACAAGACCATGATGGTCTTTGGGGACGCCAAGAAGGTGGTCGAGGAGATGGTCAAGGCGGTGGAATAGGACTTTGGACCGCCCGCCGCCTGCGCGACTATCGAATCCCCTGATGCGCCCCGGCGCATCCGGACGCCAGAATCCGCCGCTATTCACGCCACAGCAGGAGAGCGGCGATGACGACAAAACCCTGGCTCGCGCACTACCCCGCCGGTGTTCCGGCTGAAGTCAACACCGATGTGTATCCATCGCTGGTTCAGCTGGTGGACCATGCGCTGAGCACCCATGCCGACAAGCCGGCCTATGTGTTCATGGGCAAGCGCTACACCTTTGCGCAGATTGACGCCTGGTCGCGCGCCATGGCGGCCTACCTGCAGAGCCTGGGCCTGGCGCCGGGGGACCGCGTCGCGGTCATGATGCCCAACGTGCCGCAGTACCCGGTGGCCGTGGCGGGGATCCTCCGCGCGGGCTATGTGGTGGTCAATGTGAACCCGCTGTACACCCCGCGCGAACTGGGGCATCAGCTCAAGGATTCGGGCTCCAAGGCCATCCTCATCCTGGAGAACTTCGCAGCCACCCTGCAGCAGGTGCTGGACCAGGTGCCCACGAAGCACGTGGTGATGGCCACGATGGGCGACCTCCTGGGCCTGGTCAAAGGCGCCTTGGTGAACTATGTGGTGCGGCACAAGCGCAAGCTCGTGCCCGCTTTTTCGATTCCGTCAGCCGTGTCGTTCAAGGACGCGATCAAGCAGGGGGCGACCCGGCCTGTTAAAGCCCCGACCACCGGCCCGGATGATGTGGCAGTCCTGCAGTACACAGGCGGCACCACGGGTGTGAGCAAGGGCGCTGTGCTGCTGCACCGCAACCTGGTGGCCAACCTGCTGCAGGCCGAGGCCTGGTACCAGCCAGCACTCAAGAAGATTCCCGAGGGCGAACAGATCGTCACCGTCTGCGCCTTGCCGCTGTATCACATCTTTGCCTTCAACGCGAACATGCTGCTGGCCATGCACATGGGCGGCTGCAACATCTTGATCCCCAACCCGCGTGACCTTCCCGCCCTGCTCAAGGCACTGTCCACCGAGCGCTTCCACAGTTTCCCGGCGGTGAACACGCTGTTCAACGCCATCGCCAACCACCCGGAGTTCCACACGGTGAACTGGAGTTCGCTCCAGATCAGCCTCGGCGGCGGAATGGCCGTGCAAAGCGGTACGGCGCAGTTGTGGCTGGAAAAGACCGGTTGCTCCATCATTGAGGCCTATGGGCTGTCCGAGACATCCCCAGCGGCCACCTGCAACCCCGTGGATCAGCAAGCCTGGACGGGAACCATCGGCCTGCCCATGCCCAACACCGACATGGTCCTGTTGGATGATGAGGGGCGCCCGGTGCCGCTGGGGGAGCCCGGCGAGATCTGCATCCGTGGTCCCCAGGTGATGGCCGGCTATTGGCAACGCCCTGAAGAAACCGCCAAGGTGATGACCGCCGATGGCTACTTCCGCAGCGGCGACATCGGCATGATGGACGCGCGGGGCTACTTCAAGATCGTGGACCGGAAGAAAGACATGATCCTGGTCAGCGGCTTCAACGTGTACCCCAATGAGATCGAGGATGTGCTCAGCCAACACCCGGGCATCCTGGAGGCAGCCGCTATCGGTGTGCCCGACGAGCACTCTGGCGAGGCGGTAAAGGTGGTGGTGGTCAAGCGCGACGCGGCTTTGACCGAAGACAGCGTGCGCCAATGGTGCGAGACGCACCTCACCGGCTACAAGCGGCCCCGCGAGGTGGAGTTCCGCACGGAGTTGCCCAAGACGCCCGTGGGCAAGATCTTGCGACGCGAGTTGCGGGGGTGATGGGCCAGACGGCAGGGCCCCTGGGCATCGTGAGTGCCCTGCCGGACGAGCTGTGCGCTTTGCTGTCGCTGGTGGAGGCGCCGCGCTCATCGACCGTGGCGGGCCGACAACTGCACCAGGGGCGCCTGCATGGGCACGAGGTGGTGGTGGTGCTGTGCGGCATCGGCAAGGTGGCCGCTGCCCTGACCACCACGCTGCTGATCGAGCGCCTGGGCGTGCGACGCCTCCTGTTCACAGGCGTGGCCGGTGGGCTGGGCGCCGATGTGCGGGTCGGGGACGTGGTCGTGGCGCGCACCCTCCTGCAACACGATATGGACGCGTCACCGCTGTTTCCCCGTCACCAGATTCCCGATCTGGGGGTCGACGCGTTGCCCACCGATGCCGCGCTGAGCCAGGCCCTTGGGCAGGCCGCGCGGGCGGTGGTGCAGCAGCCACCGGCCGCGGTGGTGTCGTTCGGCCTGCCCGCGCCCCGTGTGCATGAGGGCCTGGTGATCAGTGGCGACCGTTTCGTGTCGACCTCCTCCGAAAGCGCTGCACTGCGGGAGCGCTTGCCGCAGGCCTTGGCGGTGGAGATGGAGGGGGCCGCCATGGCGCAGGTGTGCACGGCCTACGGCGTGCCCTGCGCGGTACTGCGCACGGTGTCGGACCGCGCCGACGATCAGGCGCACCTGGACTTTCCGCGCTTTCTGGCCGAGGTGGCCTCGCCTCTGAGCCGTGAAGTCGTGTCCACAGCGCTGCGGGGACTGCGCGCGGTTTGAGGACTTGGCCTGGGGCATGATCGGGGTGCCGACCCCATCACCCGCCGCCCAACCACGACCGCCCTTGGCCCCATGAGCCCTCGCCTTTTCATTGAGCGTCTGCCGGCGGCGCCTGCCTGGTCGGCCGGTACCGAACTGGAGCTGCCACCGGTGGCCGCGCGCCATGTGCAGGTGCTGCGGCTGCAGCCCGGCTCCGCCCTCACGCTGTTCGACGGTCACGGCGGGCAATGGCAGGCGCGGGTGAGCGCCATGACCCGCAGCGGCGTGCGCGCGGTACTGCAGACCCACGAAGCGGTGGAACGGGAACTGGGGCTGCGCGTCACGCTGGCCGTGGGCATGCCGGCGAACGACCGCATGGACGACCTGGTGGAAAAGGCAAGCGAGTTGGGCGTGGCAGCCATCGTGCCGCTGATGAGCGAGCGGTCGGTGCTGCGCCTGAGCGGCGATCGTGCGGCCAAGCGCATGGCGCATTGGCAGGCGGTGGCCGTGGCCGCCTGCGAACAGTGTGGCCGCAATCGCGTGCCGCGGGTGCACGCCATCGTGCCCTTGGAAACCTGGTTGGCCGACGGGGGCGGACCTCGCGGTGATGCGGCTTTGGCGGCCACCAGCGCTTGCTGGCAGTTGAGCCTGGCGCCCTCGGCGGCGGCGTTGCAGGATGCATGGCATCTCGACGCCATGGAAGCTTTGAAGGGGGTGGGTGCTCACATTTTTCTTCTCAGCGGGCCGGAGGGCGGACTCTCTCCCGCCGAACAGGAGCAGGCCGCGCACGCCGGGTACCGCCCCGTGAGCCTGGGCCCGCGCACCCTGCGCGCCGACACGGCGCCGCTGGCAGCACTGGCGGCGTTGGGCCTACTCCAAACCCTTGCCCGGACCCAACCGTGAACCCACGCCTGATGCTGCTGGTCTTGTGCCAGGGCTTGTTCATGACGAACAACGTCACCTTCATTGCCATCAACGGGCTGGTGGGCTTTGCCCTGGCACCGGTGGGCTGGATGGCCACGCTGCCGGTCACGGGCTATGTGGCCGGCGGCGCCTTGGCCACGGGTCTGGTGGGACGGCACCAGCGCCAATATGGACGGCAGACGACCTTCATGATCGGCCTGGTGGTGGCCATCGTGAGCGCTGCAGCCTGCGCCTGGGCCGCTTTCACGCACGACTTCTGGCTGCTGAACCTGGCCACCTTGGCCGCGGGTTACTACAACGCCAACGGCGCGCTGTACCGCTTTGCGGCAGTGGAGTTGGTGGAGGACTCGCACAAGGAAAAGGCCATCTCGTGGGTGTTGGCCGGGGGCATCCTGGGGGCGGTGGCCGGGCCCAATTTGGCCTCGGGCGCGCGTGATGCGCTGGCCGGCGCGCCCTTTGCGGGGGCCTATGTGGCGCTGATGGGCGTGGGGTTGCTGGGCCTGCTGGTCATGTCGCGCATTTCGTTTCCTGCGCTGCCGGGTCAGGGGCAGACGGCTGTGCAGGGGCGGTCCTTGGGTGAGATCGTGCGGCAACCGGTGTTCATCATCGCGGCGGCGGGCTGCGCCATCGGTTACGGCATCATGAACCTGCTGATGGCCGCCACACCGATTGCCATGTCGCAGTGCTCGCATCCGTTCAAGGAGGCGGCCTTCGTGCTGGAGTGGCATGTGCTGGGCATGTTCGTGCCGAGTTTCTTCACGGGCAAGCTGATCAAGCGCTTCGGGGTGCTGCCGGTGATGACGGCCGGGCTGGCGCTGAATGTGCTGTGCGTGGCCGTGGCCTTGTCGGGCGAAGACGTGATGCACTTCTTCTGGGCCCTGCTGGCCCTGGGGGTGGGCTGGAATTTCCTGTACATCGGTGGCAGCACCCTGGCCACGCAAGCCTGGAGGCCCGAGGAGAAGACCCGCGCGCAGGCGGCGCTGGACTTCTGCGTGTACGCCACGATGACGCTGACCTCCTTCAGTTCGGGCGCGTTGGTGACCACGGGTGGGTGGACCTCGATGAACCTGGGGGCCTTGGTGCCGCTGGCGCTGATGGCCGCGGCGCTGGTGTGGCTGCGGCGGGTACAGGCGGCAAAGCGGGCCGTGGCGGGCGCGGGGGCCTAGGAACCGGGCCCGCCGCCGCTCATCGAAGATTCGCGCAGACGCCCACGGGCCTCCCAGGCCTGCAAGGCCTGCTTGCGCACCGGGCCCCAGCGGTACTGTCCGACTTCGGCTGATTCACGGATGACGCGGTGGCAGGGCACGAGCACGGCCACCGTATTGGCGGCCACGGCCGTGCCCACGGCGCGTGCCGCCTTGGGGTTCCCGCATCGGCGGGCGAGATCCGAGTAGGACAGCACACGGCCGGGTTCGGTGCGGATGAGGGCTTCCCAGACCTTCAGTTGAAACGGCGTGCCGCGCAGCAGCAGGTGGGCCTGTGCCCGCTCACCGAAGGCCTGTGCGAGCGTGGACGCGATGGCGGCCTCATCCGGCGCCCACTGGGCCGAAGGCCAAAGGTGGCGCATCTCGGCTTCCAGCGCGGGTTGCGGCGCATCGCTCAAAGCCAGGTGACACAGGCCACGAGGGGCCAGCGCAGCCAGGCCCCAGCCCACGGGTGTGGGCGCCCAGCCCCATCGAAGAGTGAGCCCCCGGCCACCCAGCCGGGCTTCGCCGGGGTTCATGGCCTCCCAGGAGATGAGCAGGTCATGCAGGCGGCTGGTGCCGCTCAGCCCCGCGCCGTGGGCAGCCTGCAGCACCGTGGCGCCCTGCCGCAGTTCGGCCAGGGCCCGCTCCTTCGTGAGGAACTTCAGGAAGCGCTTGGGCGAGATGCCGGCCCATGCTTGGAAGATGCGCTGCAGGTGGGCGGGGCTCAGGCCAACGGCGGCCGCCAAGTCTTCCAGCGAAGGTTGCACGGGAGCGGTGGTGCTTTGAGCGGACTCGTCCAGGAAGTGGATCGCACGCGCGACGGTGGCGTATTGCGGATGGGACCCAGGATCAGGCGCGAGGCGGTCCGCGGAGGAAATCATGGCCTTAGCGCGCCGAACCCGCCACCATGTCGAAGCGGAACAGGCGGCACTCGATGGCACCGTTGAACATGGGCACGCGGCGGCTTTCCTTTAGGCGCATCAGGCCGGGCAACTTCAGCTCCGGTGTGAGCACCCAGGCCGACCAGCCCGCGTACTGCCGCTTCCAATGCGCAGCCAGGCCTTCGTAGAACGCCGACGCATTGCCTTCTTCAAAGGACTCGCGCGCCGATCCCTTGGCCTCGATGCGTTCGCCGTAGGGCGGGTTCATCACGATCACGCCACGTTCGGCCGGCGCCGGCCGCTGCAGCGCGTCGGCTGTCTTGAGGGCGATGGCATGCGCCACGCCAGCGCGTTCGGCATTGCGTTGCGCGAAGTCGGTCATGCGAAAGCTCACATCGCCGGCGTGCACGGCGACACGCGGCTGATGGATGGCGGCACGCGCCTGCGCCTTCATCCGCTGCCAATCCGGCAGGTGCGGCCTGAAGGGCGCCAGCTTCTCAAAGGCGAAGGCGCGCTGCAGGCCTGGAGCGATACCGCAGGCGATCTGCGCGGCTTCGATAGCGATGGTGCCGGCGCCGCAGCAGGGGTCCAATAAGAGGCCATCTTCCTCGCGCCCTTGCCAACCGGCTGCAGCCAGCATCGCGGCGGCGAGCGTTTCCTTCAGCGGCGCTTCGCCCTTCACATCGACACGGCCACCGCGCGCATCGCGCCAGCCACGCTTGAACAGGGCCTCGCCGCTGAGGTCCACGTACAGCATGAATTCCTCGGGGCCCAGGTAGAGCATCAGCGGCAGGTGCGGGCGCTGCGTGTCCACACTCGGCCGCTCGCCGGTGCGCTCGCGCATCACATCACACACCGCGTCCTTGATGCGCAGGGTGGCGAAGTTCAGGCTCTTCAGGGGGCTGCGAAAGGCACTGGTGTCCACGCGCAGGGTTTGCTGCGGGGTGATCCAAGCGGGCCAGTCCACCTCGCGCGCAGCAGCATACAGGTCGTGTTCATCGCGGTAGCGCGCGCCGCGCAGGGGCCACAGCACGCGCTGGGCCAGGCGGCTGTGCAGGTTCAGGTTCATGGCCTCCAGCGGCCCGGCGGTGACGCGCACGCCGCCGCGCGATTCCTCGATGGGCGTGCCTTCGGGCAGCAGCGTGCGGCACTCGGCGGCCAACAGCGGCTCCACGCCTTGGGCGCAGGGCAGGAAGATGGGGGCGCGGGTGTCGAGCAACTAGATCACCTTGCGCAGGCTGGCCGGCGCGATCTTCAGCGCCTCCCGGTACTTGGCCACGGTGCGCCGCGCCACCTGAATGCCCTGCTCGGCCAACATGTCCGAGAGGTGGTTGTCCGACAGCGGCTTCTTGGGGTCTTCCGCGGCAATGAACTGCTTGATGAGGGCGCGCACTGCGGTGCTGCTGGCATTGCCGCCGGCTTCCGTGGACAGGGATGAGCCGAAGAAGTACTTCAACTCATAGGTGCCGAAGGGGGTGGCCATGTACTTGGCGGTGGTCACGCGCGAGATGGTGCTCTCGTGAAGACTGAGTTCATCGGCGATCTCGCGCAGCACCAGGGGCTTCATCGCGATTTCACCGTGGGTGAAGAAATTCTTCTGGCGTTCGGCGATGGCGGTGCTCACACGCAGGATGGTGTCAAAGCGCTGCTGGATGTTCTTCATGAACCAGCGCGCCTCCTGCAGGTGGCCCGACAAGGGCGAGGCGTTCTTGCCGCGCCCCTTGAGGGCACCGGCATAAAGCTCGTTGATGCGCAGCTTGGGCATCACATCGGGGTTGAGCACCACACGGAATCCGCGACCCGCGCGCTGGACAATCACATCGGGAATGACGATGGCGCCCACATCCGATGCAAAGGCACGGCCCGGCTTGGGATCGCACTGGCGGATGAGCTGCTGGGCCCAACGCAGGTCCTGCTCATCACAACCGGTGGCCGCCATCAGGCGTTTCGTATCACGCTTGGCCAGCAGGTCCAGGTACTGGTCCACGATCTGGAGCGCCAGATCACGCTCGGGGTTGGGCGTCATCACCCGCAACTGCAGCGTGAGGCACTCGGGCAGATTGCGCGCACCGACGCCGGCGGGGTCCAGGCTTTGCAGCCACTTCAGGGCCACGCTCAACCGTTCGATGAGTTCCGCCAGAGGTCCTTCTTCGGCGGGGTCGGGCTCATCGGCTTCGTCGGCGTCCAGCGCGGGGAGGCCCAGCAGTGAACGTGCGATGTCCTCGATGGGGTCGACGAGCCAGCCGTCTTCGTTGAGCGAGTCGATCAACACCTGCAGGCAGGTGCGGTCCGCCTCCGAAAGCCGCATGCCGGCCAACTGGGTCTGCAGGTGTTCGGCCAGCGTGATGTGGCCACTGTCCTGGTCGATGGGGCTGTCGTCGTCCTCGCGGTTGCCACTGCCCGTGCCACTGCCCGAGAGGCTCGGCAGCTCGCGGATGCCGTCGAAATCATCACCTTCGGTGCCGTTCTCCCAATCGGTCTGCGCGGTGGTGCCGAAATCCGCATCGGCCAGGCCGGCGGTCTCACCGGCCTCCCACTCCGCAGCGGGCTCGGCGGTGGAGGCGGCCGGCACGTCTTCGCCCGCTGTTGCGGCGTCGCTGCGCTCGCGCAGGCGTTCGGGGGCGGCGGCTTCGGCGCGAGAAGCCGTCTCCAGGGAAGCCTCAAAGGCCGGAGGCGCCTCATCCTCCATTTCCAGGAAGGGGTTGGCCTCCAGCATCTGCCCCACCTCCTGCTGCAACTCCAGCGTGGAGAGCTGCAGCAGGCGGATCGACTGCTGCAGTTGCGGCGTGAGCGCCAGGTGCTGCGAGAGCCGGACTTGGAGAGAGGTCTTCATCGCCGCGGGCTCAGGCCATGCTCAAAGGCGGAAGTGCTCACCGAGATAGACCTTGCGCACCTGGGGGTTGGCGACGATCTCATCGGAGGTGCCCTCGGCGAGCACTCGGCCGTCGCTGACGATGTAGGCGCGGTCACAAATGCCCAGGGTTTCCCGGACGTTGTGATCGGTGATGAGCACGCCGATGCCCCGTTCCTTGAGGAAGCCGATGATGCGCTGGATCTCGAGAACCGCGATCGGATCGACGCCGGCAAAGGGCTCATCCAGGAGGATGAACCGCGGCTGCGTGGCCAAGGCACGCGCGATCTCCACACGGCGGCGCTCACCACCGGACAGTGCCGGTGCGGCCACATGGCGGATGCGTTGAATCGAGAGATCGTCCAGAAGGCCATCCAGCCGCCGGTCGATTTCGGATTCGGGCAGCGGGCGGCCATCGGGCCCGCGCTGCAACTCGAGGACCGCCCGGATGTTGTCTTCCACATTCAAGCGCCGGAAGATGGAGGCCTCCTGCGGGAGATAGCTCAGGCCCAGACTCGCGCGATGATGGATGGGACGGTCCTGCACCGGTTGACCATCGATGAGGATGGTGCCGGCATCGGCACGCACCAAACCCACCACCATGTAGAAGGTCGTGGTCTTGCCTGCTCCATTGGGTCCGAGCAGGCCCACCACCTCACCCGGGCACACGCGCAGATGGCCGCCATCCACCACGGTGCGTGTGCCGTACCGCTTGACCAGCCCATAGGCCTCCAGCCCGTTGCCGGCGTGGTCCGCTGCAGCGCCAGTCGCCTTGGGCGCCGGCGCCGCGGCGGGGCGGAGAGCGACATTCATCGGCGGGGCGCCGCAGGGGGCGGTGCAGGCGCTGTTGCGGGCACGGCGGAACCCGATGTGGGCTGCGCCGGCGGTGGTGGGGGACTGAACACGCCACGCACGCGACCCGCGCCGGTGGAGGGGCCTGTGGCGGTCCCCGGGGCTACGCTGAACACCTCGCGAGCGCCATTCCAGACGATGGTCTCACCCTGGATCTCATCGGCCAGCTGCGCGCCCCGCAGGCGGCGCACCTCGGCCTTGCCGCTCAAGCGAATCAGGTCCTGGCGGCTGTCGTATTCGATCCGGTCGGCACGGCCCTCGACGAACTCGTCCACGCCGTCGCGCTTTTCACGGAACTGCGCGGGCTGCTCCGGTAGGCCTCGCGCCAAGGCAGTCCGGTGGCCTGCGCCCACATCAGCCACCTCCATGTGCTCGGCCTGGATCCGCAGGGTGCCTTGCACCAGCACCACGCGGCCCTTGAAGACCACCAAGCGCTTGGCCAGGTCCACGGTGCTGCTTTGATCCGCTTCGATGGTCAGGGGCTGCTGGCGATCGGCCTTCTCAGCGAGGGCCGCACCCCCACCCCAGCAAAGACCGACCACGCAGCCCAGGGCCCGCAGAGCGGAAGGGAAGGCTTGAAGGGGCAGGGTGGTGGGCACGGCGGTATGGCGAATGGTGGAGGCGTGGCGCCAAGCCCCGGACTTTAACGGCACGAAACTTGCTGCGGCCTATTCTAACGACGCGTGGCTGCCGGAGGGGCCATGTGGGCCCTCACCGGGCCCTTCAACTGAAGCCAGGAGCGGGCCTGCTCATACTGGAAGCCGGCGGCACTCAGCTGGGCCCCTTCCTGCTCCCACTGCACGGGCTGGTCGGTCCAGGCCCGCCCCGATTCAAGGTCGATTTCCAGAACCGCGGTCCTGACCGTGAAGGCCGGCTGGGTGGTCGAGGCCTCCCGCCGCAGGGTGACATCGCCCTCCAGCCGAATCCGGCGGCCCTCTTCAGAGACATCCGCGCGCTTGGCCTGGGCGTTCAAGTCACCCTCGGGGTGATCGGCCACCACCTGCGCTTCATCGAGCTCCAGGCGGTCACCCACGGGATAGTGGCGCAGTTCCCGACTGCGGATGCGCGCGAGCAGCGAACCGTCGCCCCGGTAGCGGATGAGTTCCACATCGTTGAGGATGTAGTCGGGCGTCTGGCTGGAAGCCTCGGGCGCCCGAGCGGCGCCGGGGACCGGCGTGAGCCGCACCAGCCACCAGGTAGCCCCGGCCAGGAACAGCATCAGCAGCAGGGGCAGATAGGTGGAGAACAGGTCGCGCAATCGGATCGACCAGTGGTCGGCCAAGGCGCGGGCAGACGCGGCGGTCACCTCAGCGTGCGTCCAGGGTTGGGAGATGGCTGTTGAGCAGCGCGCTGTAGCACCCCTTGGCCATCAGCAAGAGGTCGCAACACTCACGAACCGAACCCGCGCCAGCCGCGGCCTGTGTGATGTGGTGCGCCACCGCGCAAACCTCGGCGTGGGCGCCTGGCGGCACGCAGGCGAAGGCCACCGCGGTGAGCAGGGGCAGGTCCGGCCAGTCGTCTCCCATGGCCGCCGCATCGGACCAGTCCAGTCCCAATGTCCGCAACACCGCTTGGGCCACCTGCCGTTTGTCGGACACGCCGTAGTGCGCGTGCACCAGACCCAGATCCGCCACCCGGCGGCGCACCGCGGGCGAATCCCGCCCCGTGATCACCACCGGGGTGATCCCACCCTGAGGAAGCAACTTCAACCCATGCCCATCCAGCGCATGAAACGCCTTGAGACTCTCACCCTCCTCGCTGATCCACAGCCGACCGTCGGTGAGCACGCCGTCGACATCGAAGAAGCACACCTTGAGGCCGATCTCGTCGGAACCGGTGGCGCGGGCCGGGCCCTGGGCGGCCAACAGTGTCTCGGGCGGAAATCGAAGGGCCGGGCTGAGGGCTTGCATGGGGGTCGGGCTCAGATGACCTTGGCTTGCAGGAGATCGTTGGTGTTGAGCGCACCCACCACCCGCGACTGCGCATCCACCACCAAGACACTGGTGATGCGGTGTTCTTCCATCAGGTCCGCGGCCTCCACCGCGAGCGCATCGTCGCGAATTTGGCGGGGGCTTTGGCGCATCACGTCAGCCGCGCGCAGGCTCAACAGCTCGCGGCCCTGGTGTCCCGATTCGATGAGGCGGCGCAGGTCGCCGTCGGTGAAGATGCCCTGGGGGCGGCCGCCGGCATCGACGATCACGGCAAAACCCAGGCCCTTGGCGCTCATGGTGCGCAACAGGTCGCTGAAGGCGGTATCGGGCGCCAACAGGGGGAGTTGCTCGCCGTGGCGCATGAGGTCGCGCACGTGCATCAAGAGTTTGCGCCCCAGTGAACCGCCCGGGTGCGAGCGCGCGAAATCTTCGGGCTTGAACCCGCGGGCATCCAAGAGCGCCACCGCCAATGCATCGCCCAAGGCCATCTGTGCCGTGGTGCTGGCGGTGGGGGCGAGGTTGAGAGGGCAGGCTTCCTGTTCCACCGCACAGCTGATGACCTCGTCGGCGTGGCGCGCCAGCGTGGAGTCATCGCGGCCGGTAATGGCCAACAGGGGCACCGTGAGGCGCTTGAGTACCGGCAGGATGATGTTGAGCTCGTCACTCTCGCCGGAGTTGCTGATGGCCAGCACCACGTCCTGTGGCGTGACCATGCCCAGGTCGCCGTGGCTGGCTTCCGCCGGGTGCACGAACATCGCCGGTGTGCCGGTGGAGGCCAGCGTGGCGGCGATCTTGCGCCCCACATGGCCGCTCTTGCCCATGCCCATGACCACGACCCGGCCGCGGCACTTGAGCACCCGCTCCACGGCGCGCACAAAAGTGTGGCCCAAGCGGCCACGCACGCCTTGCAGGGCCTGGGCTTCGATGTCCAGGGTGCGGCGGGCCAGGTCCAGGGCGCGTTCAGGGTTCATCGGTGCTTGGGGTTTACATGGCCGGGTCAGCCGGCCTGGCTCATCCCGAAGGCCTCGGCTGCGGCCATACTTGGGATTCGTGTCGATCAAGGAATTCTAGGCACTTGGCCACCTCGCTGGATCTTGCCCTGCTCTACCTGCTGGCCGCCGTGGTCGGCGTGGTGGGCTTTCGCCTGCTGAAGCTGCCACCGATGCTGGGCTACCTGTCGGTGGGCGTGCTGATCGGTCCGCACGCGCTGGGTCTGGCCGCTGATTCGACAAGCGTCGAATACCTGGCCGAGTTCGGCGTGGTGTTCCTGATGTTCGTGATCGGCCTGGAGTTCAACCTGCCCAAGCTGCGCAGCATGCGTACGCTGGTGTTCGGGCTTGGGATGTCGCAGGTGTTGCTGACCATCGGCGGCGCGCTCATCGGCAACCTCATGCTGGCTTGGCTCTTCCACACCTTTGGGCAGGGTTGGGGACTGGACTGGAAGGGCGCCTTGGTGCTGGGCGGCGCCATGGCCATGAGCAGCACCGCCATCGTGGTCAAGCTCATGGCCGAGCGCCTGGAATTGGAGAGCGAACACGGCCGGCGTGTGATGGGTGTGCTGCTGTTCCAGGATCTGGCCGTGGTGCCTCTGTTGGTCTTGGTGCCGGCACTGGGCTCGAGTGCAGGGGCGGACGGGTTGGCCCTCTCGCTGGGCTTGGCGCTCGTGAAGGCCGCGGTGTTGTTGGGTGTGCTGCTGGTGGGCGGGCAGAAAGTGATGCGCTGGTGGCTGACCCTGGTGGCGCGGCGCAAAAGTGAAGAGCTCTTTGTCCTCAATCTGCTGCTGGTGACCCTGGGGCTGGCGTGGCTCACCGAGCATGCGGGCCTTTCGCTGGCCCTGGGCGCCTTTGTTGCCGGCATGTTGATTGCGGAGACGGAATACAAGCACCAGGTGGAGACCGACATACGGCCCTTCCACGATGTGCTGCTGGGCCTGTTCTTCATCACCATCGGCATGAAGTTGGACTGGCGGCCGATCCTGGACCAGTGGGGCCTGGTGCTGTTGCTCACCCTGGGCCCGGTGTTGGCCAAGGCCCTGCTGGTGGCTGCCCTGGCCTGGCTGTTCCGCGCGCCCTCCGGTGTGGCGCTGCGCACCGGTCTGTACCTGGCCCAGGCCGGCGAGTTCGGATTCGTGCTGCTCACACTGGGGGCCGAGCAACGGCTGATCGACCCGCAGTGGGTGAGCCCGGTGTTGGCTTCCATGGTGCTGTCGATGCTGGCCACGCCCTTCCTGATCCTCTACAGCAATGCCATCGTGGCGCGCTTGGTGGCCAGCGACTGGCTGATGCAGTCGGTTCAACTGACATCCATCGCCAAGAAGAGCATGCGCACCGAAGCGCACATCATCATCGCGGGCTACGGGCGCAGCGGGCAAAACCTGGCGCGGATCCTGGAGCGCGAACACATGCCCTACATGGCGCTGGACCTGGACCCCGACCGGGTGCGACAGGCTGCCGCTGCGGGCCAGAGCGTGGTGTTCGGCGACGCCGCACGCATCCAGAGCCTGATGGCCGCAGGCCTGGCACGGGCCAGTGCGGTGGTGGTGAGCTACCACGACACGCCCTCGGCGATGAAGATCCTGCAGTTGGTGCGCGAGCATGCGCCTCAGGTGCCGGTGCTGGTGCGCACCATCGACGACACCGACCTGGAAAAGCTGCGCGCAGCCGGGGCGACCGAAGTGGTGCCCGAAGCCATCGAGGGTTCGCTGATGCTGGCCTCGCACGCGCTGGCGCTGGTGGGTGTGCCGATGCGGCGGGTGATCCGCATGACACGCGACGCGCGGGATGCGCGTTACGGACTTCTGCGCGGCTACTTCCACGGGGCAGATGACGACACGGTGGAGGAGTTGGAGCAGGAGCGGCTGTTGACGGTCATTCTCCCCACGGCCGCTGCAGCCATCGGACAGGCCCTGGGCGACCTTGCCCTGCCGGCCATCGGCGTGCAGGTGGTCTCCGTTCGACACGCGGGCGGTTCGGTGCAGCAGCCGGCGGACGATCTCGTCCTGCAGGCCGGTGATGCGCTGGTGCTGTCGGGACGGCCCGAGCCCCTGGCCCTGGCAGAGGCCAAGCTGCTGCGCAATTAGTCAACGCTGCGCAGGGGGTCAGCGCAGGTAGACCTCGACGGCCCCCTTGAGCTTGATGAGCAGTGGCCGGCCATGCCGGTCGACGGTTTTCCCGGAAGGAACCTTGACCCAGCCTTCGCTGATGCAGTACTCCTCCACATCGAAGCGCTCTCGGCCATTGAACCGAACGCCGATGTCGCGGCTCATCCATTCCCGCTGGTGGTGGGGGCTGCGGGGGTCGGTGGACAGGCGATCGGGCAGTGGGCTGGCCACCAGCGCAGCCGGGTCAACGTCGGACTTTGGGGGCTGATCACTCATGGGCGCCATTGTGGCGCGGTCCGGGTCGGCCCGCCCTCGGCGTGGCGAGGCGCAGATCGTTGGGTGGACACAACACAAATGACCCCACCGAGGCAATTCCCCATTCTGGGTGAGGGTGAGGTCGTCCATAGTGACGGGTTTCATTCATTGACTCTGTTTCCCCATGAAAACCTTGAAGCTCCAGACGGTTGCCGCTGCAGCCTTCGTGACCTGCTCGCTGGCCGCGCAGGCCGCCACCCCCGAGCGGGTGGAAGTGACCGGTTCGATGATCAAGCGAACCGACCGCGAAACCCCCTCTGTGGTGGAAGTGATCACCCGCGAGGACATCCGCAACTCGGGCTTTGCCTCAGTGGAGGAGTTCCTCAAGTCCAAGGCGTTCGTCGACACCTCCTCGATCGGCGACGGTTTTGGCACCGGTTTCGTATCGGGCATCTCCACGCTGTCGATGCGTGGTTTCGGATCCCAGGGCACCTTGGTGCTGATCAACGGGCGACGCATCGCGCCGGTGGCTGCGGTGGACATCAACTTCGGCCGCGGTTCGCTCATCAGCGTGAACACGATCCCGCAAGGGGCGATCGAGCGCATTGAAGTGCTCAAGGACGGTGCGTCAGCGCTCTACGGCTCGGATGCCATGGCCGGCGTCGTGAACTACGTGCTGCGCCGCGACTACCAGGGCGGCGAAGTGTCGGCCTCCACCAGCATGAACGACCGTGGAGTGGGCAAGAGCCATCGCGCCTCGGCCACCTTCGGTTTCGGGGACCTCGACAAGCAGCGCTTCAACGTCTATGGCGGCATTGAAGTCTCACGGCGCGACCCCGTGATGCGTTCGGAGCTCCTGGACCGCGGCAACACGGCCGGCTTCCTGAGCTATCGGGCCTCCCAGGGCCTGGTGGACCCGGCCTTGCCCAACACCGCTTATTCGTTCTACGGCAACTACTACAGCGTGCCCGCCACCTTCCCGGCCACGCTGCGCCCGCCATCAGGCGAGGTGATCGCCGGCAACAGCATCGCCGGCCCTCTGTTCCTGGGTTCGCTCCCGGGCTGCCCGGACGCCGACACGGTGGGCAAAGGCGTGCCGCAACGCCTGCCGGGCTACATCGCATCCACACCCAGCCTGCCGCTGGGCATGTGCTACATCGGCACGGAAAAGTACGTGGAAATGCTGGCGCCCCAGGAACGCGTCAACGGCTCCTTGCGTGCGACCTTCTCGGTCAATGCCAAGACCACGGCCTACGTGGACCTGATGGTGTCCTCCACCCAGACGACCGAGAACTTGGCGCCGATGATCGCCAACACCTCGTTCAACCTGGTCACCAGCCGCGCCCCGACCATCTCCACTTGGCCGATGGTCAACGGTACCTTCAAGTCGCAGAACGCCATCATTCTGCCGGTGGGCCACCCGGACAACCCGACCAATGGCAAGGCGAATGCCCAACCGGTGCAGCTGCTCTACCGCTTTGAGGACCTGCCCCACCAAAGCCTGCAGGACCTGAAGTCCACCCGTCTGGTCGCTGGTGTCGAAGGCAGCTTTGGCGCCTGGGACTACGACGCCGCGCTGATGTTCAGCAACACCGACAACAAGGCCGTGCGCACCAACCGCCTGCGTTCGTCCCTGTTGAATGCGGCCATCGCATCGGGCAGCTACCGCTTTGGCAAGCCCAATGACGCAGCGGCCATCGCATCCGTATCCTCCAATGCGACGACCCTGGGTGACTCCAGCCTGGTCTCCGGCGATTTCCGCGCCTCGCGTGAGTTGTTTGCCATGCCTGGTGGTCGTGCGGCCATCGCCCTGGGCGCCGAGGTGCGGCGCGAGAAGCTTTCTTCCTCGCCCGATGATGCCTACCTGGCCGGCGACTACATCGGCCTGGTGGCCAATGGCACCGCCGGTTCACGCGACTCGCAAGCCGCCTATGCGGAAATGCGCCTGCCCGTGGCCAAAACCCTGGAGGGCCAGGCCGCGCTGCGCACCGAGCGCTACTCGGACTTCGGCAACGCAACCACCGGCAAGGTGGGCTTCAAGTGGGATGCGGTGAAGTCGGCCCTGGCCTTCCGCGGCACCGCTGCCACCGGCTTCCGTGCACCGTCGATCAGCCAGATCAGCAATTCCTTCCTGCTGTCGTTCCACAGTTCGCAGGAAAAGCGCATCTTCGACCCGATCCGATGCAACTCCAGCAATCCGGCAGCACCGGTGAGCCTGGACCCGCTGAACCCCGCTCGGGACTGCAACGTGTTGGGCTTTGCGGCGTTGCCGCCGGGCACGATTGCGTCGGGCTCACTGCCCACAGTGGTCAGCGCCAACCCCAACCTCGAGCCGGAAAAGTCCAAGTCCTTCACCCTGGGCATGCTGGCTTCACCGGCACCGGGCTTGGACGTGGCGATTGACGCTTGGCTGTTCCAACGGAACAACGAAATCCGGGTGCAGCGTGGTCAGGACATCATGGATGCCTACATCGCCAACCGCGCGGCCAATGAGCAGTACATCATCCGCGACCCCAACCCCGCCACCTGGCTGCCGGGTGTGCCCAACTCGGGCCCGATCCTGGCCCTGGTGCGGCAGTACGGCAACTTCAAGTTCACCCGCACCTTCGGCATCGACTACGACTTCTCGTACAAGTTCCCGACGATGGGTGACGGTCACAATGTCAGCCTGACCTGGCAAGGCACCCGCAACCTGAGCTACAAGCAGCAAATCCTGGCGACATCACCGATCGTGGAGTACAACAACACAGCCCTGGTGGTGGAAACGCCGGCCAACCGTGGCAATGTGCGCCTGAATTGGAAGCGCAAGGAGTGGGGTGCCTGGGGCCGCTACAACTACACCTCCTCCATGCCCTACAGCTCCACCGCAGGCTGCTTGGCCGCCACATCGGGCAGCTTCCTGCCGATCCAGCAGGCTGGCCTTTGCAAGCTGGGCGCGGAAAACACCTTCGACCTGGGCATGAGCTACAGCGGCGTGAAGAACCTCACCGTGGCCGGCAGTGTGCTCAACGTGGCCAACGACTACAGCCGCTCGGTGCAGATCCCGACCATCTACAACTTCTGGGACACCGGTCTGCCGCAGCAGCTGGGACGTCGCGTCTCCCTGTCGGCAAGCTACACCTTCTGATCTACCGATCATTCGGTGTCAAGGGCCCATCCCTGCCGGGGTGGGCCCTTTTTTCATCCGGTTCCCACAAGGCCCTGGTGGGCCCATCGCGCCGTCAATCTCTAGGCGCGCCCGGTTCGTGCCTGCTGG
>Ga0255188_1000109_pt1 | contig 32846 bp, 27 predicted proteins | sample Miss_Cont_RepB_8_FD_188427 | JGI IMG/M metagenome (GOLD analysis project Ga0255188, IMG submission 188427) | Freshwater microbial communities from Mississippi River, Louisiana, United States - Miss_Cont_RepB_8h | ecosystem: Environmental > Aquatic > Freshwater > River | place: USA: Louisiana... | reverse complement strand
CGCGCGTCATGACCGCAGTTGAAATGCCGAAAGTTGCCGAACCATATATTCGTCGTCGCGCTGAACGTCATCTTGAAAAAGGGCGAATAGTTATTCTTGCCGGTGGCACTGGCAACCCATTTTTTACAACTGATACTGCCGCCGCATTGCGCGCCGCCGAAATTTCAGCACAGGCGATCTTGAAGGGCACTCATTCTGGTGTCGACGGCGTTTACACGGCCGACCCGAAGAAAGACAAAACTGCGACTCGTTTCGATGAGATCACTTATTTAGACGTGATCAGTAAGGGTCTGAAAGTTATGGACTCGACAGCAATCACATTCTGCATGGATAACAAAATACCGATCGTTGTTTTCAACTTGCTCGAAAAAGGCAATGTTCGAAAAATTCTCGAAGGCCAAAAGATAGGAACCCTCGTCGAGTGATTGAAGAAACTTTGCTTGACGCGATGGAGAAAATGGGCAAGGCAGTAGAGCATGTCCAAGCACAATTTCTCGGCGTACGAACTGGTCGCGCCAACGCATCGCTTGTAGAAAAACTGCAAGTCGAGTACTACGGCGCTTTTGTGCCGCTGCAACAACTCGCTTCATTTCAAGTACCAGAAGCTCGCATGCTTGTCGTGAAACCACATGACCGAGGTTCGATCGCCGCAATCGAGCGCGCACTGCAGTCGAGCGATCTCGGCTTGTCGCCGAGTAACGATGGTGTCGTAATTCGGCTCAACTTTCCGGCACTTACCGAAGAGCGCCGCAAAGAGTTTGTAAAAGTCGTCAAGAATATGGCTGAAGAGGGTCGAGTTACGGTTCGAAATATTCGTCGTGATGCACGCAAATTACTTGAGACGGCACAAAAAGATGGAGACATCTCGCAAGACGATTTGGATCGAGCCGAAAAAGAGCTCGAGCAGATAACTCACACGACAGTAGAAGCTGTCGATAAAGCATTTGCACGTAAAGAGCAAGAACTATTAGAGGTGTAAAGTTAATTCAACGAATTTTTAGAGGGGAAGCCGCACTATGAGCGACGACACAAATAACGAAAATCTTGACGACACGACCAATGCGACTGATCGAACGGGCAACGATGCCACCGTTGACTTTGGCGACGAATTCGGAATTGTGAAGTTTGCCGACGACGATGACAGTGCCCCTGCGATTTCTTTTCCTGAAAATCAAACTGACCAGTTGCCTCACTGGACTGAGCCCCCGACCGGCGAATTGCCAAAATTCGTGATGGCGAGTGAAGACACGATTTCGCCGACTCCGAGTGCAGGTGCGAGCCGACCTCCGATAAATCTGACGGGTTCAACTCGTCGAGTCGAACCCGCATCTGCGCCACCGCCAGTTGCTCGACCAGCGCGTGAAGGACGAATTTCAATTGGGTCTGACCCGACTGGTGAGCGAAATCGTCCAGACTCGTCGGGTTCATTGCCTCGACGCGATGTGAGTGGTTCGCTGCGCCGCGACGATACTGGCAGTTCGCAGACCGTGCGCCCGACACAAGTTCGTCGTGCGCGACCAAGCGATCGCAGTGATTCAGGCACTGGTCCGCGACCAAGGCCACGAACTGCAGCGGCACGCACAAACACCGGCTCGCGAATGGCTTCATCGACCCAGAGAGATCTGCCAACTGCAACCGCAGTGGGTGCACTGTTGGCTGCCGTGTTTATTGCGGCGATTTTGGTTGGTCCAGTCGCGGTGATGATTTTGTTGATTCTGGTTCTCGGTCTGGCCGCAGTTGAGTTTTTTACTCAGGCATCGACAACTGGCTATCAACCTGCACTAATAGTTGGCGTTGTCGGGTGTGTTGCCGCACCGCTTGCTGCTTATTGGATTGGTGACGCCGCGTTGCCTCTAGTGTTCGTGTTCGCGTTTGTCGCCGGAGCGATCAGCTTCATCGGCGCAAACTCAGTTGAGAGTGGGCCAGTGCCGAACTTGGGTTTGACACTTCTCGGCCTGGTCTGGATTGGACTTTTCGGTTCGTACGGTGCACTTATCTTGCGACTTTCAAACTCGGGGCCAGGTTTTGAAAATATTGGCACTGACACGTTGTTCATTTTGGTTATCGGCATCATTGCCAATGACACTGCGGCATATTTCGTAGGTGCAGCCACTGGGCGCACGCCTCTTCGCTCGTGGATTAGTCCGTCAAAAACAATGGAAGGTTTTGTTGGCGGTGCAATCGGCACATTTGTTGCGGTGACTGCAGTTGGCGTGCAAAGCGGAACTTGGACAAAACTTAGCGAGTGGTTGGTAATTGCGTTCGTAATTTCAATCGTTGGACCAATTGGTGACTTGACCGAATCAATGTTCAAACGCAACATGGATATCAAAGACTTCGGAACTGTTATTCGTGGTCACGGCGGGGCACTTGATCGTTTCGACAGCATGTTGTTCGCATTGCCATTCATCTATTACATCACGCTGGTGCTAACTCCTTGGACTAGTTGAGTCGTGGTGCGCGTTGCGATTGCCGGATCTACTGGGTCAATCGGCAAGCAAACCCTAGATGTTGTTCGAGCCGCCGGTGACACAGGCGACTATCAAGTCGTAGCGCTGAGCGCGAATTCGTCTGTCGACGAAGTTGTAGCTCAAGCTCAAAGTTTTAAGCCTGAAGTCGTTGTTGTTAGCGACCCCATTGCACGAAAAAAAGTTGCTGAACAACTAAAACTCACGAACCCGAAAATTGAAATTGCAGATGACCCTTCGCAACTGGCGATGCTCGCCGATGTGGTTGTCAACGGCGTGGTTGGTTTTGCCGGGTTGGGTGTGACGATGTCAACTCTAAAAAATGGCAAGCGACTGGCGTTGGCCAACAAAGAGAGTTTGATTGCAGCCGGTCCGGTAGTGGCACCGCTACGCAAAATTACCGGCGCCGAAATTATCCCCGTCGATAGCGAGCATTGTGCGATTCATCAATGCTTGCGAAGTTCGCAAAATAGTGCACGCGATCTTTCGCGACTTTTGCTAACTGCAAGTGGCGGGCCATTTCGTGGCCGATCTGCGAAGTCGCTAGCCGACGTCTCGGTTCAAGATGCATTGCAACACCCAACTTGGTCAATGGGGCCAAAGATAACAATCGACTCATCTACTTTGATGAACAAAGGCCTTGAGGTAATCGAAGCGCACGAACTCTTTGGCGTAAGTTACGACGCCATCAGCGTTGTTGTGCATCCGCAGTCGATTGTGCACTCAATGGTTGAGTTTCGCGACGGAGCAACGATCGCACAACTTTCGATGCCTGATATGAAGTTGCCGATTGCTTATGCGCTCGAGTACCCGAATCGATCAGCCAGCAGTTTTGGCGCCATCGACTGGGCCGAACTTTCGCGACTTGATTTTGAAAAACCTGACCGTGACACATTTCGCTGTCTTGACCTGGCTTACCAAGCGGGTCGAATTGGTGGTACGGCGCCTGCGTGGTTGAGTGCGGCCAACGAAGTTGCAGTTGAAACTTTTTTGGCTGGAAGCGTGAAATGGAATCAAATTGCCAGCATCATTGAATCAACCATGCAACACCATGATGGTCAAATACCAACAACGGTCGAGGACATTTTAGAAGCCGACCGTCTCGCGCGTACGTGGGCGTCAAAGATTTCTAGTGATTTTAAGGAGATGCAAGTTTGAGTTCTCGTGACGGCAATTTTTATACGAAGTTTCGCAACGAGATCGCTGCTGGTGGCGCAACCGAGGCATCACAAAATCAAAACAACAAGTTCACTACTGCAGCAACTTCGATAATCGTTGTTGGATTGTTGGCGTGGTTGGGTGTGAAGAACCCATGGTCACTTGTGTTTGTGGCCGGTTTGATCGTCTCTGTGTTTCTGCATGAGGTTGGTCACTTTTGGACGGCGCGTCGCAGTGGCATGAAAGTCACTCAGTTTTATATGGGTATGGGGCCACGTATTTTTAGTTTTCAACGAGGCGAAGTTGAATTTGGTTTGCGAGCACTGCCTGTAGGTGCATTCGTGCGCATTGTCGGCATGAACAATTTGGATGACTGTGATCCTGAAGATGAGCCCCGCACGTATCGACACCAGTCGTATCCGAAGCGAATGCTTGTAATCACAGCAGGCAGCCTGATGCACATGATTATTGCGATCGTGTTGTTCGTCGGTGTTTATGCGACGGCAGGTCGTTTTGGCGACACGGGCAAACTTTTAATTTATGGCCCACCAGCAGTCGATTCGCCTGCAGAGAAGATTGGTCTTCGTGATGGTGATCAGATTCTGGCTGTCGGCGAATCAAAAATCACTTCGCGGCGCGAGTTGATTTTGGCGATTGTGGCTAATAAACCTGGAGACACAGTTGAAATCAGTATTTTGCGTGACGGCCAAGAGCGAGTTGAGCAAGTGGTGTTGGCAAACAACCCGGCAAGTCCTGAACTCGCATTTTTAGGCGTTTCTTCTGACTCGTATGCATACGTTCGACATAACGTCTTCAGCGCGGTTGGCTTGGGTTTGGTTGACGTTGTGAAGACGGCACGAGATTCTGTAGGTGGCCTTTTCGTTGTGCTCAACCCATCAAATATTTTTTCAAATGTCGTGGCTGACGAACCAGACATGATGACTCGACCAACAACAGTTGTCGGAGCAAGTCAATTTGGTGGCGAAATTGGCCGTAGTGAAGGCATCAAGGGTGTGCTGATGCTGTTGGCAAGCGTGAACATTTTTGTCGGCGTGTTCAACATGTTGCCCTTGTTGCCATTTGATGGAGGTCATGCGGCGATTGCAACTTATGAGCGCCTTCGCTCACGTCGCGGCCGTGTTTACAGAGCAGATGTTGGCAAGATGATTCCGGTGGCAACGACCGTTGTGGTTTTACTCGTAATGTTGATGTTTGCGGGCCTTTACCTCGACATAACCAGCCCGCTTGGATAATTAGATATAAACGACTTGATGACTTGGGCGCCGACATGACGAACAATAATTTGACAAACTACCCACGCAAAAAGACTCGCCAGATACAAGTTGGCAAAGTTTTGGTTGGTGGTGATGCACCAATCAGCGTGCAGTCGATGACAATAACCAAAACATCTGACGTCGAGGGCACATTGCAACAGATTTATGCGCTTGCAGCAGCGGGCTGCGACATTGTGCGTTGCACTTGCAACGATGCCGCAGCCGCCGAAGGTTTGGCCAAAATTGTGCCGAGGTCACCCGTGCCGATCATCGCCGACATTCACCATCAATATCGAATGGCGTTGGCGGCACTTGAGGCTGGCGTTCACGGTTTGCGGCTAAACCCCGGCAATATTCGAAAGCCTGAGCACATCAAGGCGGTGGCGTCTGAAGCGCGCGATCGTAACGTGCCGATTCGAATCGGCGTCAACGGTGGTTCTTTAGATTCAGATCTCTACGAAAAGCATGGTGGGCTGACCGCCAAGGCGATGGTTGAGTCGGCCCAGCAAGAACTGAAATACTTCGAAGAAGTTGATTTCAATCTGGTGAAAATTTCAGTCAAAGCGTCAAATGTGCCCCTGATGGTTGAGGCATATCGAATGCTGAGCGAGATAACAGATTTTCCTCTTCATCTTGGCGTGACAGAAGCAGGGCCATTGCCTGGCGGTTTAATCAAAGCGACTGCGGGCATCTCGACGTTGCTGCTTGAAGGCATCGGTGACACGATTCGCTACAGCCTTACTGCCGACCCAATCGAAGAAGCGCGTGCGGGGCGACAGTTGCTCGAGTCTCTCGGTTTGCGCGAGCGAAAAAATGTTGATCTGATCGCCTGTCCGAGTTGCGGCAGAGCAGAAGTTGACGTGATTGAAATTGCCAATCGCGCGCAGGCGGCCTTCGCAGACAAAAAATTGCCACTCCAAATTGCAGTTATGGGGTGTGTCGTCAATGGCCCCGGTGAAGCTCGCGAAGCCGATCTTGGCATCGCAGCAGGCAACAAACGCGGTCACTTGTTCGTCAAAGGTCGCAACGTAGCTGTTGTGCCAGAAAGCGAAATGGTCGACGCACTAGTCGAGTGGGCGACTTTTATTCATGAACATGGCACCGACGCCGCTCTGAAACGGGTCGACACGACCATTGCTGAGCGTGAAGCAGCTAAAGATCGCAATGCGGCTTTAGCCGAAAAAGGTGATGACGCAAATCATGATCACGAGCGAATAGTCGAAATTCGTCGCACAGTTTCAGAGAAATAAGTTGCTACCAAGTTAACTAGCTGCAAACAGCTGGCTATGGCTGTGTTGAAGTGCGGTGGGTAAGCGCAATAACTGACGTTTGGTAATTGTCGGCACTTTTTTGCGCACGACAAGACATTGCGGTGTCTGGGCGATAAGCCCGAATGTTGCGCAGCGTTCAATTGCGCGCTCAAGCGAACCAGAACCGTGGCGAAACGCAAGACCTAACGCTGCGGCAGTGTCGTTTAGATCGATGCAGTAGCCATTTGGGAAGACCTCAAGTTCGCGCGACATATAGCGCAATACCCATGTTGCACTCGGGCCGATAACACCAAGCCAATATGTTTCGACATAGTCGCTGCATGCGTCGAATCCCGAGACGGCAAGAACTGGGTCGAGCCACTCGGAGACAAAAACTTCTGAGTTTGTAAAGTCGCACGAGTTTGCAGTCATACCTAGTTGTGTGCAGAAACTTGAGAATTTGGCTTGCGAGCGTGCAAGGTTTTATAAAAACAGACAGAATGGGCGAGTGACTTTCGAATCTCAAAAACAAGCCGTCGAACACGCTCAGCAGATAGTGGCGACGAGTTCGAAGATAACGGTTCTAACTGGTGCCGGTATTTCTACAGATTCGGGTATTCCTGATTTTCGTGGACCAAATGGTTTGTGGACAAAAAACCCAGACGCAGAGCGCGCAGCGACTCTTGCGTTTTATCTTCAAGACGAAGAACTGCGCCAGCGTTCTTGGCAGAATCGATTGAAATGGATCAATAACAATCCTCAACCCAATGATGGTCATCGGGCGCTAATCGCACTTGAGCAGCGCGACGCTCTTTTAGCGATTGTCACTCAAAACGTCGATGAATTACATCAGCAAGCAGGTCATGACCCTGAAAAAGTATTTGAAGTGCACGGCACATTGCATCGCACATGTTGCTGGGGGTGTAAAGATCGCCGACCCATGACCGAGGCACTCGCGCGAGTTCAAGCGGGCGACCTTGACCCGAAGTGTGAACTTTGTGGGGGCATTCTTAAGAGTGACACGATCTTGTTTGGTCAGTCGCTTGATCAAGATGTAATGCAAAAAGCGATGCAGGCCAGCAGCGAGTGTGATGTGTTTTTGGCCATAGGCACATCGCTTTCAGTTTTTCCGGCATGCAACACGCTGCCTCGAGCGAAATCATGTGGCGCAAAGATCGTGATCGTCAATGGCCAACCCACCGAAATGGATATGTACGCCGATGCAATTGTCAATGCACCAATATCGGAGGTTTTGCCCCAAATCTGCGGCGTCGTTAAATCCTGACAAAAACGGTAGGGTATTGATATGTCAAGTTTTCGCGAACTTCTTGCTGCGGCAAAGTCAAAAATTCAAGAGGTTGACACGCAGACGGCAAGCGAAAAAATCGCATCTAATCAAGTTGTCGTTTTGGATGTGCGCGAACCAGACGAGTTCGAGCAGGGTGCATTAAAGAACGTCGTTCATATTCCGCGCGGACATCTTGAAGCACAAGTCGAGTCGAAAATTGTCGATAAGAATTCGCCCGTAATTGTTTATTGCGCTGGTGGTGTGCGAAGTGCATTTGCCGCAAAAACTTTGCAAGAACTTGGCTACTCAAATGTTTTGAGCATGGCTGGTGGTTTTGGCAAATGGAAAGACGAGGGCCGCGAATGGTCGACCCCCGTGCAACTTTCAGCTGAGCAGCGCAATCGTTATCAGCGTCATGTGTTGTTGCCAGAAGTCGGGGTCGAGGGTCAGGCCAAACTTTTAGCGAGCAAAGTTTTGTTGCTTGGTGCTGGTGGCTTAGGTTCGCCTGCCGCAATGTATTTGGCCGCTGCCGGCGTTGGCACGATCGGCATTGTCGATATGGACGTTGTAGACGCTTCAAACCTTCAACGCCAAATTTTGCATAATTTAGATCGAGTCGGTGACCGCAAAGTTGACTCGGCGAAAAAGACGCTGACGATGTTGAACCCAGATGTCAACGTCGTCACCTATGACACACGGTTGAGTGCAGAAAATGTAATGGAGATTCTTGCGGGCTACGACGTCATCGTCGACGGTGCAGATAACTTTCCGAGTCGGTATTTGCTAAACGACGCGAGCGTAAAACTGGGCATCCCAGTTGTGCACGGCTCGATTTTTAGGTTTGAAGGCATGGTCAGTGTGTTTCATCCGATACTTGGGCCGACATACCGAGACATGGTGCCCGAACCACCACCGGCAGAATTGGCGCCAAGTTGCGCTGAAGCCGGAGTTCTCGGTGTATTGCCCGGCATCGTGGGTTCGATTCAGGCACTTGAAGCACTGAAGTTGATACTTAATTTGGGCGAGTCGCTTATCGGAAAAATCTTGGCGATCGACACAACCGAGATGTCATTTCGTACTTTCAAGTTGCAGCGTGATCCAAAAAATGCTGTGACGTATGACAATCGAGACAAGATTCAGATTCGTGATCTCGAAGGTGCATGCGCACCGTGGCTCACAAAATAATTTAATTGCCACGAACTACGACAGTTAGTTGAACTCGGGCAGACTGCCCAAAGTCGTATGATTATCTAGTGCGATTTGCCATTGTCGGGGCTGGTTTTTCGGGTGCAGTGGTCGCCCGCGAACTTGTTGAAGCCGGTCACACAGCCGACGTTTTTGACACCCGCGATCATGTCGCAGGAAATTGCCACACTGCGCGTCATGAGACCGGCGTAATGGTGCACACATATGGTCCGCATATTTTTCATACGCAGCACGAGCATGTTTGGCAATACATCAATCGCTTTGGCGAAATGATGCCATATCGACATAAAGTCAAGGCAATTTCGCAAGGCACGATGTATTCGTTGCCGGTTAATTTGAAAACGATCAACCAGTTTTTTGATCGCAATTTTGACGCCGAACAAGCAGAACAATTCATCCAAAGCAAGGCCGATGCGACAATTACCAATCCGGTTTCATTTGAAGATCAAGGCTTGCGATTTGTTGGTCGAGAACTCTACGACGCATTCTTTGCGGGTTATACGTCAAAGCAATGGGGGGTTGATCCAAAAGAACTGCCAGCCAGCATTTTGGCGCGACTGCCTGTGCGATTCAACGATGATGACAGTTACTTCAACCATCCGTATCAAGCGATACCAAAAAATGGCTACACACCAATTGTTGAGGCTATTTTGCGGCACGAGTCGATAAAGCTTCATCTCGGTACGCGTTTTGACCCCAATTCGCATAGCGAGTTCGGCGAGTTCGATCATGTCGTGTGGACTGGCCCGATCGATGCTTTCTTTGGTTTTGAATTTGGTCGCTTGGGCTATCGCACTCTTGACTTCGAGCCAGAAGTTTGCGATGGCGACTATCAAGGCCACCCGGTGGTCAACTATTGCGATGTCGATGTGCCGTATACGCGAATTACCGAACACAAACACTTTGCGCCATGGGAAGAACATTCGCGAACGATTGTCTATAGAGAGTTTTCTCGTCTCTGTGGCGAGTCAGACACGCCGTATTACCCGATTCGTTTGGTCAAAGAAAAAGAGCAGTTGCTGAATTATGTGCAGCTTGCGCGCAACGCAAAAAGAGTCACGTTTATTGGCAGGCTTGGCACCTACCGTTATTTGGATATGGACGTGACGATTCACGAAGCACTGCTGGCATCTAAGGCGATGCTCAATTGTCTTGCCAAGCAACAGCCTTTGCCCAGTTTCTCGATTGATCCGATGGCCTGAGATGAAGACTTTTTTATTGCAGTCGATGTCTTTGCCTCGCGCCGAGACGACCGAGCCATTGCTTTATGTGCGATCACTCGGTGATGTTCAATTCTCGGATGCGAGCGCAATTTTGCATGCAGGCGCCGAACTGAGCTTTGACACTTCGTTTGGCGTATTCGCTGCTGGTCGATGGCGTCGTTTGACCGCTATAAAAAATCTCGCGGCAACAATTTATGCAACTGGTTCGGGTCGAGTCGAAATCATCGGTGTTGAAACTAAGTTTTTCGGCACGAAGTTTGCTGAAAAAATAATTGCGTCGACAGGCATTGCGTCGGGCGGCAAGACAAATGTAGAAGTACCAAATTTCCTTGACGAAAAATACGGCAGTTTTTATGTACGTGTCAGTGCTGAACAAACGGACGTTGTTATTAGCAGAGCCGAGTGGACCACGACGACAGAAGTTGCACGTGCAATCAAACTTTCGTTGTCGATTACGACGTTTAATCGACAAGATTACGTCAAGCCGACTGTTGCCAAAGTTTTGCATCTCGAAAAATCAGTTGAATCGCTACGTGGCAATTTGCGCGTATTGGTCGTTGACAACGCACGCAATATTGAGTTCGACACTGACCCGGGCGCACCACTTACCGTTGTGCAGAACCCAAATTTGGGTGGCGCTGGTGGGTTTGCTCGGGGCATTATCCATCTGCGCAATGAGGGTTGGGCGACTCATATTTTGTTGATGGACGATGACATCAGTCTTGAACCCGATGCAATTGTTCGTACATATGCCTTGTTCAGTTTTGCTCGCGACGAGAAGCTGTGTGTTCACGGCGCGATGTTGAGCGAAGAACGGGCATGGATGCAGTTTGAGGCGGGCTCTAAGTATCGCTGGAGGTCTTTGTATCCACTGCGCGCGATTGGCCGCGAAGACGACCTGCGTGAGCGCAAGCTTGCATTGCGTGATGCGCGTGAAAAAAAGTTTGCCTATACGGCATGGTGGTATACGGCGTTTCCGGTCTCGATTACACGAGATAATCCGTTGCCGATTTTCGTGCGTGGTGACGACGTTAGTTATGGGTTATTGCACACAGGAAAGCACAGTGTGACTCTAAATGGCGTGATTGTTTGGCATGCCGACTTTGGTCTCAAGAACAACCCTTCGTCGCTGTTTTATGAAAAAAGAAATTTTGCGATTATCGACACGCTTGTCTTTGATCGACATCATTGGTGGCATTTGGCGCGTCGCTTCATCGCGCTAAGTTTTCGAAACTTGTTTTCGATGCGATACGCCAGCGTTGAGTACATGATTCGTGGCGTACGCGCGTATCTGCAGGGCCCTGCAGCGCTGATGGCGACAGATCATTCGGCGCTGCACGATGACTTGCGCAAGGTCAGCGAAGAAAAGCCAGCCCCGTTGTCGCCAGAGTTGGCGGCAGTCAAAATCACCAAACCGCGAATCAAGCCGATACGTCTGATTGGTTTTGCATTGGCTGTGCCACTAGTGGGTGGTTATATATTGCCGAAGGCTTTGCGTCGAGATGTCTTAAAGACAGCGCCGATTGATTCACGCGCAGTAGGCCTAGCGACTCGATACAACCGAATTTTGTATCGCCATGACCGCTTGCCTGAAGGTTTTGTGGTTGAGCGCGACTCGCGACGATTCTTTGGGTTATTGCGTGAGGTTTGTGTGGTGACAAAAGATATTGCTCTGAATTACCGTCGACTTAAGCGCGAATATCGCGATGCTTACCCCATGCTTGTCAGCGACGAGAGTTGGCAGAAGCGATTTAGTAGCTAGTTTTACTTCGCGAGCGTTGCGCTTGCGGCAAGCAGTGAGAGCCAAGTGGTGCGATCAATCACGCCTGTTTGCTTGAGGCCGACACTCTTTTGGAAGCGCTTCAACTGCTTGGCAGTACCAGAACCAAAGATGCCGTCAGCCTTCATTTTGATTTTTAGAACGCGGGCGAGCGCTGTTTGCGCGGTGGCGACCGATGTGTGACGTGAATTTTGACTGAGTTTGAACGTAGTCGGGTCAAGGCCAAGCAGACTGAGCACAGTTGCATCGGCAAGGCCGTCCACTGGAAGTCCATTCAGTTCTTCGATTTTGCTTACAGCGCCTGCTGTGCCTTTGCCATAGTTGCCATCTGTCGAGAGTTTCTGTTTCTTTTTCAAACCGAGAGCCGTATTTAAAGCGGCTTGCAATTGCGAGACAGGCTCACCACGATTGCCAACTATCAGCGGCACTGCCAATGGCAAAACGCTCTCAGGGTTTGGCGTGATTAGACCTTGCGCGCGTAGTTCGTCTAGTTGTTTGCGCAAAAATAGCGTGAACTCGGCGCGCCCAGTTGCGGTCAAATGCACGTCGTCACTGAACCAGCGTGACGCCGATGGGTCGCTGCTCGCTGCATTCCAGTCAAGAACCGAAACATTGGGGTTCGTTTGCGCAGCAGCAGTTAGTGCAGCGTTTGATAAGGCATAGTTTTGCGATGCGCGGCGTGTCGAGAGATTGACGAACACGATGCGCTGCACATTGCGGGCGTTTAGCGCGTTGATAACTGCAGCCACGTCGCCAGCCATCGTGTTTGGGTCGTCGTTGTATCCCAATTGAACGATTGCGATTTGCGGAAACTGCTCGGCACTCAACGAATTCACAACGCCAATTGCATCTGGCAAACCTTTGTCTGGGGTAACACAACTTGGGCCGACCATGCAGCGGTTCGCGAGTGCTTGAAAATTGACTGATGGGTACGCAGGCGAAACTATTGCTGAGAATTCGGTGGCGATGCTCTGACCGATTGAGTCGCCAACGAACAACATTGAACCAACGACTCCAGCTTCGAGCGGTGCACCAAAGACAGGTGTTGCACCGAACCAAGGTGCGGGCAAACCAAATGCTGTTCTGAAAGCCCAACCTGAAACTTTGACTGAGCCTGAGGTGCCAGCGATCGTGACGTCAAGTGTGTAGCCACCAAAATCACCGCCGAGACCGTCGTTAGTTGTTGTGACTGAAGTGAGAACGCCAACTTGAGGATATTTAGCGACAATTTGCGCTGCAGAAAACGCACGTGTCCAAATCATTAGCGAACTATTTGCAGAAATGTCGCCTTCGTCAACGAGCGCAGGAAACTCTCCGCCTGCAGTACGACCACCATTAGATGAAGAGAATTCAGTTCTGACTACATTGCCTTTTGGGTTTCTGATTACGACACCTGTCGTCTCGGCGACAGCACGGTCGGTGTTTGCGCTTTCAAGAACTGTTGGTGAGGCATTCACCGACGTTCGCAGTGCGGCACCTCCGTAAACCTGACAGTCTTGTGTATCGCAAGTTTTTGCCAAGCCTGCGTATCGATTTTCGGTAACTGAATATGATCGAGCGGCAACGGCTTGCGCGCGAAGTGCGTTCATGCCGGCACCACCTGCAGTGTCACCCCAAGATGCAGGTGATTCGCGTGGCACAACGCCGCGAAGATAGTCGTCAAGACGGGCGATGTTGATGGTGCGGTTTTCATTTTTCGTATTGTTCATCGCACGAACAATGCCGCGGTAATAACGAACTTGATTTGCGCTCGCCGACCTAGGCTCACAAAGACCGACAGTGTCTAAGGCTGAAGCGCCAGGGTCTTGGCTCGAGTTGGTGACAAAAGATGCAGTTTCGTTGAACTCACCGATCAACGTGAAGCCTGCTGCTTCGGGCGAGTCTGATTCGTTGAGGCATTTGCGCTCTCCAGAGCCCCAAACTTGATAGACGCGTTGTGCGCCAGATTTCTCGCGCGCGACCATGCTGGTAAATCGGCGACCCTGGTCGGGGTCTTCGAGTAGGCGCATCGTGCCCGAGTCTGAAACAACACCCGTTTGCCTGTTATTCATGGCGCTCAGCCACGTAGTCATTTCTTGGTTCGGTGCCTCAAGATTCGAACGCGAATTGCCAGTTGCGCCGCCGTAATAGAAGTCGAGAATTTGCTCCCATGACCAGCCGTGAACCGTTGCCCAGCCGTACGCGCCGTATTGGCTCAAGCCTCGACCGTGGCCAAAGCCGCGACCATAAATAATCACGCCGCCCGGCAATTGTCCCTCTTCTGCTTGTGCGACCTGCGCAGGCACGAGCCCGACGATGAGTGATGCCGCGCAAAGAAATGCGGCAATGCGTGACTTAAATGAGATTAGGGGTATGCGCATAGAGAATTAGAACTCCCTCGCCCGCAGAGACAGTCTACTTGAAATTAAGCGACAACTTCGGTCGCTGGAAGAGTGTCGCGTTGCTGAACAACAACACCAATCAGTACAAAACTAATGCCAATTAAATCTGTGATACTTGGCACTTGATTTAAAAATAACAATCCGAAGACTGTTGCCGTAACTGGAAGCAGTGCGAGCAATACAGAAAATCGTCGAACAGGAATGCGGCGCAACGTGAATTGATCGATGCCGTAGCCGATTGCATTCGACAAAATGCCAACCAAGAAACATGTTGCAAGAATCCACGGTGCGCTAAATGCTGGGCCACTCGATGGCGCACCGAATGGCGCAATAAAAACTGCGCCGATCAAAAGACCGATGCCGAGACCCGAAACGCCACGATCAAAACTTGCGACTTTTGAACCGATCACGATGTAAAGCGCCCACATGATTGAAGCCAGAAAGATGTAGAGCAACCCCAACGGTTCGTTACCGAGCTCTAGGCCAGACAAAATAACGACGCCGACTACTGCCAAGATCAAGGCGACGGCATTACGGCTCGTGCGGGTGCGAAGTGCCGCAACGGTGATTGGTCCAATGAATTCAATCGCGACACCTTTGCCAAGGTCTAGATGCTGAATCGCCAAATAGAAGAACAAATTCATCAGCGCTGTCGAAATGCCGAACAGACTGACGCTGACTAACTGTTGGCGTGACCAGCGGCCACCACGCCTGAGCGACTTGGCTGAAAAAGCGAGTAGAAACACTGCTGCACCAATGACGCGAAGCCAGGCGACGCTGGCCGGAGCAAGATCATCAAATAATCGAACTGCGATGACTGCACCGCAATATTGACCAAACGCTGAGATGACAAATAAAAACTCAGGCGGTGCCGTTGTGGCGAAACGATTTAGTCCGCGTGAAGCGGCGTTAGAACTCAATCGAAAAGATCTGGGTCAGTGCGACAAATTTCTTCCCAAAGGGGTTGAAACTGCAACCAACCTGCGGCCGGAAAACCAGTTAAGTCGCGCGTGTAACTTGCCATCTCATGTGGAATGAGTTTTGGTGTGCCTGCGGCCTCGGCCATCAGTTGTGCTTGACAGCTGCGCTCCATTGTTATGAACCAAAATGCTGCTGCATCAACTGTGTCACTGACGGTGAACAAACCATGATTTTGATGAATCGCTGCTTTGCCCTTCGGAAACTTTGCAGCAATTTCTTGGCCGGCTGAAATTTCAAGAACGACCGCGCCACCTTGTTCGGTGATCACGGTGTGATCTTCGTAGAAATAGCACGAGTCTTGTGTGATCGGGTCGAGTTTGCGACCAAGCGATGACCACGACTTGCCAAAGGGTGAGTGCGCGTGGGCTGCTGAAATTACATCTGGGCGAGCTTGGTGAATTGCTGCATGGATGCAAAAAGCCGCACGGTTAACAGGCTGCGAACCATAGACGACCTCGCCGTCATGATTGACAAGAATTAAATCGCTGACGCGCATGTGCCTGAAACTCTTCGCAAATGGATTGACCCAGAAGTGATCGGTGAACTCAGGATCGCGCACCGTGATGTGGCCTGCAACGCCTTCACCAAAGCCAAGTCGACCGAAAATTCGCATTGCACCGGCAAGTTTTTCTTTGCGATGTTGGCGCTCTTGTTCAACTGTTGCAAACTTTGGTGGCGCAAGTTGACTGACAGTTTTTGGAGTTAACTCGACGCCGTCAATCGTTTTTTTAATACTCGTTTGGTTTTCGATGATTGCCATAACTTCAGGTTACGACAAGGCGAGCAGGGCTGCGTTGACGAGCTGCTCGGGAAGCAAATCAAAAGTGCCGTAAAGTTCGGCAATTGAGCCTGATTGGCCGAATTCGTCAACGCCAACCGGCACTGTTCGTGCACCAAAGACCGAACCCAGCCAGGCCAGAGAATGACTTGCAGAATCTTGAACGGTGAGAATTGGCAGGCGACGCTCTGACTCGTTGAGCAACACACCCAGGTGGCCGACATCGCGTGTTGTAACACCGTTGCGAGTTGCCGTTTGTTGCGCATTTCGCCAGCCACGATAAATGCGGTCTGGTGAACAGATGTCGAGAACCAGCGCGTTGATGCCTTCGTCTTCGAGAAGTTTCGCTGCGGCAATTGCTTCAGGCACAACACTGCCAGTTGCAGCGATAACCAAATCGGCATTCTGATTTGCATTTGGTTCGCGCAATCGATATCCACCGGCAAGTACATCAGCACGCATTGCATCGGCGCCGCGAGCAGCCATGAGTTCTTCGAATGGTGTTTGATCTATTGGGCGAGTTGAAAGCCGCAGATACATGCTGTCACCGTCGGGCTGACTGAGGCGGTCGAGGCCGTTGCAAATTAGCCAGTCGAGCGCGCGCGCAAAACACGGCTCGGCATATGTCATATTTGGTAACTCAAGACCAAGTGAAGTTGTAACTGTGCTTTGATGCGCGCCACCTTCAGGCGCAAGCGTGACACCTGATGGTGTGCCGACCAAAATAAATTTTGCACCGTTATACAACGCGTAGATGAGTGCATCAAGACCGCGACAGACGAACGGATCGTAAACCGTGCCAATAGGTAGCAAGTGTTCGCCATGAAGTTCATGGCCGAGCCCGAATGCGTGCAGTGCCAAGAACAAGTTCATCTCGCTAAGCCCGAGTTCGACGTGTCGACCTTGAGGGCCTTCGTTCCAGCGCAACAATCTGTCGTCGCCTAAATAATTTGGTTGCTCATCAGAGCTGAATACGCCGAACTTGTTTATCCATCCGCCGAGATTTGTGCTGACACTTACATCTGGAGACATCGTTACCATGCGTTCGGCGACTTCGGGAATTGTGCCGAGACCCGTAAGTAGACGCCCGAAAACTTCTTGAGTTGAAATCGGTTTTTTGCCGATCGCCAGGCTGACTTCGTGTGGCACTTTGAGCATGGGTCGGTCGGGTAGTTCTTTGTTGTTGATGTCGCCACCCACGGCGCGACAGACTCGGTCTTCTTCGCTGTCGCGATCGAATTGGTCCCACTCTGTTTCGAGCGTGAGACCATTGCGTTTGCGCAGATCGTTAATCTGCGATTCTGAAAGCAGTGCCGCATGATTGAGTGGATCGCCAGCGATTGGCAAGCCCCAACCTTTAACTGTGTAGGCGAAAACGACACTTGGTTTGTCTGTGACCAAGTCGCATTCGCGATATGCGTCCAGCAGCATTTCGATGTCGTGACCGCCAAGGTTCTGCACCAACGGGGCTAGATCTTCGTCTGATACATCGTTGATAAACGCGACAACTTCGGTCGGGGCGCCCTCTAAGAATTTTTCGCGAAGTGCTGAGCCTTGTAATGCAAACAAACTTTGGTATCGCTCGTTAGACATGTCATCGATGTAGGTGCGCAGTGATTCGCCACCTGGTTGCGCGAACGCTGCTTGCAACTTGTGGCCGTATTTGGCTTCGATCACATGCCAACCTGCGTCAGCAAAAAAGCCTGCAAGTTTTTTGATTTTCATGCCAGGCACAACGCGATCGAGGCTTTGGCGATTGGCGTCGACGATCCACATCACATTGCCAAGACCCTGCAGTGAAGGGTCGGCGATTGCTTCCCAAATGTTGCCCTCGTCAAGTTCGGCGTCGCCAACTAAAGCAATGAAGCGCGCAGCTGGTCGAGGTGTGAAGTGCGAATCAATATAACGACGCACCATCGAAGCAAAGAGTGGTGCAACTGCACCAAGCCCAACAGAGCCTGTTGAGAAATCGGCAACGTCAGGATCTTTTGTTCGACTCGGGTAACTCTGCAGACCGCCAAGTGTGCGCAGTCGTTTTAGATAAGACTTGTCGAGTTCGCCAGTGAGATATTTGATTGCATGAAAAATTGGTGAAGCATGGGGCTTGACGGCAACTTTGTCGTCGCCATTTAAGTGACCAAACCAAAGTGATGTCATGATGCTGACAACCGAGGCGCTGCTTGCCATATGGCCGCCAACTTTTACATTGAACTCTGCGTCTCTGCCGCCAGGTGCAGGTGGCACTTCGCGTTCGCGATTGGCGTAATCGACCATTCGCACTGCGAGCCACAAAACTCGTTGTTGAATTCGTTCGAGCACATCAATGTCGGCGAGGTTTTCTTGTCCGATTGCTTTCTTGCCCATCAGACAATTATGGCTTATCGTGAGAGGTCTTGACTATGCCGCGCGAATTGAAACCTGCCGAGATGGCTGCTCCAGCGGCTGCCTATGCGCACGGCGTGCATGTGCCTGCGGGTTTCGAGTGTGTTGTCACTTCAGGTGTTGTGCCGACGCGACGCGACGGCAGCGTGCCGGCAAATATTGGTGAGCAGGCGGGTGTTGTTTGGCAAAATATTTTGGCGATTCTCGCTGAAGGCAAGATGAGTGCACGCGACATCATTTCAGTCACTACTTATGTTGTATATACGTCAGACTCTGGTGAGATGGCGACGCGATTGAAACTCGTCATGGCTGCGCGAGACGCCGCTTTAAATGGTCATTTGGCGGCAAGCACGCTTGTGACTGTGCCGGCGCTTGCTCGACCTGAATGGTTGATGGAGATCTCCGTGCTCGCGGCGAGGCAACCGAACTCGTAGCCTTAAGACTGAATTTATGACTGAAAAACAAACCGATTCAGGCATCTCGGTCGAGCCGCTGTATACCGCTGATTCTTTAAGCGACTTTGACGCTGCTGCAAAACTTGGTCTGCCGGGCGAGGCGCCGTTTACGCGCGGCATTTACAAGACGATGCATCGCGATCGTTTGTGGACGATGCGTCAATATGCAGGTTTCGGTACGGCAGCCGACACGAATGAGCGATTTAAATTTTTGTTGAACGCAGGTCAAACAGGTTTATCGTGCGCGTTCGACCTGCCGACACAAATGGGTTACGACAGCGATCACCCACGTGCTGCAGGCGAAGTCGGCAAAGTTGGCGTGGCGATCGACTCGATTGAAGACATGCGAGTTTTGTTGGCTGATTTGCCGCTTGACAAAGTGACTACATCGATGACAATCAATTCGACAGCGGCCGTGCTGTTACTTCTTTATGAATTGGTCGCCGAAGAGCGAGGCGTGGCGTCGACCGAAATTTCTGGAACTATTCAAAACGACTTGTTGAAAGAGTACATAGCGCGCGGTACTTACATTTATCCGCCTCGACCGTCGATGCGAATAATCACAGATATTTTCGCCTATTGCGCCAAGCATGTTCCGAAATGGAACACGATCTCAATTTCTGGTTATCACATTCGCGAAGCGGGCTCGACTGCGGTGCAAGAACTTGCATTTACTTTGTCAAATGCAATTGCGTATGTTCAGGCGGCAGTTGACTCGGGTCTCGATGTCGACGATTTTGCACCACGTTTAAGTTTTTTCTGGAATGGTCACAACAATTTTTTTGAAGAAGTCGCCAAGTTTCGAGCCAGTCGTCGAATGTGGCACGAGATCATGTCGAAGCGATTTGGTGCCAAGAACCCAGCCAGTTTGCTGATGCGGTTTCACACGCAAACAGGCGGCTCAACGCTCACTGCACAACAGCCGCAGAACAACATCGTGCGAGTTGCGGTGCAAAGTATGGCTGCAGTCTTGGGTGGCACACAAAGTTTGCATACCAACGGCTTTGATGAGGCGTTGAGTTTGCCAACTGAAGATGCGGCACGAATCGCATTGCGAACCCAGCAGATAATCGGCTACGAGAGTGGCGTCACCGATACTCCTGATCCGTTGGCTGGTTCGTATTATGTCGAGTCGTTGACGAACGAAGTTGAGCGACTGGCCTGGGAGTACATCGAACGCATCGAGCAAATGGGTGGGGCGGTGCAGGCAATTGAGTCTGGGTTTCAAGTCGGCGAAATTGAAGAGTCGGCCTATGCGTATACGAAGTCGATTGATGATGGATCACGAGTTTTGGTAGGTGTCAACAAGTTTGTTGCCGAGTCAGAACCAAAATTTGTGCCGAAAAAAGTTGACCCAGAGTTAGAGCGAAGCCAAATTGCGCGCGTCGCAAAGTTGCGTGCGTCGCGTGATCAGGCTGCTGTAAGCAAAGCACTAGAGACTTTGAAAGGTGCGGCACTTAAAAGCGACAACTTGCTGTATCCGATGAAAGATGCGTTGCGGGCTAATGCAACTCTTGGTGAAGTCAGCGATGTCTTGCGCGAGGTCTTTGGCGTTTACCAGCCAAGTTAAGGCGCGGGTTTATTTCGAAATTAATTTAATAGTTACAGGTGGTCGTTCGACGACCGGTGCCTGACGCTCTGGATGACCGAGATAAATCATCGCTGTGATGTGCGTGCCGAGTTTGAAGTTGCAGAAGTTGGCCACATCGTCGTTAACGCCTTTCGGGCAACTCGACCAGAAACTTGCTAAACCTAGTGATGTAGCGCCGAGCAAAATATTTTGAATACCTGCTGATACAGCATCGCGGTTTTCTTCGGTTCGCAGTTGTGTGTCGCCTTGGTCGGTGCCAACAATCAGAATCACTGGTGCGCGCTGAAACTTTGTGCGAGCTTTGGCGACCTTTTCAGGTTTGTCGCCTTCGCGCGCCATCGCGTCTGCCACGCAGTTGCTTAGTCGTTCGCGAGCCTCGCCGGTCACTGCAGCAAACATCCACGGAAAAGTGAGCTTGTGGTTCGGCGCCCACATTGCCAACTCGCAAAGTTTCTCGATGACGCCGTCATCGAGCGCACGATCTTTGTCGACCATCATGTCTGTGCGTCGTGCCCGCACCAGTTCTCTCAACTCTTCAAAGTTCATCGTGAGTAGTTTTAATTTTTGTGGAGGGCTGAGTTGAGACCGCCCCAAGAGCCGGTTCGTTGAGAGGCTTCAACGGCACCTGTTTGGCTGTTGCGACGGAACAATAAGTTGTTGGCGCCAGAAAGTTGACGAGCTTTGACGATTGTTGCGTCAGGGAGTTTTACCAAGGTGCCGCCCGTGACATAAAGACCTGCTTCGATAATGCAATCGTCGCCAAGACTGATACCAAGACCGCTGTTGGCGCCGAGCAGACATCGCTTGCCAACACGAATAACCTCTTTGCCGCCGCCCGAAAGTGTGCCCATGATTGAGGCACCGCCGCCAATGTCTGAGCCATCGTCGACAATGACGCCAGCAGAAATTCGACCTTCGACCATTGATGTGCCGAGTGTGCCGGCATTGAAATTGCAAAAGCCCTCGTGCATCACTGTTGTGCCCGGCGCAAGATGAGCGCCGAGGCGCACGCGTGATGCGTCGGCGATGCGAACACCACTCGGCACCACATAGTCGGTCATGCGTGGAAACTTGTCGACACCGTGAATCGTCAAATGCTCACCGCGGCGGCGCATGTTAAAAGTGACCTCGTCGATTTGATCTAGCGGTACAGCGCCGAGTGACGTCCAGGCGACATTTGCTAGCAAACCAAAAATGCCGTCGAGGTTCATCGAATTTGGCAACGCCAAACGGTGAGACATTAGGTGCAGTCGCAAGTACGCGTCTGTGGCATCGCGTGGTGCAGCGCTCGTATCTACAGAAACATTGACTGGCACGATTCCAACACCCCGACGTGGATCAGTGTGCGCTTCGGGCAAAGATGACAAAAACTCATCGGGCGCTACTTCGCCCCAGCCAAGTTTGCGAAAAAAAACATCAAGAACTGCGTCATTTGGTGCGACGGTTGCGACGCCAACACCCCAAGCGAGTTTCGTGTTGCTCATTATTCGAACACCTCTGGTCGCAATGTCGGAAACAGAATTACATCTTTGATGCTGGTTGCACCACTCAACAACATAACCAGACGGTCGATGCCAATGCCGAGACCGCCAGTTGGTGGCAAACCAAATTCGAGCGCACGTAAATAGTCTTCGTCGATGGTGCCGGCTTCGAGATTGCCGGCGAGTTTCGATTTGGCTTCTTCGTTGAAGCGCTCGCGTTGTTCAATTGGGTCGTTTAACTCGCTGAAACCATTTGCGAGTTCATGGGTGCCGACAAACAATTCAAATCTTTCAGTCAAAAATGGGTCGTTGCGATCGACCCGCGCCAAAGGCGAGATTTCAACCGGATGACCAGTAACGAATGTTGGTTCGATCAAAGTTGATTCGGACTTTTCGGCGAAAATTTCTTCAATGATGCGACCAGAACCCCATCGTGCCTCAACGTTGATGCCATTCTTTTTTGCGATTGCTCGAAGCGAATCAACTGATTGCGACGGATGAACTTTTTCACCGACAGCCTCGCTAGCGAGGTCAATCATGCGAACCCGGCGCCAAGGTTTGGCAAGGTCGCATTCAGTGCCGCGAATGTTTACAAAAGTTGTGCCGAGCGCGTCGTTTGCTGCGTTGCGGATCAGAACCTCGGTGAGATCCATGACGTCGGTATGGTCGGCAAATGCTTGGTAAGACTCCATCATCGTGAATTCAGGATTGTGACGTGTCGAAATGCCCTCATTGCGAAACACACGGCCAATTTCAAACACACGTTCCATGCCGCCGACGATCAGTCGCTTGAGATGCAACTCGAGAGCGATGCGCAAGAAAAGTGGCATGTCAAGGGTGTTGTGATGGGTGAGAAATGGTCTGGCGTGTGCACCGCCAGCTTCGATGTGCAAAACAGGTGTTTCGACCTCGATGTAATCGCGCTCACGAAGCGTTCGGCGAAAGCTGGCGATGGTCGCATGCCGCACTTCGAAGACTCGACGTGCTTCATCGTTGACAATGAGGTCGGCGTAGCGTTGGCGATATCGCGTATCGATATCTGTAAGGCCATGAAACTTGTCGGGGAGTGGTCGTAACGCTTTTGAAAGCAACTCGACTGCGGTCACTTTTATCGATAGTTCGCCTTTGCGCGTTGTCATGACCGCACCGTGGGCACCAACCCAGTCGCCTAGATCCAAATTATTGATCGCGTCAAATTGTGAATCACCAACAGTTGCTTTCGAAACAAACAACTGGATCTCTGCACTTCGGTCTTTGATCGTTATGAAAATTAGTTTGCCTTGGTCGCGCTTGAGCATGATTCGCCCCGCGACTGCAGCGACTGTCTCTGTTTCTGAGCCGGCTTCAAGAGATGCAAACATTTCACGCAATTCGCCGAGCGTGTGCGTTCGGTCAAATCGGTATGGATAAGGATTCGAACCAGTACCGCGTAGTTCGTTTACTGCATTCAGTCGACGAGAGCGCTCAATCGCAAAGCCGCTGGCGCGTTCAGCCTCAGACTTCTGGTCTACTGCCTGATCTTGACTAGCTGGTTTTTCTGTCACTTTTCTCGCTTCGTAAAAATAGTTGCTTTGCTGATGTTCAACTGTAATTCAGCGCTGCGGCTAACTACGAAGGGGTTATTCAATGACTAGCAATACATCGCCGCTGCCGACGGTGTCGCCAGCCTTGCAATTGATTTTTGAAACCGTGCCTGCCTTGTCGGCTTGAATCTGGTTTTCCATTTTCATTGCCTCTAGCACGAGTACTGCATCACCTTGAGCAACGGTTTGGCCCTCAGTCACAAGCACTTTGATTACGGTGCCTTGCATCGGGGCTGTGATCGTGCCACTCGCAGCGCCCGCTGATTGGCTCGCACCACGGGATGCTGACCGAGTTTTTTGTGCAGTTTGCGCCGTGCCGCCGACGGGCGGTACCCAAACTTTGACATCAAATCGCTTTCCGTTGACTTCGACGACGGTGCTCTTTTCGACTAGGCCTTCGCTGTTTTGCTGAGTCTCGCCCGTGGTCGACACGAGCTTCGAGAGATCAAGTTTTTCTTCGACCCATTTAGTTGAGTGTTTTGTGGCGGCGAAGTCAGGATGTCGCAAAATTGCAAGGTCGGCTTCGATTGTTGTGTGTAGGCCTTCTATTTTTGTTTCTTCAAGTGCGCGAATAGTTCGAGCAATCGCTGCTTCACGGTCTTTGCCCCAAACAATGAGCTTGCCGACCAAATTGTCGTAGTACTGGCTGACGGTGTCACCTGATTCGTAGCCACCGTCAAAACGAACACCGAAACCATCTGGTGTTGTCAGTTTGGTGATCGTGCCTGGTGACGGCAAGAACTTGCCGCCTGTCGGATTCTCGGCATTGATTCGCACCTCAATTGCGTGCCCGCGACGCGCTGCCAAAACCTGCTTTTGAGTCATCGGCAATTTTTCGCCTGCAGCAACTCTGATTTGCCATTCGACTAGGTCAATGCCAGTAATCAATTCACTAACTGGGTGTTCAACTTGAAGACGCGTGTTCATCTCGAGGAAGAAGAATTCTTCGTCTTGATATATAAATTCGACGGTGCCTGCGTTGAAATAGCCAACTGCTTTTGCGGCTTTAACAGCGGCAGCACCCATTGCGTCTTCGACGCCATCTGGAAGAGCCGGTGCTGGCGCTTCTTCAATCAACTTTTGGTGACGTCGTTGTGCCGAACAATCTCGAGATGAGACCCACACGACATTGCCGTGAGTGTCGCCAACGAGTTGAATCTCGATGTGTCGTGGCCACGAGAGGTATTTCTCGACGTAAATTTCATCACGTCCGAAGAATGCTTTCGACTCGCGCTGCGCAGACTCCATTGCTTCTTGCACACTCTTTTCGTCGTGCACGACTTTCATGCCACGACCACCACCGCCGTAAGCGGCTTTGATCGCAACCGGAAAACCGTGTGTTTTTGCGAATTGAGAAATTTCGTCAGCGCTCTTCAAAAATTCGGTTGTGCCAGGCACGATCGGTGCGCCACCGCGAAGTGCCGCTTTGCGCGATGAAACTTTGTCACCCATCTCTACGATCGCTGCGGGTGGTGGGCCGATAAACGTAACACCCATGTCGGTAATTGTCTTGGCAAAGTCTGCGTTCTCGCTGAAGAATCCATAGCCCGGATGAACAGCATCTGCACCGCTGAGTTTTATTGCCTCGATGATTGCGCTGGTCTTCAAATAACTTTCGGCTGCGGTCTGACCGCCCAGTGCGTATGCCTCGTCGGCAAGTCGCACATGCAGAGCATTGCGATCAAGTTCGCTATACACGGCAACAGTGGCGATGCCCATTTCGCGCGCGGTTCGAATGACCCGCACAGCAATTTCGCCACGGTTAGCGATCAGGATTTTCTTAAGCACGGGGTACTATTCTCGCCGATGGCAAGCACCGATAACAACTGGCAAAAATCGAACGTGGCCAATATGCCCAATAGCTGGGTCGTGCAACGGGTCGCCGAAACAGGAAGCACAAACACTGACTTGTTTGGCGGCGCCCAGAATGGCGCCCAACATCACACTGCGCTGATGGCTGATAATCAGACAGCCGGCCGTGGTCGTCTCGATCGAACTTGGGAGGCTCAGTCCGGAGCAAATTTGTTGGTGTCGTTGTTATTTCGAGAGCCTCACAGCGAGATTTCTTTGTGTCAAAGAATTGTCGCCGTGTCGGCAGTGCGGGCTTGCCGAAAATTTCTTGCTAATGACCAGACAGTTAGCAGCCCGATCAAATTGAAGTGGCCAAATGATTTGTTGCTGCACGAAAAAAAGTTTGGCGGCATGTTGAGTGTTGCCGACGTTGATCAAACTTTTATTGTCGTCGGCATCGGAATCAATGTTTCGTGGGCACCTGAATATGCAGCAAAACTAAAAGATCTCAAACTCCGACAATCAGTAGAGCCAGTTGAGTTACTGCACGCCCTGCTTGAGCAGATAGATGTTGTTGAAAAACTTTCCCGGCAACAGTTGTATGACGAGTATGTCGAATCACTGTCGACACTCGGCAAAGTGGTGAGAGTCGAGTTGACAAATGGAAATATGATTTCCGGGCGTGCAACATCACTTGATGCAGATGGTCGGCTTGTCATTGAGACAGGAGACGAAAAACGTCTGATTGATACAGGCGATGTAGTGCACCTTCGTGATGCAAATCACGAGTAACTTTGATCTGCATGGCGCAAAGAAGTAGAGGATCGAAACCAAAAGCGCTTAATAGGTCTGCTTTAGTTGCTGCACTTGTCGTCTTTGTTTCTCTTAGCGCAGCAGGTGCCCGTCAGATTGTGTCGGCAACAAACCAACAGCTTGACACGGTTCAACGTGATCTTGAAGCGACATCGGCGCTTTCTGCACCGAGTGCTGGTTTTGAAAATTATCTTTTAGTTGGTTCTGACTCTCGAGACGGCGCTGACCCAAGCGACCCAGACTTTGCAACGATGGGTAATGAAGGAGATGTCTCTGGTCGACGCAGTGACACGCTGATGGTGTTTCACTACGACTATGCGACTGGCGCGGGAGCACTGCTGTCGTTTCCGCGCGACCTTTGGGTGCGTATTGGCGACGGTGAAAACTCGGCGCGCATCAATACTGCATATCAAGAAGGCACCGATGTGTTGGTGCGCACGATGCAAAGCAATTTCAATATCCCAATTCATCATTATTTAGAGATCAACTTTCAAGGATTCAAAGGCTTGGTGGATGCGATCGGCGGCGTGCAGATATGTGTTCAATTTCCGTCACGTGACAAGAACACTGGGTTATATATGACCCCAGGTTGCAACACGCTTGACGGTGTCGAGGCATTGGCCTTTGCGCGGAGCAGATATTTCGAAACAAAAATCGACAACGAATGGAAGATTGACGGCACGTCAGATATTGGTCGAGGCAAACGTCAGCGAAAATTCATTGCTGCGATGTTGAATTCTGGCTTGACCAGGGTGTTGTCAAACCCTTTCACGGTTGCAAGCGCTTTTGATGGTGTAACTGGTGCGATAATCACCGACAGCAATCTCGACCTCGCTGAATTTGCCAAAAAGATGCGACCCGCAGCCAACGGCGACATCAGTCGGTTTTCGCTAGACGTCTACAGCGACACCGTTGCGGGAAATTCAATTCTCAAGTTGGGTGACGGCTCGGCAGCAGTTTTGGCATTCTTTGGTGGACTCGGCCCCGCACCCGAGCCCGAAGTGGGCGACTGAATCTTCGCGATTAACTCGTGCGTACTTGCACGAGTTTGGCGCCAAACTCTTGGGCTAAAACTGGTTGGCCGACAAAGTTGCCCTGAACGAAGTCGCATCCGAGTAGCCGAAGTCGCTGAGCCTGATCTTGAGTTGTAACCCATTCGGCGACAACTGACATGTTCAGTGAATGTGCGAGTTGAATCACCGAACGAACAATCGGATCGTCTCCACCTTGGTTGCCAATGTCTCTAATGAATGTGCCGTCGAGTTTCAGATAGTCGGCGACGAAGTTTCGCAGATTCACCAAAGAGGAAAAACCTGTACCAAAATCATCAATAGACATTTTGACGCCATGTCGCTTCAGCGCGTTTAGCGTGCGCACAACACCGCCTTTGTCGTCAAGCAAGGTCGTTTCGGTGACTTCAAGGTCGATCTGATGAGGCTCGAGTTTCGCATCGTGCAGAGCCGCCATGGTGCGTTCGACAAATGTTGCATCACCAAGTTGGCGCGCAGAGACATTTATGTGCATAACGAATGAGCCGTCAATTGCGCCGGCATCGAGCCAAGTGCGCATGTCTTTGCAGGCTTGCCGTGTCACCCAGTCGCCGATTGGTCCGATCAAACCTGATTCTTCGGCGAGGCTTAAAAAAATTGGCGGCGTTAGAACTCCGCGATCGGGGTGTTGCCAGCGCAACAATGCTTCAGCACCTGCTGTGCGACCAGTGTGTGTCGAAACAATCGGTTGATAGACCAGAAACAACTGATCAGTTGCGAGCGCACGCTCAAGTTGTGAACTAAGAGCACTTTTTTCTCGCGCGTTAGCGCTCATCTCTTCGCTGTACATTTCGCAACGCCCGCGACCACGTTGTTTTGCGCGGTACATCGCACTGTCGGCGTGATGCAAAAGTGTCACTGCTGCATCGGCGCTAGACATTTCGCTTAACAATGCCGAATTCGCCATGGCGATACCGATGCTGGCACTTGTTTCAATTTCGAATCCTTGCAAAATTTGTTGGCCGGTGACGGCGGCTCGCATGCGGTTGGCGACGTCCATTGCTATTTGCTCGTCGCCAAGACCATCGCAGAGAATGACGAACTCGTCACCACCGATTCGGGCAACAACATCTGATGGGCGAGTGGCGCTAACAAGTCGCTTGGCCATGTTGACGATTAATTGATCGCCAACCCCGTGCCCGATGGTGTCGTTGACGTCTTTGAGTTTGTCGAGGTCAACGAATAAAACTGTGACGCCACGTTTGAGAGTGCGTGACCGGTCGAGGGCCTCAGAGAGTTTGCGAAGAAACAAGACCCGATTCGGCAGGTTCGTCAAAGCATCATGGGTGGCTTGTCGCTGAAGCTCTTCTTGGGTTTGCTTTGCTTCAGTTATGTCTCGGGCGATCGCTGAATAGTGTTCGATCGTGCCGTTGGCATCACGCACGATTTGCAGCACAATATCGAGAGTGCGCATGATCGAGTCAACACCTCGAAAGCCAACTTCGCCTTGCCAGCGATTTGAAGTCGTGCTTGAAATCAATTCACGCGGAATCTGATCACGAATCGCTTGAATAAAGGTTTGCACCGCAGCATCGTTGAGACCCGGTGTTTCACTTTTGCCGACAAGTTGCTGGGCGTAGTCATTGGCGAACATCAACGCACCAGCACGATCGAAAACAAGAATTGCATCATGCGATACATCGAGTAGCCCAATTAGTTGCTCGCTGAGAACTCTTCGACTAACTGCCTGTGTTACATCATGTGCAGTGCCGATATAACTGGTGACTCGACCCGCGTTGTCTTTTTTCGCCTGAAGCGAAACTAAAATCCATGTAACTTCGCCGGTCGGTTGCCATAATCGAAATTCAAAATTGAAGTTCGACGAGGTTTGTTTGGCGAGTTGCCAAGCACGCTCGGCAGCAGTACGTTCGGCGGGCTGGGCGTTCACCCACGGTGCGCTACCGACCACAAGCGGTGCGCCTGCGAGCGCTAGTGCCCGAAACGAATCATTTGCTGCGACCAGTCGCGCGTCTAAATCGGTCTCAAATAAAGAAATCGGTAGGGAAGCAACGTTTTGGTCTATGCCTAAATCTTGGCAGACGGCAAGCGTCGTTTATGGGTTTTGAACGAAGAATCGGGTCTCGGCAGAGTCGAAGGCCGCCGCCTGAATTGCGTTTAGCAAAAGTTTTGAACTCTCGAGCGATTGCGGTTCGGGTACGAACTCAATCATCTGGTCAACGGCGTAAACCACTAAGACGAATTCGTGAATCTCACTGTCGGTAATGCACGGGCCGTTGTATCCATCCACGATTTTGTCGCCATTGAACGCCGCACCAACTATTGCGCCGGCCGGCAAGCCACCTTCTTGAATGACTGTTGACTCTGGAGTTAAATTCGCCACCACCCAGAGTGGTTGATCTGGTCTGGTGGTTTCGCTGAGCGAAATCGCAAGGCTCTGCGCCCCTGCCGGCACGTTTGAAATTGTCAACGCTGGCGAGACATTTGAACCCAAGCACGTATGTCGCGGATCAAGTGAGCCGCTGTCGACCCAAGTGCCGCTGACAGAAAACAAATTCGTTGCCACAGCACTGGCATCTGAGTCGGTCGGAGCGACGGTGGTGACGATCGCAATCGACTCGCCCTGACCCGGGCCAGACTCGCGCAAAACGCGACCGTCGCGTGAACATGCGGACACCAAGCCGATCCCCGCGATTAATACGACAAAAAAGTATTTATCTCTTGCGTTGCGTGTGTGAAGCATCGGATAAAGACTACGACATCAATATCAACATCAGTACCAACATCAATATCTCAGCGAAGTCTCACTAGCCTTCTCCGAGTGAGAAAAGCCAATCGTTCAGCGATTCAACACACACCGGTCGACAAATTTGGTAACCCACTTTGTGCTTTGACTGTGCATGCTCACCCAGACGACGAAGCATCGAAGGGCGCACCGACTTTTGCGCGTTATGCCGAGTTTGGTGTGCGAACAGTTTTGGTTTGTTGTACTGGCGGCGAAGAGGGCGATGTCAATAACCCGGCGCTCAAAGAACCAGGCATGCCGTTTCATGGTCTTGATGAAGTAGCGCAAAAGAAATTGTTAACCGAAATGCGGCCAAAAGAATTAGAAAAGAGTGTTGAAGTAATCGGCTTTAGCAAGTTGCATATGTTGGGCTACCGCGACTCGGGTATGGCTGAAAGCGAAGCGAACTCGAACCCAGAGTGTTTTCATATGGCCGATATTGATGAAGCGACAGAACGGCTTGTAAAAATAATTCGCGCCGAAAAACCGCAGGTGATTGTTACTTATAGTGACGACCAACGGGGATATTTGCACCCCGATCACTTGAAAGTTCACGACGTGAGTGTGTTGGCTTTTGCTCGAGCGGGCGATTCGAATTGGTATAAAAATGCTGGGCCGGCATGGCAACCGCTGAAGATGTATTACTCGGTTTGGTCGCGCACTCGGTTTATGGCTGTACACGAGGCGATGTTGCGGTTACGTGGCTCTTCGCCATTCGATGAAAAGTGGTTTGATCGACCTAATCATGACCATCGCATCACGACAAAAATGAATGTCGGCGATTATTACTGGGCACGTTCTGGTTCGCTAAAGGCACATGCCACTCAAGTTGACGACAATGAACCTTTCTGGTTTGGTCTTAGCGATGAAGAGTTGGCTGCTGTATACCCGTATGAAGACTGGATTTTGGCCGCGCATCACATCGATGGGTATTCGCCCAATACGGCAGATCTAGAAACTGATCTTTTTGAGGGTGTGCGCGCCGAATAGAAATTATCGCGAGCGCATCAGCGTGCGAAGTTCGCGAAAACCGATCAATGTTGCACCACTAGATGCGATTGCGTCACGAAGTTCTTCATCGTTAACGACAAAGTTGTAGTCGTCAATCCAACTTTGGGCTACTTCGCCGAGCGCACGAATCTCTGGCGTGTCGATACATGGCTGAACATGCATTTCAGTAACACCTGGTTGCAGATTTTGTAGACCTTTCATTACTCTTTCTCGACTGCCAGCACGCCAGTCATGATCGAAGAAATCAGGGAAGACCACGCCCTCTTGCATCGCGAGTTTACGAAACGGAAAACCAGCTTGTTCTTCAGAAATCAAACTCGGCAGGCGTATCGGCAATCGAAACTCAACTGCTAACTCGAGATAGATGTCAAAAAACTCAGGTCGCAATGTAATTGCCGTCAAGTGCGGCGCCAAATGTGTTGGGTCGAGACCCCAGGCGATGGCGCGTTCGATTTGTGCGCGACATTCGCGAAGCACTTCTTGCGGATCGGCGTGCTCCCAGAGGTCGTCAATCGTGCGAGGAAAGCCACCTTCACCCGATGACAGCGATGCCGAGTTAGTGATCGAACCCCAGCGGTAATTGGCATGCTCGGCGTTTAGTGTCAGGTGCACACCGATGTCTTCGCCGTTGTAACGATTGATTGCATCGCGCGACCACGGTGCGGGCACCATGAGAGAGGCACATGTGGCGACACCTTTATTGATGGCCTCATAGACACCGACATTTGCCGCATGAAACGCACCCAAATCATCGCAACTAAGAATTACAAGTCGCGCGTGGGGTGAGTGACCCAGTTGTTCGACAAGTGAACTCTGCGCGTTGACCACAACAACACGCTATCTTTCGCAATACTGCCATAAACCCACACGTCGGTCTTTGGCGTTCGACTCGTGGGTCGCGAATTGCAATGTGAATGCTGTGTTGGGTTCGATGCTCAAAGTTCTGGCAAATCCACGATCAATTAGTAATTGATTAAACAGGGTGCCGTCGGCGAGAAAAAGATAGACAAGAAGTCGTTGAAAGCGATCGCGCGGTTCGACATCGCGCAAAAGTTTTACGGTCGATCCTTTTACGAGTGTTGCTTTGGTGAACGCTGAGGCTTCAGGGCCAAAACACTCGATTGGTTTGCTCGGATGAACAGTCTCTGGTGTATCGACACCAAGCAGGCGAACTGTTTCAGTTTGATTTTGCACCTCAAGAACAATCGTGTCGCCATCGATAACACTCACGATCGTGGCGAGGTCTGAGCGCAAGCTGTTTGCACTAGTGCAAGAACTGAGTACACCTAAAAGCAAAAGCAGCGCGATAAGCGCGTATTGAGTAGGCGATTGACAAATTCTGAGTGCTTGCACGAAACAATGTGTGGCTTTGATTTGCGTTATGGTAAATCAATATGCAAAACAAGAAGCGTTCTGATTTTGGCTTGGGCCGTGTAGGTATTTGGACGTTTGACTTAGATCTGCAACCGATGTCGCGCGCGCAAGAAGCAGTTGTTGAGCTTGAAGAGCTGGGTTTTCGATGTGTCTGGGTGCCTGAAGCGGTGGGCCGCGAACCGTTTGCCTCGTGCGCGATGTTACTTTCGGCAACCAAACATTTGACGATGGCGACTGGCATTGCGTCGATGCATGCTCGCAGCGCAACAACAATGGCCGCCGGTTGGAAGACACTTACCGAAAAATTTGGAGACAGATTTTTGTTGGGCATCGGTGCAAGTCACCAGCATTTGGCCGAAAGGGTGCATCAAAGCACATACGACAAGCCATATTCGGCAATGGTCGAGTATCTCGATGCGATGGATAACGCTGTGTATTTTGCCGCGGCACCCGCAACAGCGCCGCGTCGTGTGCTGGCGGCACTTGGTCCGAAAATGTTGAAACTCTCGGCGCAGCGTGGCCTTGGAGCGCATCCATATTTTGTGCCGGTTGAACATACAGTTGGCGCGCGAGAAATTTTGGGAGACGATGCATTACTCGCGCCCGAAATTGCCGTCGTTTTTGATACGAATGCAGAAAGTGCGCGAGCGACTGCGCGCAAACACATGTTGACCTACAACCGTTTACCTAATTATGCGAACAACTTGTTGCGATTGGGATACAGCCAAAACGACATCGCTGGGTCAGACAAAATGCCAAGCGACAAAATGGTCGATGCGATAGTTG
>Ga0255188_1000107_pt1 | contig 32952 bp, 27 predicted proteins | sample Miss_Cont_RepB_8_FD_188427 | JGI IMG/M metagenome (GOLD analysis project Ga0255188, IMG submission 188427) | Freshwater microbial communities from Mississippi River, Louisiana, United States - Miss_Cont_RepB_8h | ecosystem: Environmental > Aquatic > Freshwater > River | place: USA: Louisiana... | reverse complement strand
GCTGGTCACACTGGAATACTCCCAGCCCGCCGGAATGCCGTAGCGGCTGCATTGCTCACGCGCCTCGTGGTAGGCCAGCACGCCAGTGGGGTGAATCCAGAACCAGCAGATGAGCTTCGGATTGGCGCGCAGCTTGACCAAGGTCTTGCGGAACTCCGAGTCGTTGCTCTCCAGCTTGTCCGGAAGTTCGCCACCGTCCTTCTTGGGCATGATCTGCATCAACACCCGGTCGCTCGTGCTGTTGGACAAAGGCGTGGGAAACACCACATCCACAAAGGAGTCGCCCAGCTTCTGCTCCTGTAGAAACTTGACGGTTTTGAGGTGGTCGTAAACCGGACCAAGCTTCGCGTCTCCGGGCTGGGTTTCGTAGAGCAGTTCCTTCTTGGCCTTCTGGACGGCGTTGAAGGCCACGGTCCGCCAGCCGGAATCCAAACGGTCCGTCGGCCCCAGCATATAAACCCGGTTGCTCAGGCAGAGCACGCGATACAGGATCGCCTGGGCGGGAATGGGCTTGGCCACCGGGACACGGACGTCCACCGGATCGGGATAGGTGGGAAGCGGGGTCTTGTCCAAGGCGGACTTGAGATTGTCCCGCTCGCTGAGGAGTCCGGTGACCTGGGTCTTGATCTCTTTCTCGACTTCGCGGCGCTCGGTGACTTCCTTCATCAACGTCTCAAAGTCGCGAACTTTGACGCCCTTTTGTTCCAAGGTGCTTTCAAACGCGCGCAAGTCCTCGGCCTTGGCCTTGGCTTTCTCATCCACCTTGGTTTGGTCTGAACCGGCCTTGTTGGAAGCCATCTTGGCGGTCTCCAACTGCTTCTTGGCCTTGTTGAGATCGTCCTGCGTGACGCTGGCGAATGACTCCTCGATCTGGCCGGCCTTGTCGTTGACCTGCATCTGAACAATCATGAGCACCAGCAGCAACGTGCCGACCACGTTGGTCATGTTGTCCATCATGGAGTCCATGTTGACCCCCTCGTCCAGATTCTGTTGCTGTCGTTTGGCCATGTCAGGAGCTGGTTACTTCATATACTTCTCGAACTGGCTCAGGTCCACCTTGCCTTGTCCGGGGATCGGCATTTTGCTGGTGGCGAGCTTGAAGTTGCCCTCCGCCCACCCTGCCCCGCGGACGTAGCTGTTCCAGCCGTCCGTGCGAACAAGGAACAGAACCAGATGGTTCTTGTTCTGTGACACCTGGGCGAGGAAGGAATTGTATTCCTTGTCCACGCCGATGGCGCTGGAGGCAATCCGCATCCGCTCGTCCTTGTTGAGGTGGACCACGATGGAGTCACTATTGGCCTCCACGACGAAGAGCCGGCGGCCCACGGCGAAGCCGGTGCCCCCGCCCTGCACGCGCAGCGGCGGCTTGAGCGTCTCCGGCTTGATCTGCCGTTCGGCCAGATCTTCCTTCAGCTTGGCGATGAGCTTCTGGAGCCGGGGCTTCTCCTCCTGCAGGTTCGCAATCGCAATCTTTAGACTTTCCACCTCTGCCTGCAGGCGGGTGCGGATTTGATCGCTGGTTTCATCGCCTTCGGTGATTTCCTGCAAACGGAGCAGGCGCTTTTCCATCTCCTCCAAGTTGGACAGTTGATCCGTCAGCGCCCGGAACTCGGAGAGCTGAGCCTTGATCTTCATCATCTCCTCGCCCAACGGGTTCTTCTTGGATCCACTGGTGGCGGCGGCCGAGGCCTGCGCGATCGTGAGCACGCAGATCATCACCACCAGTGCCCCGGACAAGCACACCAAGATGCTCATGAACGGGAAGAGCGAGACGTTCGGAACAGCGCTGGCTTTGACGCGGGCCATGATGGTTTACAATGCGGGGTTGGGGTTCGACGGGTGCTTAGCTCTTGCCCATCAGCCGGCTGAATACACCGCCTTTGGCGGGTGCCTCCGCATGCTGAATGATGATTTGTTTCCCGCCCAAGGCGGTGAGCGTTTCATTGAGCGCGGCAATGCCCTTTTGGAGCGTGGCGAGCTGCGTGTTGGCGGTCTGCATGGCCTCGGTCGAAGCACGGGCCACATCCTGCTGGACCTTGTTCATGCCGGACTCCACGGACCGGGCCACACTGGCCTGCGCGTCCTGCGCGGCGCGATCCAAACCACCCAACTGGCCAGTAACGGCGCGGACACTCTCGCTGAGGGTGCCCAACTGCTGGGCCACCGGACGGAGGCTGTCTTCCAGCGCCTTGATGGCGTCGCGCTGCATCTGACGGCTGGCCTCCAGTGAGGCCTGCTGGGCCGCGCTTTGCTGCTCGCGACCGGCGCGTTCCAACTGCGACATCTGGCTGATGGCGTTCTTCATGGCGTCGCCCAAGGAGGCAAGCTGCTGGGCGGCGGGACGAAGGGCCTCCTCCAAGCCACGGGCGGCATCTCGTTGCAACTGCGCCGTGGCTTCGTGCATGGCGCGCTCGGCGGCCATTTGCTGTTCGCGGGCCTGCTTTTCCAGGCCAGCCACGTAGCTGCCCGTGCCCTTGACCGCTTCGGCCAGATTGGTGAGCTGCTGGGCGGCGGGACGAACGGTGTCTTCCAAGGACTTGGCCAAATCACGCTGCAAGCGGGTGGTCGTCTCGATGAAGGACTGTTGACCGGCGGCGTGTTGTTCGCGGGCTTGCTTCTGCATGGAAGTGGCCTCGGTGACGGCGTTCTTCGCCGTCTCGCCGATCGCCGCAAGCTGGGTAACGGCGGGCCGCATGACTTCTTCCATGGCCTTCGCCGACTGGCTGGCCGTGTTGCGGATGGAATCCGCGAGGCTGCGGGAGGCTTCCTCCTGCACGCGGGCGATGGATTCCTGCATGGCCCGCTGCATCGCCGCCTGCTGTTCGGAGGCGCTGCGCTCCAGCGTGGCCACATGCTGGGCGGCAATCTTCACGGTGTCGCCCAACGAACTGATCTGCTGCGCGGCGGGTCGGATGCTGTCCTCCAGCGCCTTGGCGAGATCCCGCTGCAAGCGCTCGGTGGTCTCCATGAAACTGCGCTGACCGGCGGCGTGTTGATCTTGAGCCTGCTTTTGGAGCGCAGCGGCCCCGGCCACGGCCGCCTTGGCGGTTTCGCCAATGCTGGCCAGGTGCTGCATGGCGGGCTTGATGGATTCCTCGATGGCCTTGGAGGACTGCGCGGCGGAAGCTTTGATGGATTCTTCGAGCACTTTTGAAGCGTCTTTCTGCACGCTGGCAACCGCTTCCTGCATCGCCTTCTGGACCGAGCTTTGATGCTCGCTGGCCTGCTTCTGCAAGGTGCCGACATGCTGGGCGGTGGACTTGACCGCCTCGGTGAGGGCGTTGACCTGTTCCACGGCCGGTTTGAACGTATTCTCGATGGCCTTGGAAGTTTCGCCGATGGAGCTCTTCATCGCCTCGGCAATCACCTTGCTGGAATCCTGCTGGAGCTTGGCGAGGGTTTCCTTCACGGAAGCGTCCAACTGCGCCTGCTGGGTGGAAGCGACCTTCTCCAGCGCACCAACGTGGTCGGTGGCCTTCTTCAAGGTGGCGGTGAGGCTTTCGATGCTGGTGCCGGCCGTCTTGCCCAGCTCGGTGAGCGTCTTGTTCGCCGTCTCGTTGAAGCCCGAAATAGCCTTGGAGAAATTCTCCTGCACCAGTTTCTGATTGTCGTTGGCCCTTCGGTCCAAACCTTCGGCCTGTTCCCTCACCATCTTTGATGCCGCGTCCAACCCGGTCAGGAATTGCGTGTGTGCCCGCGTGATGGAGGCGGAAAGCACCTCGGCCAGCGCGCCCATGTCGCCGCCGGCGGCATTGGATCCGTCGTTGAGGCGCGGGAGCAGGATTTCGTTACAGTAGGCGTCAATGTGGTTGAGGTTGTCCTCTTCAATCTTCTGGAGGGAGGACATCGGCAAGCTGAGAATGATCGCGTAAATGAGCGCCAACAGCGTGGTGTCAAAGGCCGTGGAGAGACCGCCGGTGACGCCGCCCATCGCGGTCATCATGGCCTCAGCGTCCTTCGCATTGGTCATGACGCCCTTGAAGTTGCCGATGGCGATCGAGAGACCTTGCACCGTGCCGATGAATCCCAAGATCGGAATGGCCCAGATGAAAATCTTGACGAGCGTGTAGCTGCCGCCGATGCGCGCTCCGTCAATGTTCGACTGGTTGGCCATCATCGTGGCCACCTCGGAGTTAACCTGCCGGACCTCGAAGAGTTCGAGCGCCTTGCGGATGCGGTTCACCATGAGGCTGTCACGCAACTTGACCGGCAGCGCATACACATGCGCGATGAACGCCGCCAGACTGTCCTTCGTGATCTCCCGGCCCACTTCCATCGGCAACACATCCAAGGCCAGCGCGCTCTTCTGGTGCTGGAACAGCAGGAACTTCATCACGAGGTAAGCCACGCCCCACGTGAACAGGAAGGTTTCGGCGTAGTTCACGATGCCACGCTCCGCCAGAATCTCGTAGTAGTAAGATTTCTTGAACGGCAGCGCGAAGAGATACATCAGGAGGCACAAGCCCGTGCCAATCCCCAGGGCGATCCAAGTGTTGGGGTTCGCCGGATCCTTTTCCTTCCAAGCCTGCCGGGCCGGACCGGCGGTGACCTCCGAACCAGCCGATGCGGCAGGCACCGTGATGGAGGCACCGCAGCCGGGGCAGTTGACGTTGTTGCCGGCGAACTCAGGCTCGACCGTCAGCTTGAGAGCGCACTTGGAGCAGTGAAAGCGAATCATAGTTTGGTTTCTTTACTTGTCGTATGACGGGATGCGCGGACTTTGAAATCACATTAAGGTGGAATCAAGCGCCGATTTCTGGCCGCACCACGAGCACCGCGCAGGGCGCATGCCGCACGACCTGTTCCGCCACGCTGCCCATCAGCACGCGGGCTAAGCCCGTGCGACCTTGCGTGGCGATCACCAGCAGGTCCGCCTGCATAATCCTGGCGAACTCGACGATGGCCTCCGCCGGCTGGCCAGCCCGCAACTCGAAGCGGGCATTGACCATGCCGCCCAACTCGGTCGCGGCCAGTGCGGCCAGTGCCCGGCCCGCCTCGTCACGCTCGTCGCGCTGCCGCTCGGATGTGTTCATCTTCCAATCCACATGGAACGGCTCGACGACGTTCAGCACGGTCAAGTCAGCGTGGCGCTCCTCCGCCAGCACCCGCGCGTAGCGCACCGCCACCAGCGAGGCCGGGGAGAAGTCTGTCGTCACCAGAATACGCCGCCAGCGAACATCAGGATTAGTCATAGGTTAAAAGCAAATTACCGCTCATTCCTGGCCAGTCATGGCCAGCACGGTCAAGACGATTAGATAGTGAGCGTAAGCCACCAGCAACCACACACCCTCGCGCCGCGTAATTCGGTGGTTGGTGAACAGCATCCACCCCAGCACCGCCATGAAGCCCAACATCACCGGGAAGTTGAAGAGCTGCGTGGAGCGCTCCATATGCACATCCTGCAAGATTGCCGCCGTCCCCACGATGAGCGTGAGGTTCGCGATGTTCGCGCCGATCACATTGCCCACGGCGAGGTCGCTCACCGCCTGCCGCGACGAGGTGATGGCCGTGACCAGCTCCGGCAGCGAGGTGCCGATGGCCACCACTGTCAGCCCCACCACAAGGCTCGGCACGCCCAGCCGCGCGGCGATGCCCACGGCCCCATCGACCAGCAACTTGCTGCCCACGACCACGAGAGCTGCGCCCAACAGAAACTGCACCGCTGTCCCGGCCTTGGTTTCGACCCATGCCCAGCGGCTCTCCGACAGTTCCGCGTCGATGGCCACCGCCTCCGCCACATCGTGCGGCCGGCGGTCCCGCCAGTGCCGGGCAAAGTCCCACACGAAATAGCCCAGCCCGCCCGCGATCAGCCATGCCCCCTGCGCGCGCGACAAGCTCAGGTCCAGCGTCATGCAAAAGAGCGCCGTGCCGAATGCGAACATCGCCATCAAGGGAAACCTCAGCGTCCGGGGATTCACGTCCACCTGCTTGAGCACCGCCGTCACGCCGATGATGAGCCCGATGTTGCAGATGACAGAGCCCATCGCGTTGCCCACTGACAGCCCGGACTCGCCCTTCAACCCGGCCATCACCGACACAACGAGCTCCGGCGTCGTGGTCGTGAGGCTCACCAGCGTGCCGCCAATGACCACGCGCGGCATGCGCAAGAACTCGGCGATGCGCACGGCGGCGGCCACAAACCAATCTCCCCCTTTGATGATGAGGATCAGTCCCAGTCCAAGAAACAGCAGATCGTGCGTCATGAAAGTTCGGAAAATCTATTTGTGCCCGCGCCCTCCAAGCCACAGCAGCCAGCCCAGCAACATCGTCATCAAGCACAGCAAGGTGGCCACCACCGGCACGGGCCGATAGCCCCCCTCGTGGGCCAGATAATCCTGCCAGGCCTGCCAGGCCTGCCAGCCCAGCGCTCCGGCAAGCCCCAGCAGCAACCAGACGCACCACCGAAGGTTCAAACGCCGCCAGAACGACAGAACCCCGGTGGCAAAACAGAACCCGCCACCGACCAAAGCCACGGCGAGCAGCCGGAAGTCCATGGTTGGATCGGCAAGCTGCAGCAGCCAGCCCAGTCCGGCGAGCAGCAGGCCGCAGGCAATTAACTCAAAACCGGCGTCGCGGGAGTCTGGTTTCACCGGGTGCAAAATGGTGGAGCAGATGACACGCTTCAGCGGGAGCGCTTCCCGTCCGGCTGGGACTCCGCATCCCGTGGTCCCCCAAACTGATGCGCAAGGGCCGTGAGCAGCAGCACAGTCAGCCCCAGCAGCAGCGTGAGCTCGACCGACATCTTGCAGAACTTGCGCTCCATCCACATCGTGACCGTGTCGGAGAGGATGATATAGGCCATGACTCCCAGGGTGAAGATCGCCCAGCCCCGGACGCGCTTGCCAAGCCAGGCGAGAACTCCCCAGATCAGGCAGAGTCCCCCGCCCAGCAGTCCGGTCGAGAAAGTGGCCCGGGCCATCCACGGAACCCATGATTGCACCAGCCAGCCCAGCAACGGTGCGGCGAGTGAGTAGGCGATGATGGCCAGTGCGAGTTTCCGGTTAAGCATGTGGACCTGAGGACATGGAAGGGCATCGCAAAACGGCCCGGCAGAACATGGCTGACAGTGGCATTTCTGGACGCAATCCAGTTGACCAGTTGGCGGCCCGACCAACTGACAACCTTTGAAGCCTCATGGCCTCAAACCCTTTCGCATAGCCTGCGAGAAGCCACTCCCGGCTGGCAAGAAAAACTAGCTCAGCCGGTCCGAGGGAAGCGCTGAACCACCTGTTTCCATCCCGAAATCCGAAGCTGTGTGGCGTCAGGCATTTCTGCCTGCCGCCCGGAAGCAACGCCGCCCTGCGCCAGCGGGCCGGGGATTTTCTGTGCGCCTCAGTCGGGCGTGCGCTTTCTTCCGCCGGGCCGGGAAGCCCGGCTCTACGGCAGGCAAGGATGCCTGCCACTACAGTGCTGCTTCGGCGTTCGGGTTCATGTTTAGCCCACGCGAGTCAAACAAGCGGCCTGACGTGCTGGTTGCCGAGTCGCAGCTCCTCGCGTGGCGTCGCAAGACTATGAATCTCCAAAGCCCTCATCCCGACCGAGATTACTGGATTGTGGTGAGCGCCTTCACCGCCTTCGCCCTCACGCTCATCCTGCTCAACCGAGCGGAGGTCAACGATTCCCGCCTTAGAACTTGGATTAGTTGCCTGGCCTCTGAGCAGCCTGACCGCCGACAGCAAGCCGTCATCGCGCTCCGGGAGGAGAGCGCCACCGTGATTCCCCAGATCTTGCGAATGGTCCGATCAGGCGACCCCAATCAGCAGGCGCAAGCCGAACGGGCCTTCGCCGCGATGAGCAGCCATGCCCGACCCGCCATCCCGCAATTGGAGAAACTCCTCTGGAATGAGAAAGCCTCCCTCGCCGCCGCGCGTTCACTAGCCGGCATCGGGCGTGCCTCCTTACCCACGCTGACCAACGCGCTCGCCGCACCGGTGCGCTATGTCCGCAGCAACGCCGCCCGGGGCATCGGACTGCTCCACGCGGACGCGCGCCCGGCAGTTCCCTTGCTCGTGAACGTGCTGGCCGACAAAGACGAGGCGCTTCGGTGGGCTGCCTCGCGGGCCCTCGGCAACATCGCCGCCGAACCGGAGCAAGCCGTGCCCGCGTTGGTGACGCGCCTTGACGATCAAAGTCTCGAGGTGCGCAAGATGGCGATAATCTCGCTGGGCAAGTTCCGGGGCGAGGCCCGCACGGCGGTTCCGGCCCTGCGCCACAAGGTCCTTTGGGGCATGAGCCAGGACATTCGCAACGCCGCCGTCTTCGCGCTCAAGGAAATTGACCCAATCGCATCCTCCACGGCGGACATGAACTAACCTCGAACCTCCGCCGCCGGGGGTGTCGCCTCGCGCGGGCATTGCTTGATACGGCCGACCTCACGTTGCCTCAGCGGGGTGTTGCCCCTAGCCGGCCTCAGTTCGATGTGACTGGGGCCGCGGCTTTCGCCACGCGCGGCAGCGCGAAGAGCGAGCCAACCGTCACCAACAACCCGGTCAACAGCAGCCAGGCCGGCGTGTCGGACTGGTCGCCATGCTGCAGCATCGTCTGCGCGGCCAGCGAGACGATGGTGAAGTTCGGGCACAGGAGAAAGAAAGTGTCCGCCGCCTGTCCGGCTAACGGCCAGCGGCGGAACTGCAACATTCGCCACCCCATCAGCAGTCCCGCCGTGCCCAGCGCCAGCAGACCAGTCCAGCTAAACACCACGCTCCATGGCACCGCCAGCCCGAGGCCGAAGAAGAAAATCGGGATGAGCATCCGCTGGCTGATCGGAGCGACGTAGTGCTCCAGCCCCTGACCGTCGTGCTCAATGCGCGCGAGGAAGAGGCCGAGGAAGAAAGCGGTCTTCGCCGCCGACAAGCCCAAGCGCTCGCCAACCGCGCAGACCGCCAGCACCAGCAGCACGACGAGATGGATGCGCCAGTGCGTGGCCTGGGTGAGAATGGTCTGGAACAGCCGTTGCAGCGGCAGCGCCAGCCGGCTCACCCCGTAGATCACGGTGGCGATGCCGAGCAGTTGCAGCGCAATCAGCCACGTCATCCCCTGCTTCATGGCGGCGGACTCCACGGACAGGATGAGGATGGCCAGCACCTCCAACAGCACCATGACTTGCAGGAACATGGCCCGCCCGGCCTCCGTCAAGTGCGGGTGGTGCTTCCACGCGGAATGCGCCATGCCCACCGAGCAGGCCGTGAGCGCCGCGCACGTCATCAGGCTTTCCAGCAGCCCCAGCCCGGTGGCGGTGGTGATGAGCAGGAGCAAAGGGTATTGCCCCAGCACCCAGCCGGCGCTGTAGCGCAGGGCCGGGAGCAACGCGCGGAACTTCGGCAGGTCAATCTCCAGCCCCACCTCGAAGAGCAGCAGCAGAAAGCCCACCTTGCCCGCCTCGCCGAGCATCTGCTTTACCTCGGGCTCCACGAGCGGGGAGAGCAGCACGCCGAACAGGGTGAACGCCGAGTAAATGAGCGCGGGCCGCCCGACGTGCCGACACACGTCCGGCACCGCCATGAACAGCAGGATGAGAAAGATGATTGCCTCGACGGTGTTCACGGTGGACTCAGCCGGCTTCCTCGATGGCTCTCTTGGGCCGGATTTCTGGCAACGCCGGCACCGGTTCGCCCAGCAGTTTCAGGATGCCGCGCAAGTCGTCTTCGAGGGTGTGCTTCGCGGCGTCCCGCACGGAGGGGCGTTTGGGCTGGAAGGCCACGGAGTTGCCCGCGCCGCGCAGCACGCAGATGTCGTTCTCGCTGTCACCCACGGCCAGCAGGCGGTCAGGCGTGACGTGCAGCTCCTCGCACAGGTGGTGGAGCACGTTGAGCTTGCAGAGCCGGTGCTCGGGCACCTGGCGGGCTCGCGCATCGCCGGGGCGAAGGTCACTCGGCCCGTGGCCTTCTCCCGGCGGAATTTCATGAGGTGCGCCACCACGAAGTCCGCGAAGACCCGCCGCCGCACGGTCTCGGCGGCGCTGTGGTAGCTGTCGGTGACGATGGCGACGCGGTAGCCGGCCTTGCGCAGGCCCACGACCGTCTCGACCGCGCCAGGCATGAGCGGAATGTTCCGCGCGACCTTTTCAAAGACGTGCCGCGGGACGCCGGCGAAGAGCGCCGCGATGCGCCGGGTGCGCTGGACCGGGGAAAGGATGGCGTTGTCGAGCAGCGGCTGGAGTGCCTCCTCGCGCCCGGTGGCGCGGGCGAGCTCGATGACGAACCGCCCGTTGAGCAGCGTGCCGTCCATGTCGATCAACGCGAGGCGTTCAACATTCTGCATTCGCTTGAGCGCATGGCCCTGGCGCAGGCGCGCGAGGCGCTCGCGCTCGCCGGATTCCCGCACGAAGGATAATCGCAGCCGGCCCCATTCCGCCGCCCGCTCGATGATGGTGCGCGTGACCTGCATGGCCATTTCGCCCAGCGCTTCCAGGGACTGGCTTTCGTGGCGCAGCTCGCCGATGTCCACCTCGACAATGCGCGCCCGCTCCCGCACCGCGTCAATCAGCAGGCCGATGTCCACGCCGTAGTCGTTCTCGAAACGGAGGCGCTGGAGCAGGTCGCGCCGCGCGGCGATGATGCCACCGAGCGGCTGCGCGAGGTCTGCGAGCTCGGGAAAATACGCCTTCAGCAGCGGCTTGGCGGTGAGCACCGTCACGCGTCCGGCGGCGCGCGTGAACTTGGCCTTCACGAAGTCCGCCTCGTCCCTGAGCAGCGGCTCGACGAGCGTGCGGATGAGGCCCTTGCGCAGCCCGGTGAGGTCCCCGTCGAGATACACGAGCACGTCATGCCGGGCGTGCTGCCAGCCTTCCTCCATGGACTCACCCTTGCCCATCAGCGCGCTCGTCACCACGCGCGCACCGGCCTCTATGGCCAGTTCTGGCGTGCCGTCAATCGAGCCATCGTCAATCACCAGCACCTCGCCCACCAGCCGGTCCGCCCGGGCGAAGCGCACGACCGCCGCGATGGTGCGCGACTCATTTAGGCAGGGGATGACGACGGTGACTTTACGCGCGGGCAGACGCGACGGGCGGGAAGACGAAGGGGCCGGGCGGCGAGGGATTTTGCGAGCCATGGTGCATACGGAGCTTGCGTCACCCCGATGGCGACGTTGCAACTCGGATGGCGGCCCGACCATTCCTACTGCCTCCGCGGTCACACGACCACGGACCCTTATTATGCCCCTCGGCATGGTAAGTGCACCGGGAGCAGATGCCATTCGACTGTTTGCGCTGGGTGCGTGTCAAGCCAGGCCTCCGTTTTTTACAGAAACAGGCGGCCCCAGGCGGGACGCAGGCCCCCTGCCCTTCGGGCGTTCAGCCGGAACTCCGAGGCAGGAATTGAGCAACCACGGATGAACACCGATGAACACGGGATTGGAGCGAACCCCGCGCCGTGGTTGGAAATTTGCCCAACCCCAAAGTCAGCCGCTGAACAGTTCACCGGGCTGGATCTTGCTTATCCGTGTTTATCCGGGTCCATCCGTGGTTCAACTTCGGTGTTCGGGTTCAGTCCTTTCCATGTGAGCCTCCTCACCTCGGCTGCCGCGGATTCGAGCCGGAACGCTGCCGTGGGTGGCAGCGGGAGCATGGCATTCATGCGACAGGAACGCCCGCCATCACGCGGGCTGGCGTTTGCCTCTTCGTTGGCTGCCGCCCGAACCGTTCGGTTCGTTCGCGCGGAGGGCGCGGAAGTTCATCAACCTCCTTTGCATTCCGTGTTTCTGCGGCATGAAGGCCGCGCTCCAACTGCATCACTCAGACCCGCTGCCAGGCCTATTTCCCACTCACCTCCAGGCACAACAGGTCGCCCGGCACGTTGCGCACGTAGATGCGGCCATTGGCCAGCACGGGGACGGTCCAGCACTTCTTGCCGATGACCTGCGCGCGGGCGAGGGCTTCAAACTTCTGCGGTTGCGCGGCGACGACCAGCAGTTCGCCGGTTTCGCTCAAGACAATCAGTTTCCCGTCCGCCGCCATGAGCGAGCCAACACCGAGGCCGGACTGCGCCCACTGGGTCGCGCCGGTCTGCCAGTCGAGGCAGCGCAGTTCGCCGCCAGGTTTCCCGGCGATGCCATGGAAGGCGTAGAGATGACCGCCGAGCACCACGCCCGCGTTGAACTGCACGGCGGTATCGGTCTTCCAACCAGCCACGGGCGAGCCGTCGCGCAAGTTGAGCTTCACGGCGGGCGCGCTTTCGCCGGAGAGCAGCAAAGTCCCATCATGCACCACGGGCGCGCTGGCGCTGGTGTCGTAGCCGGTGATGAACTTCGTCTTCCACCGCACCTTGCCGCTCGCGACCTCCACCGCCGCGCACTCGCGATGCGTGAGCAGCGCGACGCAGCGCGCGCCGTCGAGGTCGAAGGGAACTGCGGTGGCGTAGGCGGCGGAGCTTTTGCCGCTCTTCCAGACGACGTTGCCCGTGGTCTTGTCGAGCGCAGTGCCGTGGCTGCCGACGTTGAGGATGACGAGCTTGCCCTCGACGAGCGGTGACGAAGCAAAGCCCCACTCGGGCACCTCGACGCCCAGCTCCGTCACAAGCTGCTTTTGGTAAACCACTTTGCCCGTCGCCAGTTCCAGGCAGAGGAAATCGCCCTGCCGGCTCAGGTGAAAGACGCGGTCGCCATCAATCGTCGGTGTGCCCGTGGTGCCGCCCTCGAAGTATTTGTTTCCCAGCGGCGCGGCGTAGCTGTGCTTCCAGAGTTCCTTGCCCGTGGAAGCGTCGAGACAGACAAGCGTGTCCTGCCCCTTGGCCCGCCCGTCGTGGCCGGTGGTGATGAGCTTGCCGCCGCCCACGACGACGGTGGAAAAGCCCAGGCCGACCTTCGCGCGCCACGCGACCTTCCGCCCCTCGGCGGGCCAGGTGGCACTCCAGCCGGACTCGCGGGAAATGCCGTTCAAGTCCGGGCCGCGAAACATCGGCCAGTCGGCGGAGGAGGCGGAAAGCGCAGCGAGGAGAAGCAGGGCGGTGAATACGAAGCGCATGACGGGAGCTTGGCCGGAGGCGTTCGGGAGTCAAGAGCCGTGCCGGCGGCTTCCAGTTGCCGTGTTGCGGGTGGAAGGCGTGAAACCGCCCCTTCCAACCGAGGCCAACGGACGGCGGTTGCAAACCGCCGGCACGGTCACACCGCTTTCGCCACTTGCTGCGCGATTTCCTCGCCGATGGCTAGGGAGGCAGTCGCGGCAGGACTGGGCGCGTTGAGGACGTGCAGCGCCTTGGGCCGCGCGACGAGGCAGAAGTCCTGCACCAGCGTGCCGTCCGGCGACATCGCCTGCGCGCGCACGCCCGCGCCGCCGGGCGCGAGGTCGCTCTCGCGGATTTCCGGGACGAGGCGTTGAAGCGATTCGCAGAAAAGGCGCTTGCTGAAGCTGCGCTTGATTTCCTCCCAGCTCATGCGCTTGTGCTTGCCGAGAAAGTTCCACAGGCCCTTGAAAGTAACCGCATCCCACAGATCGCCGACGTTTAGGTCGGTCTTCGTGTAGCCCTCGCGGGCGAAGGCCAGCACGGCGTTCGGCCCGGCCTCGATGCCGCCGTGAATCATCCGCGTGTAATGCACACCGAGGAACGGAAACTGCGGGTCCGGCACCGGGTAAATCAAGTGGCGCACCAGCGACTCGCGCTCCTTCTTGAGTTGATAGTATTCGCCCCGGAACGGGACGATGCGCACGTCGCGTCGCTCGCCGGCTAACTCGCTCACGCGGTCACTGTGCAGGCCGGCGCAGTTCACGATGAACGTGCCCTCGAACGCACCGGCGGTCGTGTCCGCGACCCAGCCGGACGAGTTCTCGCGCAAGGCCGTGACGCGGGCGGAGGTCACGACGCGATTCCCGGCTTTGGTGATTAGCTCCAGCATCGTCGCGCAGACCTTTGCATAGTCCACGATGCCTTCCTGCGGCACATGCAGGGCGGCGACGCCCCCGACGTGCGGCTCGATTTCGCGCATCTGCTCGGGGCCAAGCCAGCGCAAGCCAGCTAGTCCGTTCTTAGTGCCGCGCTCCTGCAAATCCTTGAGCCGCGCGACCTCGGTGTCATCCACGGCCACAACCAGCTTGCCGCAGACATCGTGCGGGATGCCGTGGTCGCGACAGAACTGAGTCATCTCGGCGACGCCACTGACGGCGAGCCGGGCCTTGAGCGAGCCGGGCTTGTAGTAAAGGCCGCAGTGGAGCACGCCGCTGTTGTGCGTGCTTTGGTGCCGGCCGACCCCGGCTTCCTTTTCGAGGACAGTGATGCGGGCGTCGGGCAGGCGACGCCCGAGCTTGATGGCGGTGGCCATGCCCACGATGCCGCCGCCGATGATGAGGAAATGTTTCTCAGCCACAACGGGGCGGAGAGTGCGAACGCGGAACAGCGCTGGCAAGTCCGCTTCAAGTAGGTCAGGCGTCCCGCCTGACTTCAAACTTGATAATCGCTTGCGGGAGGACCGGGGCGCTCAAGTTGAAGTTTGGCAGAACCGCCTCAAGGCGGAGGTGGCCGAAGTTGAACGCGTCCACTACTGCGAAAGCGGACCGCAGTGACAGATGGATGTCAGGCGGGACGCGCTGACCTACTTCGCCGGCCACCAAGCATCGAGCGCCTTGGTCAAACTGTCGACCTTGCCCGACTCCGTGAGGGCAAGGTTCTTCTCCTCGTGCGGGTCTTTGCCGAGGTCGTAGAGTTCCACCACGTCGTTCGGCTGGTTGCGCTTCTCGGGCACGATGAGTTTCCAGTCGCCTTCAATCATCCAACGCCACTTGAGGCTGGAAGCAGGGTTCTGAATGTCCACGAAATTGTGGGTGAAGCACTCGCCATAGACGGCTTTGCGCGCGGCGACCGCCGGCTCGTCCAGCAAGTTCAAGCCCGGCATCTGCGGCGTAGGCTTGAGACCGGCCGCGACGAGCAGCGTGGGCATGAGGTCAAGCGAAGTCGCTAGGTGCGGGGACCGCTGCGGTTTCACCTTGCCGGGCCAGCGGACCATGATCGGCGTGCGCAGGCCGCCGTCATATTGGGACTGTTTGGACTTTTCGGCGTAGCGGCCCGTGGCGGGATTGGTGATCCAGCCGTTGTCGGTGACATAGACGACGATGGTGTTGTCTGCGAGCTTCTGCTCATCGAGATGCTCGAGGAGCTGGCCGCAGGTTTCATCGAACCAGTCCACCATCGCCCAATACTTCGCGACCTGGAGCGACGGAGTCTTGCCCGTGTATTTGTCGAGCAGACGCTGCGGCGGCGTGTGCGGGTCGTGCGGCATCATCGGCGCATACCAGACGAAGAACGGTTTGTTCTCCTGCTTGGCAGTGGCGATGAAATCGTAGATCGGCTGCATGGTCTTGCGGCCGATGTCCAGGCCCGCGTCGCCGTGCCGCCCGCCCTGGGTCATGCCGTGCGTGAAGCCACCGCGGCTGTAATGCTTCTGCCACCACTTGCCCGTCTGGAGGCTGAGATAACCCTGCTTGCCCAGCTCGCGCGGCAGCGTGGGCACCGATTCGATGAACTTGGACATCAATTCGCGCCCATCCGCGAAGTGCTTTGATTTCTGAAACTCCTGGCCCTTCATCCCCGGCACCAACGGCGGGTCGTTGCTCGTGACCTTGTGCTGGTGCGGATAGAGGCCGGTGATCATGGACGCGAGGCTCGGGCAGCACAGGCTGGACGGCACGTAGCCGCGCGTGAAGGTGAGGCTCTGCGACGCCAGCCTGTCGAGATGCGGCGTCTTGATATGCGGGTGCCCCATGAAGGAGTAATCGCCCCAGTGATGATCGTCCGAAACGATCATCACGATGTTCGGCGAGGCGGCGGAAACACGGAGGGCGGCGACCAGAACTACAGCGCAAAGGGCGACCAAACGGGGCAGATGCATGTCGGAGTTAAGGCCGGGGCGCAGAATCCTGTCAAACCACCACGTGATGGCCACAGGCGTGGGCTGGGTTTTTCGCTTGTTGAAAAAAGCTTCCTCCCGCAGCGTCAGCTCCCGACCAACACGTCACCAAAATGAAATACTTCAACCGTCGTGGATTCCTCAAAACCGCCGGCGCTGCCGCGGGCGTCTTCTACATCGCGCCGACCTCATGGGCCCAGAAAAGCCCCGGCGACACGCTCAACTCCGTCGTCGTCGGCTTCAACGGCCGCGGCCAGTCGCACATCAGCGCATTGAGCGGCCTGAAGGACTCAGGCGTCCGTCTCACCGCCCTCTGCGATGTGGACGATGCCGTCCTTCGCAAGGGCGTGGACGCGCAGGACAAGAAGGGCGTCAAGGTCACGCCTTACACCGACATCCGGAAAGTTTTGGAGAACAAGGACATCGACATCGTCTCCATTGCCACGCCCAACCACTGGCATTCTCTCGGAGCCATCTGGGCCGTGCAGGCGGGCAAGGATGTTTACGTCGAGAAGCCCGTCTCCCACAACGTCTGGGAAGGTCGCCAGCTCGTGAATGCCGCCCGCAAATACAAGAAGATCGTCCAGACCGGCACCCAGAGCCGCGCGTCGCGCTCGGGCATCGGCGAGGCGGTCAAATTCGTCCAGTCCGGCCAGCTCGGCAAAGTCATCGCCGTCCACGGCACCTGCTACAAGCCCCGCGGCACCATCGGCAAGGTGGACGCTGCCCAGCCCATTCCTGCTGGCATTGACTTCGACCTCTGGTGCGGTCCCGCCCCGAAGGATGAGATACGCCGCAAGCGCCTGCACTACGACTGGCACTGGATCTGGAACTACGGCAACGGAGATCTGGGTAACCAGGGCATTCACCAGATGGACATCGCCCGCTGGTTCCTCGGCGAAATGGAACTCAGCCCCCGCGTCTGGAGCGTCGGCGGCCGCCTCGGCTACGTGGACGACGGCGAGACGCCGAACACCCAGATTGTCTATCACGACTACGCCAAAGCCCCGCTCATCTTCGAGGTGCGCGGCCTCCCTTCCGGGAAGGGCAGCAAGGACATGGACAACTTCCACGGCTCCAAGGTCGGCGTCGTGGTCCGCTGCGAAGGCGGTCACATCACCGTGCCCAGCTACACCAGCTCCACCGCCTACGACAAGAGCGGCAAGGAAATCAAAAAGTGGACCGAAACCAAGGGCGGCGGCGAGGCTCCGCACTTCAAGAACTTCGTGGAGGCCGTCCGCAGCCGCAAACACGAAGAACTCTACGCCGACATCCTCGAAGGCCATCTCTCCAGTGCGCTCTGCCACACCGGCAACATCTCGCACCGGCTTGGCCAGAAGGCCGCCACCGGCGTCATCCGCGAGCAGATCAAGGGCGACCGCGAGGCCACGGCCACCGTGGACCGCATGATCGAGCACCTCAAGGCCAACGAGGTGAACCTCGATTCGGTCAAGCTCACCCTCGGCCCCGTGCTGAAGATGAACCCCAAGACCGAGAAGTTCATCGGCAACGCGGACGCGGACAAGCAGCTCACTCGCGACTACCGCAAGCCGTTCATCGTGCCGGAGATTGCCTGACACCATCGAACTCCCTGCCTCATCACGGGCCGGCAGCAATGCCGGCCCTTCTTTTTTAAGGAGCTTCACAAGCACCTGCTTAATGCTTGCGCCCCATTGAACTGGCAGCCGCGTTCGGCCCCGCTTTGACTTGCCGGCAGCCAGCAGGCAACCTTCCGGCGCGATGTCGTTCAAACTCACCTTCCTCGGCACTGGCACCTCCAACGGCGTGCCGGTCATCGGCAAGGAATACTCCGCCGCCTTCCTCGCCAACCCGAAGAACCACCGCACCCGACCCTCCATCTACGTCGAGACGCCGCACGCACGGCTGGTCGTGGACACGACGCCGGAGTTCCGCCTCCAATGCCTCCGCGAGCGCATCGCGCGCCTCGACGCGGTGCTCGTCACCCATGCGCACGCAGACCACATCATGGGCATGGACGACTGCCGCCGCTTCTGCTCGCTCGCGGGCGAGAAGCCCCTGCCCATCCACGCCAGCGCGGCGACGCTGGAGCATCTGCGGCGAATCTTTCTCTACGCATTCCACGATGGTCCACATCCCGAGGGCTACTTCATCCCGGCCCCGCGCGAGTTCAAAGGCCCCTTTGAAATTGGCGACCTGCGCATCACTCCCCTGCCCTTGCCGCACGGGAAAACGCCCTGCCACGGCTTCCTTTTCGAGCAGGCCGGGCGCAAGCGGCTGGCTTATTGCAGTGATTGCAAGGAAGTCCCGGACGAAGTCATCGCGCAGATTCGCGGCGTGGAAATCGTCGTGCTCGACGCGCTGCGCAAGACGCCGCACTGGACGCACATGAGCCTCGACGAGGCGCTCACCGCCGCCCGGCGCATCAACGCCGGCCAGACTTACCTCACGCACCTGACCGATTGGTATGACCATGACCTCGACCAAGCAGAGATGCCGCCGAGCGTGGCGCTGGCGTGGGATGGATTGCGGGCGGAACTGCCAGCCTGAGATGAAAGCGCTGTTTGCCATCGCCTGCTTGGCCCCTCTGCTTTCCTATGCTGCCGCTCCCGGCGACTCCGTCATCGTCATCTACAACAGCTCGGTCGAAGACTCCAAGGCCATCGCTGCCCATTACTTTGTTGCGCGCAGCCTGCCCGGTGACCGGCTCGTAGGCCTCCCGCTGCCGCAGGGAGAAACGATGACCCGCAAGGAATTCCGCGAGCAGTTACAGGATCCGTTACTCAAGGCGCTAACCGAACGCGGGCTGTGGAAACTCCGCGCCGACTCGGCCACTCGCGAGTTCAACCTCACCAATCCGCCTGCCGTCACCGAGTCGCAAATCCGCTATGCCGTCCTCTGCTACGGCGTGCCACTGCGCATCGCTCCCGACGCCACTTTGACCGAGGCGGCAAGTGACAAGCTCCCGCCGCACATACGCCGCAACGAAGCCGCCGTGGACAGCGAGCTCGCCGCGCTCCCGCTCGCCGCCGGTCGGCACCAACTCACCAGCGCGCTTCAGAATCGCAACTACGCGGCCACCAACACTGCGGCATTACATCCCACAAACGGCATCCTCCTTGTCGCACGGCTCGACGGCCCGACCGCCGCCATTGCGCGCGGCCTCGTGGACAAGGCGCGCGAGGCGGAGCGCGACGGGCTTTGGGGCCGCGCCTACTTCGATGCGCGCGGCATCCGCGACGGCGGCTACTTGATCGGCGACGAATGGCTGCGCAAAGCGGCCGAGACCGTGCGCCGCTTCGGCTTCGAGACCGTGCTGGACGATACCGCGCCGACCTTCTCAGCCGGCTTTCCTCTCAGCCAAGTCGGCCTCTACGCCGGCTGGTATGACGGCAATGTGTCTGGGCCGTTCACGCGCGATAAGGTCGAGTTCCTGCCCGGCGCGGTGGCGTATCACCTGCACTCGTTCAGCGCGCACACACTGCGCTCGGCAGACAAGAACTGGTGCGGCCCGCTGCTCGCGAAGGTCGCGACCGCCACGATGGGCTGCGTGGAAGAGCCGTTCCTCGCTGGCACACCGGACCTCGGCGTCTTCTTCCACCGGCTCACGGCGGCAGGCTGGACATTTGGCGAGGCAGCCTACGCGGCGCAAGGTTCGCTCTCGTGGCAGACCACCATCGTCGGCGACCCGCTCTACCGCCCGTTCGGTCGGCACCCGGCAGAGTTGCACGCGGACCTTATCAAACGCCGCAGCTCGCTCGTCGCGTGGTCGCATCTGCGCGTGGTGAACTTGAACCTCGCGCAAGGCACCTCCGCCGCCGAGATGGTTGGCTACCTGAACCAGCAGCCCGAAACCAAGACCAGCCCCGTGCTGCTGGAAAAACTCGGCGACCTGCAACTCAAGCTGGAGAAGCCCGACCTCGCCGTCGAGGCCTGGGACAAGGCGCTGGCGAACCAGCCCACGCCGCAACAGCGCGTCCGCCTGCTCCTCGCCCGCGCCGAACAACTCACCAAACTGGGCCGCGAAATCCCCGCGCTCGTCGCCTGGCAGGAACTGGAGAAACTGCTGCTGCCTTCACCCGAGCTAAACCGCGTGAAAGAGCGGCTGGAGGAGATGAAGGTAAACTCGAAGCCGAAGAAATAGGCGCCGGTGACTGCGCGCCAGGGTCGCCTTCCGGGGGCGTTGCCCCCGGCTAAGTTCCCCGGCCCCTCCGGGGCGAAAGAATCTAAAGTTTCCCGTCGCCTTCGTAGCGCCAGGCCAATTCTTCGGCCAATAGTTCGTAGAGCATGCTCTGAATGGGACGGACTCGGCAAACTATAGCGTCTGGGCGCAAATCCAAGAAAGCGCGGTCCAATGGACACCAGATTCTGGCCCATTTGCGCCGGGTGCCACGAACGATTACTGAATCCCCATCTTCACGAAATCCAAGTGGCTCTTCTGCGAGGTCAATGAACGTAGCCGGCGGCAAACTTCGGTCTGGGTTGTGGACCCATGCGCCTTGCATTGACGGAACAGGATTCCCGACTTGCCACTTGCTCGTATCCGCCGCGAAGACCATCGCAAGGTCACGCGAGGCCAAGCGGGATTCCAACCGGTCGAAGCGATTACCTCGGATAAAGTCGGGGTAATCTTCTGCCGCACCTTGGAGCATCAGCCTTACGTTGTGCGTGAAATCTACTCTTGAGTATCTCTCCCACAGAAGTGCTCCAGCCCCGGTTGCCGGCCGGTCCATTCGCTGGATATTTTCGATCCCCTTCGCCTTCAGAAAATCTACCGCTTGGGAAAGTCCATCCACGGTGAAATCGCCCTCTCGAATGGGACATGGAACGAGTTTGCGACCGGCCGCAATTGCGTTGCGCACTTCATGCTCCGCTGGGTGTGACCGCTGAACCGGCAGCCGTGCGATCGACTCGAACGAAGGCAAATGATGGCCGAACGCTGCATCCCCAAAATTCTTCACCATGTCGGCACGCATCCGATCGAAGGCCAAGGAATACCAGACCGGAAGGAAAACGTTGACCCCATACGACAGCTCCGAGGTCTGGTAGGTGTCAGCCACAGAAAGTCCGAGGGTGTGCGCGAAGCTTCGAGTAAACCACATCAGTAGCTCCACGCTTTGATTGCGTCCGTGAACGCGAAGGCGCTTTTGCTGAATGACTTTCTTGAGATAGCCGAAGACAAAACCCGTCGCGTCCGCCACCGGTTCGCTGAAGGCCGTGCCAGTGGCAGACCTTCTCAAAACCCGCCTGTCGCTCGCCATGCCGGACCGAGACGTGGGGACTCCACCACCCGGACTGCCAGGCTCATGAGTCAATAACGGGGCATTCTCTCCATTGCGGACGGCGTAAACGGAATAGCCGAACGAGTTCGAATCTACCTGATGAACGCTGACCCCAAGCTTCCATGTGCCGGCAAAGCACTCGTGTTTGACTAGCGGAAAATCCACGTCGAGCAACGTGTTTACCTGGTCAATGAACTGTTGGAAATTGCACCGGTCCCTGTAGCTCAACCCACGCAACCCAATCTCGGTTTCGAGAGTGTGCTTGAGACTCGGGTGCTCGGACACGCGCCGCTGATAGTCCGCGCAGAGCTCACGCCAACGGTCAACGTAAGGACATCCGGCCCCGACCTCATCCACAAAAGGCTCAAATCTGACGGTGAATGTCTGTTGCTCCCGCTTCAGTGCCACAACCTCCGACATTACCGGGCTAAGATGCCGCCAATAAGCCTTGCCCGTCGAAACATCCGCACAAATCAAAACGAAGGGGGCTGAGACCCGCGTGCTGTAGGCGACCAGCTCAATCGGGCAATCAAACCGTGTCTCTCCGTCCGGCAGTTTCTTGACCTGGATTTTTAGCTCCCCGATTGGCCTTTGCTCTGTATCCACCAGCTCAACGGTGCCATCGTGATTTGGCACTTTGTCCAAGCTGCTAATCGATGGTTTGACCCGTTCCAAATCCAGCAAACGAGACAGAACCCGAATTGCTTGCAGCTCCTCAGTGTTGTTCGCCGGGTATGATTTCGGTTCCATTGCGGCAGCTAGTCAGCCCTTCTGCACTTCCTTCGCCCACGCATCCTTCAACGTGATGGTGCGGTTGAAGACCGGTTTTTCCGGCGTGCTGTCCTTATCCAAGCAGAAGTAGCCGAGGCGCTCGAACTGGTAACGCGCGGCGGGGTCGGCGGCTTTCAACGATGGCTCCAGCTTGGCGGTGATGACTTCGAGGCTCTTGGGGTTGAGCACGGTCTTGAAGTCGCGGCCGTCCGCCTCCGGCTCGGCCTCGGTGAAGAGGCGGTCGTAGAGGCGGACCTCGGCGTCCACGGCGTGCGCGGCGCTGACCCAGTGGATGGTGCCCTTGACCTTGCGGCCCGCAGTCGCGCCGCCGGTCTTGCTGTCGAGGTCGGCGGTGCAGCGCAGTTCGGTGATGTTGCCGGCGGCGTCCTTCACCACTTCGTCGCACTTGATGATGTAGGCGTATTTGAGGCGCACTTCACCGCCGGGCTTGAGGCGAAAGTATTTCGGCGGCGGCACTTCGGCGAAGTCGTCGCGCTCGATGAACAGCTCGCGGCTGAAGGGGACTTTGCGTTTGCCGGCGGTTTCATCCTCGGGGTTGTTGGTGGCGTCGAGCTCCTCGGTCTGGCCGGCGGGGTAGTTGGTGATGACGACCTTGATCGGGCGCAGCACGGCGAGGCGGCGGAGGGCGCGTTTGTTTAAGTCTTCGCGGATGGCGTGCTCGTAGAGCGCGATGTCGGTGACGCTGACGAACTTGGTCACGCCCACGCCGACGGCGAAGGCGCGCAGGGCCTCGGGCGTCACGCCGCGCCGCCGGATGCCGCTGAGGGTGGGCAGGCGCGGGTCATCCCAGCCGGTGACGAGGCCGGCCTCCACGAGCGCGATGAGCTTGCGCTTGGAGACAATCATGTGGCTGGGGATGAGCTTGGCGAACTCGTATTGGTGCGGTAGGGCGCGCGGAAGGTCGAGCGACTCCAGAATCCAGTCGTAGAGCGGGCGGTGGACCTCGAATTCCAGCGTGCAGATGCTGTGCGTGATGCCTTCGAGATAATCACTCAGGCAGTGCGCGAAGTCATACATCGGGTAGATGCACCATTGCGCGCCGGTGTGGTGGTGCTCGACGTGGCGGATGCGGTAGAGCAGCGGGTCGCGCAGCCAGATGTTCGGCGCGGCCACGTCAATCTTCGCACGCAGCACGCGCGTGCCGTCGGGGAACTCGCCGGCCTTCATGCGGGCGAAGAGGTCGAGGTTCTCGGGGATGGAGCGGTCCCGGAACGGCGAGGGCTTCGCGGTGCGGCGATATTCGTCGGTGTCCTCGGGCGAGAGGTCGCAGACGAAGGCCTTGCCCTTTTCGATGAGCTGGACGGCGTAGGCGTGGATTTGGTCGAAGTAATCGGAGGCGTAGAACGGTTCCAGGGTCTGGGGTCTGGGGTCTGGGGCTCCGACCACGGGCGCGAGGTGAAAATCGGGTTTGCTGTTCACCGTTTGGGCGGCGGGGGTCGCGCCCTTGGGCTTGAGGCCGAGCTTGTCATCCGCCCAGCCGGCGAGGAGCCAGTTCACGTCGGCCTGGATGCTCTCGACATACTCGACTTCCTCCTTCGCCGGGTTGGTGTCGTCCATGCGGAGGTTGCACACGCCGCCGAACTCGCGCGCGATGCCGAAGTTCAGGCAGATGCTCTTGGCGTGGCCGATGTGCAGGTAGCCGTTGGGCTCGGGCGGAAAGCGCGTGTGGATGCGTGGGTAGCGGCCTTGCGCGACATGTTGCGCGACAATGTCGCGAATGAAGTCGCTGGGGGCGGGGGCGGGCGTGGCCGATGCGTCTTGGGTGCTCATTCGATGCGGGCGGGACGGTAGCAAAGCTGTTACGGGCGGCGAAAGAGGATTTCCGGAGCAACGGCGAGGCGGGGTTTCATCGCGCCCCTTCCGCAGGTTCGTCAGCCCGGCCTCCGAGCGGGCGAGCGGCCTCCCGCACATGGATTTCCGAGATTGAATCAGACAGGGGAATGGCTAGCCTTCCGCGCCGCCAGTCCATCGGGCAGCGGCAAAAACACGCATGGCAGAACGCATCTTCGTCATCGGCAGCAATTCCTTCACCGGGGCTTCGTTCGTCGATTTCTTGCTGGGTCAAGGGCGCGAGGTATTTGGCACCAGTCGTTCTCCCGAAGCTGCCCGTTGTTTTCTGCCGTATCGCTGGACCAGTCAGCGGCCGGCTGGTGCGGCGTTCCGTTTCGGTCAGTTTGATCTGAACCACGATCTCGCGGCGATGACAGATGCCATCCGGGATTTCCAACCGGCTTATGTGGTGAATTTCGCGGCGCAGAGCATGGTGGCGGAAAGCTGGCTGCACCCGGAGCATTGGTATCAGACCAATGTCGTGGCGAACGTGAAGCTCCATGAGCAGTTGCGCAAACTGCCGTTCCTAAAGAAATATGTCCACGTCTCCACGCCGGAGGTTTATGGCAGTTGCAGTGGCAACGTGACGGAGAGCCAGCCGTTCAACCCCAGCACGCCTTACGCAGCGTCCCGGGCCGCATGCGACCTGCACCTGCTGACCTTCTTCAAGCAGTATCGGTTCCCGGTGACGTTCACTCGCGCGGCCAATGTTTACGGCGCGGGCCAGCAGCTTTACCGCATCATTCCCCGGACAATTTTCTTCATCAAAACCGGGCGCAGGCTGCAACTGCACGGTGGCGGGCATTCCGTCCGCTCTTTCATCCACGCGCGGGACGTGGCCGAAGGCACGCTGCGTGTGGCCGAGCACGGACCGGCGGGCGAGTGCTACCATTTTTCCACGGGGCTTTACCTCTCGATCCGCGAACTGGTGGAACGCATCTGCAGCCGCATGGGCGTCCAGTTCAGCGAGGTTGTGGAAGTCGTGGGCGACCGTCCGGGCAAGGATGCCGCCTACCTACTCGACAGCTCCAAGGCCCGGCAAACCCTGGGCTGGGCCGACCAAGTCAGCCTAGATCAGGGCGTGGACGAAACCATCGCCTGGGTGGAAAGCCAGCTCGCCGAACTGAAACAACAACCTGCCGATTACCAGCACAAACCCTGACGCATGATTCCCCGCAACATTCTCGTGACCGGCGGCTTTGGCTATGTGGGCAGCCGCCTCACCCCGCACCTCCTCGAACTGGGCCACCGCGTGCGCGTCCTCGATGCCATGCTCTACACGCGCGCCGGCCTGACGGCGCTGGAGCAACACCCGCAGTTCGCCTCTTTCCGTCCGCGCTTCGAGCTAGTGGACGGCGACATGCGCGACCCGCAAACGGTCGAGCGTGCGGTGGCGGGCATGGACACAGTCATTCACCTGGCCGCCATCTCGAACGACCCCACGGGCGACATTGACGAGGTGCTCACCCGACAGGTGAACTTTGACGCGGTGGGCATGTTGCTTGCCATGGCCCGGCCGGCGGGTGTGAAACGGTTCATCAACGCCTCCTCGAGCAGCGTGTTCGGCATCAAGAACGACCCGGATGTCACCGAGCGTCTCGAACCCGAGCCGCTGACGTTCTACTCGAAATACAAGATGCTTTCCGAATGGCTGGTCACCGCCGCCAATTCACCGGGCTTCTGCACCGTGAACATCCGGCCGGCCACCATCTGCGGCTACTCACCCCGGCAACGCTTCGACCTCACCGTCAACAAGCTCACGGCTGACGCCCTGCGCAAGCGCGTCATCACCGTGCATGGCGGCGAGCAGCGCCGGCCCAACGTCGGCATCACCGACGCCATCCACCTCTACGCGCAGTTGACCCAAGTGGACGAAAAGCTGATCGCCGGCCGCGCGTTCAACTTTGGTTTTGAAAACCTCAAGGTCATCGAGATTGCCCGGCTCATTCAGGCGGAACTCAAGGACTTGAACGTCGAAATCAAGGTCACCGACACGCTCGACAAACGCGACTACCACATCTCTTCTGAGAAGATCCTGCGCGTGCTGGGCTACCAGCCCGTCAGCAGCATCCGGCAGGAAGTGGCGGCCCTGCGGCGGGCACTCGAAGGCGGTGCATTCCCCGACATTGATGCAGCGGAGCACTACAACATGAAGTTCATGAAGATCGGCCGCCGGGCCAGTGCTTATGACTTCTTCTCCCGGTGAACGCTCGCAGTCCCCGATGAGCCACCTCCAGACCAAAAGAGAACCGGCAGTGCAGGCCTTTTGCCAAGCCCTGGCCAAGGAGCTTTCCACCGAGCAGTTCGTCGAGCTGGTGGAAGACTTCAGCAACTTGAAGGTGTTGGTGGTGGGCGACACGATTTTCGACCGCTACTCCTATCTCAAAGTCCAAGGGCTCACCTCCAAGAACCGCATCATCTCGGGGCGTTTTCTGGGGGAGGAAACCCAGTGCGGCGGTGCGCTCGCGGTGTTCCGCCACGTCAAGCAGTTCACCCGTCACGCCAAGTTCCTCAGCCTTGTCGGCACCGAGCCGTGGGTGGATCCGCTGCTCAAGGAAACCGTCTCCCCGGCGGAAGATCTGGTCCTGCGCGATTCTGGCTTCACCACGATCATCAAGCAGCGCTTCGTGGAGCCCCTGAGCCGGGACAAGGAACTAATTAAACTTTTCGCGGTCAACTACCTCGATGCCGAACCGCCCGCGGCAGCCGTGCTGGACCGGTTTTGCGCCCGGCTCAAGGACGAGATGACCAAAGCGGATGCCGTGCTGCTGACGGACTTCGGCCACGGACTGCTGCAGCCGCAGGTGCGCGATTTGATTCAGGAAGCTGCGCCGTTTCTGGCCTTGAACTGCCAGACCAACAGCAACAACCACGGCTTCAACATCATCTCCCGCCAGTATCGCCGGGCTGATGCCTTCACCCTGGACGAGCAGGAGTTGATGCTCTCCGCCGGGCATCGGCATCTGAACTTCAGCACCGAACTGGAACGCCTCCGCCGCAGCCTCAACGCCCGCTACGCATGGCTCACACGCGGCGCAGTGGAGACACTCGGGTTGCTGGATGGACAACCTCCCGCTTTGTGCCCGCCCTTGGAGACGGATGTGGTGGACACGGTCGGCGCGGGCGACGCCTTTTTCTCCGTGGCGGCCTTGGCGGCGGTGCGCAACCTCCCGGCATCCGTCGGCACCTTTCTGGGACAACTCGCGGGGGCGCAGGCCGTCAAGATTGTCGGCAACGCACAGTCCATCACCAAACCGCTCCTGCTCGCCCGGGGCATCGAACTCTTGAACGAACAGGCCGCGTGAAAACTCCTGCTGCCATCTTGGTTGAACAACGCCAGCCGCTCGTCTTGGACGAGGTGGAACTGCCCCCTCTTGGCTTCGGTCAGGTGCTGGTGGACATCCGCGTCAGCCGCATCTGCGGCTCCCAGATCGGCGAGATTGACGGCGTCAAGGGACCGGATCGCTGGCTGCCGCATCTGCTGGGACATGAAGGCGGGGGCATCGTCCAGGAGGTTGGCCCCGAAGTCCGGCATGTGAAGCCGGGCGACCGGGTGGTGCTGCACTGGCGGCCCGGAGCAGGCATCGAATCGCGCGGCCCGGTCTATCGCTGGGGTCAGCGCACGGCCAACGCCGGCTGCATCACCACCTTCAATCGTTACAGCGTGGTTTCCGAGAACCGGCTCACGGTGGTCCCGGCGGACACAGACTTCGAGGTGTGCTCCTTGCTCGCGGACACCCTCACGACCGGCTTCGGCGTCATCAACAATGACGCGCACGTGAAGCTGGGCGAGTCCGTGGTCATCATCGGCTGCGGCGGCATTGGTTTGGGCGTCGTGCTGGGGGCCAAACTGGCCGGAGCGCATCCCATCATTGCCGTGGATCTGCATGACCACAAGCTGGCCAAGGCCCGCGAGTTTGGCGCCACCCACACCATCAATTCCACCGGCCAGGACTTCGTCGCTGGCGTTCGCGACATCCTCGGTGGGGTGCCGCCTGACGTGGTGGTGGACGGGACCGGTTTGCCCGCCGTTTTGGAAAAGGCCTTTCCGCTGGCCGCCGCCAGTGGCCGGGTGGTGATCTTCGGCGTGATGGCCCACGACCGAAAACTGGCACTCAACACCCTGCCCTTGCACTTCGGGAAACAATTGACCGGCTCCCACGGTGGCAGCAGCCGGCCGGCCGAGGACATTCCGCGCTACCTGCGGATGATGCGGGATGGCCGTTTTGATCCGCGCGGCATGGTTTCCCACCGAATTCCTCTGGAACAGGTGAATGACGGGATCGCCAAGATGCGCTCCGGCGAAGTCATTCATTGCATGATACACTTCTGAAGCAGGATGCCCATGCCCGCCCTCTCGTCAGATTTCCCGACCACCCCGGTCCCCTTCAACGCCTCCGCAGCGGAGCTGGACCTGCTCACCCGCCAGCTTCGCTTCAAGCTGGTGCAAATGTCGCACGCAGCCGGCACCCCACACCTCGCCTCCGCACTTTCCTGCGTCGAAATTCTGGTGGCCGCTTACTGGCGGGTGCTGCGGATTGACCCGGCCAACCCTGCCGAGCCCGGACGTGATCGCTTCATTCTGAGCAAAGGCCATGCGGCTTCGGTGCTCTACGCCGCACTGGCGGCGCGCGGTTACTTCCCGCCGGCAATGCTGGACGGCTTTGGCCAGCATGGCAGTCCGCTGGCTGAACAACCAGCTCCGGGCTGCGCCCCGGGCGTGGAACTGGCCACTGGTTCGTTGGGCCACGGCTTGCCTGTTGGCATCGGTATGGCACTCGCCGCCGGCATCCAGCAGCGGGATTATCGTGTCTTCGTGACGATGAGTGATGGCGAGTGCAACGAAGGCTCAGTCTGGGAGGCGGCCATGTTCGCGCCCGCCCAGCAACTCGCCAAGCTGGCGGTCATCGTTGACTACAACAAATGGCAGGCCACCGGACGCAGCAACGAGGTGATGTCCCTCGCACCACTGCACAAGAAATGGGAAGCCTTCGGCTGGAACGCCTGCGAGGTGGACGGCCATGACTTGAACGCCGTGGCGCAGGCGATGGGCCGTGTGCCCGACGGCAGCGGCAAGCCGGTGGCCATCATCGCGCACACCGTCAAAGGCAAGGGGATTTCCTTCATGGAGGACGACAACAACTGGCACTATCGAATCCCCAAGCCGGAGGAAGTTGCCGCCGCCAAACAGGAGCTGGGCCTCGCATGAGAAACGCCTTCGCCAAGCAAATCACCCAGCTCGCTCAGCAGGACGAGCGCGTGGTGCTGCTGTCCGGGGACATCGGGAACCGCCTGTTCGACGACTTCAAAGCCAAGTGTCCGGGCCGGTTCTTCAACTGCGGCGTGGCCGAGGCGAACATGATCGGCATGGCCGCTGGCATGGCCATGAGCGGCTTGCGGCCATTTTGCTACACCATCACCCCCTTTATCACCTACCGGTGCATGGAGCAGATTCGCGTGGATGTCTGCTACCACGACGTGCCCGTGGTCATCGTCGGCACCGGAGCCGGGCTGGCTTACGCCTCACTGGGAGCCACGCATCACTCCTGCGAGGAGATGGGCATGTTGCGCCTGCTGCCCGGACTCAGCGTGGTGGCCCCTGCCGACGCCCATGAGGTCAACGGTGCGCTGACCGCCGCGTTACAGCACCAGCACCCTGTTTATATCCGCATCGGCAAGAAGGGTGAACCGTTGGTGCATGCCGCTCCACCTGCGTTCACGCTGGGCAAGGCCATTCAAATGCGCGCGGGCGATGAAGTTGCTCTGCTGTCCACCGGCACCGTTCTGCCCGAGGCGCTGGCGGCGGCTGACTTGCTGGCGAAAGCGGGCATCTCCGCCCATGTGGCCAGTGTCCACACTGTGAAGCCGCTCGATCTGGACCTGCTCACCAAATTGTCGGCTGGTTGCAAGCTCATCGTGACCATTGAGGAACACAGCATTCTCGGCGGCCTGGGTGGCAGCGTGGCCGAATGGTTGGCCGAGCGGCCAAGTCCGCGCGCGCGCCTGGTGCGCTGCGGCACGGCGGATGAGTTTCTGCACGAGACCGGCGAACAGGAACAGGCCCGTGAGCATTACGGCCTCACGGCCCACGCCATCGCCGAGCGAGTCAGACAAGAACTGGGCAGATGCAAATAGGACTCCAGGAGTTCGGCCGACGATCCCGTCGGCTCAACAGCGAACCCGGCAAGCTTCACCTTCGCCCGTCCATGCGACAGCCAGAGCCAGCCACGCCAAACTCCCATGCTCCTCGGGATTGATTTCGACAACACCATCGTGTGCTACGACGCGCTGTTCCACCGCGTCTGCCGCGAGCGTGGGTTGATCCCGGCCGAAGTGCCGGTCAACAAGACCGACGTGCGCAACTATCTCCGTCAAGCCGGGCGGGAAGACGCCTGGACCGAGATGCAGGGCTACGTTTACGGAGCAAGGATGAGCGAAGCAGCTCCTTATCCCGGCGTCTTGGATTTCTTTCGCGCCTGCCGAGCGGCCGCCCTGCCCTGCCGGATCATCAGCCACAAAACCCGACGGCCTTTTCTAGGTGAACCCTACGACCTGCACGCCGCCGCCGCAGGCTGGCTCGAACAGCATGGATTCTTTGACCCGGCTGGATTGGGCTTGGCCCGCGCGGACGCATTCTTTGAGCTGACCAAGGAAGCCAAGCTGGCACGAATCGGTGCCGCCGGTTGCACGCACTTCATTGACGATCTGCCCGAGTTTCTGGCGGAAGCGTCCTTTCCGGCGAATACCCGGCGCATCCTGTTCGATCCCAACCAGCTCTACGCATCCGAGACCCGCTTTGATCGCGCCTCCGCTTGGCAGGAGCTTTCCACCAAGTTGTTGTGCTGACCGACGAACCCAAGGCAATGAGCGCGCTCAGAGAGCAGTTGCGCCCGGCGCTAGAAAGCATGGGGATCGCGGGAGCTGTGCAGTTCGTCCCCTTGCCGGGCGGAGCCAACAACCGCGTGTTCCGGATCGCCCATCCCAGCGGCGAGCTCGTTGTTAAATCCTATTTTCAACATCCCGGCGATTCCCGCGATCGCTTCGGAGCGGAACGCGCCTTCTACGAGCTTATCAACGCCCAAGGCATTACCAGTGCGCCAAAAGTTTTCGGTTGGGTTCCAGAACACCGCCTCGGCCTGTTTGAGTATCTGCCCGGCCGCAAACTGAACCCCGAGGAGGTCAGCTTCAGCATGGTGGAGCAGGCGTTGGCATTTCTCACCCAACTAAATGCCGGTCGCGATCATCTGGCCGCTGCCAAGGTGCCGGTCGCCTCGGAGGCGTGCTTCAGTGTGGCAGAGCATCTATTGACCGTGGACCGCCGCGTCACGCGCCTGCAAACCATCGAGCCCGTCTCGGCCGTGGACCGCGAAGCCATCGCCTTCGTGGATCAAGGGCTTAAGCCAGCCTGGCAGGGCATCCGGTCGCGTATTGAATCCCAAGTTGGTTCGGCCATCTCGTCGCACTTGTCTCGCTCAAACTGGTGCCTGTCCCCTTCGGATTTCGGTTTCCACAACGCGATGCTGGCTCCGGACGGACAGCTCCGATTCTTCGACTTCGAATACGCCGGCTGGGATGACCCTGCGAAGCTGGCCTGCGATTTCTTCTGCCAGCCACAATTGCCCGTGTCGCTGGCGGAGTGGGATCACTTTGTCATCACCTTGGCCCAGTCCCTGAACTCGCAGGACAACTTTCCCGAGCGCGCACGACTTCTGCTGGATGCCTACCGGATCAAATGGTGCTGCATCATGTTAAATGACTTTCTCCGCCCCAGTCGGGCCCGCCGAGATTTCGCCGGTCTGGAGGATCGGACCGCCCATCAGCTCACCCAGGCGCGCTCAGCATTGCGAATGGTGACCCAATCCAGTCATTGCGGCACCCGTTAGTTCCTGTTTTCATTCACCTGCACCGCCGCATGGCATACGTTGATTTCATCTCGCCGCTTCATAAGAAGACCACCCGCGACTACCTCGCGCGGGTAAACGAGTTTCCCAAGGCGGAGGCCGCCAAACTCGCCAGGCAATTTGGCCGGGATTACTGGGACGGCGATCGCAAGGTTGGCTACGGCGGCATGCGCTATGACGGCCGATGGCGGGTGGTCGCGGAAAACATGGTGAAGCACTACGGTCTGAAACCCGGCGACCGCGTGCTTGACGTGGGTTGCGGCAAAGGTTTCCTGCTCTACGAGTTCACCCAGGCATGCCCCGGCATTGAAATCGCTGGTCTGGACGTCTCGGAATACGCGATTGCCAATGCCAAAGAGGAGGTTCGGCCCTTTCTACGAGTCGGACATGCCAATCAGCTTCCTTGGCCAGCCCAGACCTTTGACCTGGTGATTTCCATCACCACGCTGCACAACTTGCAGTGTTTCGACCTCGACCAATCCCTCCGCGAAATCCAACGCGTGAGCCGCCGGCACAAATACGTGGTGGTCGAGTCCTACCGCAACGAGGAAGAGAAGGCGAACCTGCTCTACTGGCAGCTCACCTGCGAGTCCTTCTATCGCCCGGAAGCGTGGGAATGGTGGTTCCAACGCAGCGGCTACACTGGCGACTGGTCTTTCATCTACTTCGAATAGGCAACCTCATGGAGCAGACCAAAGAATCCCAATATCAATTCCTCCTCGACTTGGAAAAGTCCGGTCTGGAGCAATTCGGCCTCATGAGCAGCCAGATGTGGCGGGATGACCCGAGGCGGCTCGGCATCTTCCTGGCCCGCTATAAGTTTGTGGCCAAGATGTTCTCTGGTATGAATCGCGTGCTGGAGGTGGGATGCGCAGACGGCTTTGGCACCCGGGTGGTCCGGCAGGAGGTAAAAGAATTGGTGGCGACGGATTTCGACCCCGTATTCGTCACACGCAACCAAGCTCGTCCGCAGGGCAAGTGGAGCATCTCCTATCGCGTGCATGACATGCTGGCAGGACCGCTGGCGGAGAATTTTGATGCCGTTTACGCCGTGGACGTGGTGGAACACATCCCCACGCAGGACGAGGACCGGTTTGTCAACCATCTCGCCAGCTCCTTGCACGCACAAGGTGTTTGCCTCGTGGGAACGCCGTCCTTGGAATCACAAGCTTACGCTTCCGCGCCAAGCAAGGCCGGTCACGTGAACTGCAAAACAGCGGCCACCTTGAAGGAACTCATGCTGCGCCGCTTTCACAACGTCTTCATCTTCTCGATGAATGACGAAATGGTTCACACCGGCTTTCCCGCGCTCGCCCACTATCTCTGGGCGTTGT
>Ga0255188_1000104_pt1 | contig 33824 bp, 24 predicted proteins | sample Miss_Cont_RepB_8_FD_188427 | JGI IMG/M metagenome (GOLD analysis project Ga0255188, IMG submission 188427) | Freshwater microbial communities from Mississippi River, Louisiana, United States - Miss_Cont_RepB_8h | ecosystem: Environmental > Aquatic > Freshwater > River | place: USA: Louisiana... | reverse complement strand
GCCCGAGATCCTTGTGCCCGGGCGCTGATTCCACACCGCTGGAGACGTCCACGCCATAGGGCCAGACTTGTTGGATGGCGTCGGCGATGTTCTCGGGCGTCAGCCCGCCCGCCAGCAGGATGGGCCGGCCCAGTTCCTTCGCCTGCGCCGCCAATTCCCAGTTGAACCGCTCCCCGGTGCCGCCCCGCTGGCCGGGGACGTAGCTGTCCAGCAACCAGCCATCCACCGCGTAGTCCGGCAGCGGCTGCAGCGAGGCTGCGTCCTGGATGCGGAAGGCCTTTACCACCTTGAGCGGGGCGAATTGGGCGCAAAACCCGGCGGTCTCCTCGCCGTGGAATTGCAGCGTATCAAGCCCGCACTCGGCCGCCACCGCCCGCACTGTCTCCGCGCTGGCGTTCACGAACACGCCGACCTTGGCGACAAACGGGGGCAGTGCGCGGATGATCTTTGCCGCCGTGTCCGGGGCGATGTGGCGCTTGCTCCCTTCGTAAAACATGAAGCCCAGCGCATCGGCTCCGGCCTCGACCGCGCCGAGGGCATCAGGCAGGCGGGTGATGCCGCAGATTTTGACTTTGAGGCGCATGGTTACTTGATGAGGTCGAAGTGGCCGATGACGGGCAGTGGCCGGCATTGGCCGCCGGCGGCGTTGACGATGCCCAGCACCACCAGCACGAGCCAGCCCAGCCACAGCAGGGGCACCAGCAGGACGAGCACAAAGTTTACGAAGGGGATGAACCCAATGACCAGGCAGCCCACCAAGGCAATGAGGCTGGCGAGAAAGAGCACCAAACCTTGATTGCAATGGTATTTGGCGAACTTCGACCCCGGCGCCGCGACCATCCCCACCAGAAACAGGACCCACAAGTAGGCGAGAATCGCAAACACCCGGTTCTTCTCAATGTCCTCGGCGTCATTCGCTGGCGTTACGGGAGGCGGAACGGCTTTGGGCGGGGCGGCCGGGGGCGGAGGGGGGGGCGCGGCCGGCACCGGTGGCACCGTCGGCGGGCGACAGTTGGCGAACTCGGGCAGGTTCTTGGCCGCCAGCCAGTTCGTCATGCCTTCCTTCCAGACATAGGAGTCCGGCGAGACGACACCCTGAGTGAGCAGGGCCTGCAACGCCGCGGTGTCCACCGGTGCGGAAGGCTGCCCGTTCTGAACGTATCTCCAGGTGCTCATGATGCTGCTTCGATTGCGGCTGGATGACACCAAATTCCCGGCCCGGCCGCAAACAGATTGTCCCTGCCGGCATTCTGGATGCCCGGTGGAAGCGCGCCGACGGGACTATTCCTTGGCAATCGCCTTGGGTGGGGCGGGCGGAGCTACCAGACCAGAAGCGTTGGTGCTGGTCGGGTCGGAAGTGAACTGTAGTTTCTGCTTGGCCTTGGCGGGCGGGCTGTTGGTGGAAGCCGGGCGCTTGTCCTTGCGGTCGGTGTCTTGTTTCTTGGGCGTCCGGGAGAGCTTCAGCTCCGCGTCAAACTTTTTGACCTGATCGGGCGTGAGTTGGGCGCGAATCTTGTCCCCGACCGTCCGGACCTCCTCCTTCATCTTGGCCGCCACCGGATCCCAGTAAGGTTTTGTGCGCTGGTTGCTCTCACGGAGGATCTGGCCGATGTGCTCGCGTTGCTCGGCGTTGAGCACGAGCTGCTTGTCGAGGTGATTGAGGAACTCGGCGCGCTGAATCTGGCTGTAGGTGAGGGCAGGGGGCGGCTTGGCGGCCTTGTGCGGCCGCTCAACCAGCGTGGTCACCAGCGCCCCCGTCACGACACCTGTGCCGTAAATCAGGACCGTGGCCAGGATGAACTTCCACGGGTTCATCGCTCACTCGCCCGAGACGTCGTCGCTCGAAAGGATGGTGTTCTCCAGCGCCTGCTCGAGGTTGTTGCTGTCGGGCTCCGCCGGCATGGTGGCCAGCACCCAGATGGCCAGGCCGGTCATCACGGAGAAGCAGGGGGTGACCGCGCGCCACAGCCAGCGGCCGTAAAGCGCCCACACATCCACCACGGTCTGCGCGGACAGCCGCGCCATGATGCGCTTCTCAAAAGCGTAGGGCACCGCGTCGCTGGGCGTGCTGGCCTTGGCGGCGGCCACCAGTCTTTTGTGGAGGATTTCCAGTTCCATAACTGCAAAGGCAGACGAGGGTGTGACGGCTGGAGTTACAAAAACTTTTCGCGGGTGATGGTCTCCAGAATTTTCTTCATCTGCGCGCGCGCCCGGAACGCGCGGACCTTGACCAGCGGCACGGACCAGCCGGTGAGCTCGGCGATCTCCTTGACGGAGCGGTCCTCGATTTCCAGGAGCGTGATGACCAGCCGGGCCTCCGGACTGAGCTGCTCCAGCACCCGGTCGATCAAGGCCCGTGCGGCACTGCTGCCCTCCTCATTGCCGGCCGGGGCGGTGGCGAAACGCTCCAGCCAGTCCACTTCCGGATCGGACAACTCGGTGATGGTAGTTTCGCGATTGCGCTGGTGCGAGCGTAGAAAGTCGTAGCACGTGCGCACTGCCAGGCGCATGAGCCAGTGCTCGAACGGAGCCTCGGCCCGGTAGCTGTCCAGCTTCTGGAAGGCCTTGATGAAAACCTCCTGGACGATGTCCTGCACCTCGTCCTCCCGCCGGGCGTAGCGCCGGGCCGTCGCGAACACCCTCGGCTGGTAGCGGGTGATGAGCGGCTCAAACTGCGCGACGTCGCCTTTGCGGACGGCGGCGATCAATTCAGCGTCGCTGGGTTCCATCGGGCTGACTATGGCGAATCATGTGACCAAAGCAAAAGCGCAAAGCCACCGCCTGTTTCGCGGTGGCTTTGCCAAAGACGGAATCGCCGTCAATTGGTTACTGGTCTGCCGGCGGCCGGCGCGGCGCTTCTGGCCGGCGGTCCTCGACTGGTTTGCGGCCTCGGTCACCACCCGGCTGCGGACCGCGATCTCCGTCCGGGCGCGGGCCACGGTCGCCATCCACCCGGGGTCCCCGGTCGCCGTCCGGACGCGGGCCGCGATCTCCATCTGGACGAGGTCCCCGATCCCCATCCGGGCGCGGTCCGCGGTCGCCTTCACCGGGGCGGCGGACCTGATCGCCATCGCGGGGTCCGGCAGGGCGGCGGATATCCCCCTCGGCAGGGCGGCGAACATCACCCCCCTCGCGGCGGGCATCGGGTCCGCCCGGCGGTTGAAACCCGGGCCGCTGCCCCAAATTGGCAACCATCATCCGGAGGCGCTCCACGGTATCCTGGGGCAGTTGATTCCGGACCCGGGCAAAGGCGCGGGCACGGGCCAGGGTGGCGTCCGCTTCGAGCTTGGCGATGGCCATGGACTTGTCCCGGATGAGGTCCTCGTTGGGTTTGTCGGACACGGCTGACTCGGCGATCTCACGGCGCAGCCGGGCCAGTCTTTCGCCCGTCTCCCGCATCACATCTTGGTTGGTCTCGAAGAAGCCGCGCAAGGCCGCGCGCTGCTGGTCGTTCAGGTTCTGGAACATATCCTGTGGGTTCATCCCGCCGCGCTGGCCATCCCCACCACGCAGTTCACCCCGTTCACCCGGACGAACTTCGCCACGCGGGGCCTGATCTCGGCGAGGTTCCTCACGCCGTGGCTCTTCCCGTCGAACTTCCTCCCGGCGGGGCTCCTCCCGGCGGGGTTCAGGGGGACGGCCTTCGCCCCGGGGGCGCTCATCTGGCCTGAAATCACCCCGCGGCGGGCGCTGGCCTTCGACGGGGCGTTCGTCCCGCGGACGTTCTTGCGCATCGAGGAGCTGGGGCAGGGCCGCAAGCGACAACCCGCACAGGGCTGCGCAAAACGGACGGAGGACAGAGGTCGGTTTCATAATGGTTTCAACGGGTCGCCGGACAGTGTGTCACTTGGCATCTGGTCATTCAACGTCGCAACCAGACAAATAGTTCGCTGCCGTGGTGGAAAAGGAGACGCCGCCGCCCGCAAGCCGTTACACCTCTGGCAATAAAGCTTCCCAACACCCCGTCCCCTTGCCGGCACCGAACAATCATCGAACTCCCCTCGCGCCGCCGACGTCCGTAATGGGAAGTCTCATGCCGTCCCTGCACACCAACTCGCGCCGTCCTGCGGTGAACCGGCGGTCCCGGGTCGCAACCTCATCCATCCCGTGCGATTACACCCGGGTGACTGCGCTCGGCTGCAAGGGGGCCGTTCACGCGCTGATGCTGGCGTGCTTGATGTTCAGCCTTTCCGTTGCTCCCGCCACACCCGCCAATCGCGCTGCCTTGGAGCGGCATTTTGACCGCTTTTTGAGCGCAGACCTGAACCGCTGCACGACCTGTCATTTGCCGAGCGAGCGCAAGGAACCCAAGTCGCTGGAAGAATTTCCACACAACGCCTTCGGCAAGCGTTTGCACGCGCTCGACCATGAGCTCACTGCTGCCGGCAAGCCGGCAAGCCTTGCCGCCCGCCTCGTGCTCGTCGCTCGTGAGGACAGCGACGGTGACGGCGTGCCAAACGAGGTGGAGCTGTTGCTCGGCAAGAATCCCGGCGACGCGAAGGACAAGCCCGCGTCCAAAGAGCTTTCCAAGGCCGGTGCGAAGCAGGCGGAGTTCGCCAAGTTCCTCGCGGCTTATCGCTGGCGGCCGTTCGAGACGGTGCAGCGGCCGGCGGTGCCCGTGGTGAAGAACGCGACGTGGGTGCGGAATCCCGTTGACGCCTTCGTCTCCGCCGAGCACGAGGCGCGTGGGTTGAAACCCCGGCCCGAGGCGGCGAAGGAAGTTTTGCTCCGCCGCGTTTACCTGGACTTGATTGGTCTGAACCCGACGCCCGAGGAACAACGGCAGTTCCTCGCCGACACCAGCAGCGATGCCTACGAGAAGGTCGTCAACCGCCTGCTTGATGACCCGCGTCACGGCGAGCGCTGGGGCCGGCATTGGATGGATGTGTGGCGCTACAGCGACTGGGCCGGCTGGAGCGGCGGCAACCAAATCCGCGACAGCAAGCCGCACATCTGGCGCTGGCGCGACTGGATTGTGGAATCGCTCAACAAGGACAAGGGCTACGACCGCATGGTGCTGGAGATGCTCGCCGCCGACGAACTCGCGCCGCTCGACACGGACGCGCTGCGCGCCACCGGCTTCCTCGTCCGCAACTTCAAGATGCTCAGCCGCGAGCAGTGGATGGAGGACACGCTCAAGCACACGTCGCAGGCGTTCCTCGGCGTCACTATGGGCTGCGCGAAGTGCCACGATCACATGGTGGACCCAATTTCGCAGCGCGAGTATTACCAGCTCCGCGCCGTCTTCGACCCGCACGATGTCCGCACCGACCGCATTCCCGGCCAGCTCGACACGGCCAAGGACGGCCTCGTGCGCGCGTTCGACAAGCAACCTGACCGGCGCACGCACCTGCTCATCCGTGGCGATGAGCGCACGCCGGACACGAACAAGGTCATGGAAGCTGGCGTGCCCTTCGCGCTGTGCGGGCTGACCAGCGTCGCACGCACGGGGGGCAAGCTCGCGGTCGAGCCGGTGAAGCTGCCCTTGCTCGCCGCGCAGCCGGACCAGCGGGACTTTGTGTTTCAAGACACGCTGGCTGCCAGCGAGCGGACCGTGGCCGACACCCGTGAGGCACTTGCGAAGTTGAAGGCCAGCACCAATCCCGCGCCCGAGAAGCTGAAGGAACAGGAACTCACTGTGGTCGCGACCGAAGCCAAGCACACTGCGCTTGCCGCCGTGATTCGTGCCGAGAAGCTGGAGGTCGCGGGTCGCAAGGACTCTGATGACTGGAAGCGCGCCGCGACCGAGGCCGTCGCCGCGCAACGGCAGCAGGCCGTCGCCGACGCGCGCCTCAAACTGCATCTGACCCAAACCGCATTGGCTGCCGCGCTGAAGAAGGCCGAAGACGGCAAGCCCGCTGACCCGAAAGCCCCAGCGAAGAAAGGCGACAAGTCCGCTGACCCGGAAGCCCTCAAGAAGCAACTTGCCGACAACGAGAAAGCCCTCGCCACCGCTGAGAAGGATTTGTCCGCCGCGCCCGCCACGGCCTTCAAGCCGCGCACTGTCGAGTCTTATCCCGCCACCAGCACAGGCCGGCGGCTGGCCTTCGCGCAGTGGGTGGCGGACGCGCAAAACCCGCTCACGGCGCGCGTCGCGGTGAACCAGATGTGGCTCCGGCATTTCGGGCGCGGCATCGTGCCGACGCCCGCCGACTTCGGGCGCAACGGCCGCCCGCCGTCGCACCCGCAGTTGCTCGACTGGCTCGCGTCCGAGTTCGTCGCGCGCGGCTGGAGCATGAAGGCCATCCATCGCCTGCTCGTGACCAGCAGCACCTACCGCATGGCGTCCACGCCGGACGTTGCGAGTGCGAAGCTCGACCAGGACAACTTCTTCCTCTGGCGCATGAACTCGCGTCGTCTCGAAGCCGAGGCCGTGCGCGACAACCTGCTCTTCGTCTGCGGCAGCCTCGACCCGGCGATGGGTGGCCCGGAGATTGACCACAACCTCGGCCTGACCTCAAAGCGCCGCAGCCTCTACCTGCGCCTCGCCGCCGAGAAAGAGGTCGAGTTCCTGAAAATCTTCGATGGCCCCGCCGTGACGGAGTGCTATGAGCGCCGCCCCAGCGTGATGCCACAGCAGGCGCTGGCGCTGGCGAACAGCGAGCTGGCGCTGGCCGAAGCGCGCCGGCTGGCGAAGCAACTCGCGACCGACGATGACGAAGGCTTCGTGCGCGCAGCCTTCACGCAAGTCCTTGCCCGCCGACCGACGGCGGAGGAGACGCGCTTGGGCCGGGACTTCCTTGTGGCCGCCGCCAAGGACCGCGCCCGCGAAAACTTCGTGCTCGTGCTGCTCAACCACAACGATTTTGTGACGGTGCGTTAGGCACGCTACCAATTCCGCCATGAACCACCGACCATCGACCAAATCGCTCTGCCGCGGCGTCACCCGCCGTTCCTTCCTCGCCGACACCGGCATGGGCTTCACCGGCCTCGCCCTTGGCGCGATGCTGTTCCACGACGCCGGGGCAGCCGCGCCGGCTGCTGCGCCGAGTGGCTTGCCGCACTTCGCGCCGCGCGCCAAGTCGGTCATCTGGATTTTCCTGTGCGGCGGCGTGAGTCACTTGGAGAGCTTCGACGTGAAGCCGGAGCTGAACAAATACGCCGGCAAGTCCATCGCCGAGACGCCTTACGCGAAGGTGCTGGAGAGCGAAGGCAAGAACATCATCGGCGGCAATCCCAGCCACGGGAACCGCAAGGTCATCATGCCGCTCCAGACCGGCTACCAGACTTACGGGCAGAGCGGGCTGGTGGTGGGCGACTGGTTCAAGCACATCGGCACCTGCGCGGACGACCTCGCGGTGGTGCGCTCGCTCTGGACAATTCACAACGACCACGGCGCGCAGCTCACCTGGCAGACGGGCCGGCATCCGCGCGAGCTGGAGCACCCGACGCTCGGCGGCTGGGTGAGCTACGGCCTCGGATCGTTGAACGAGAATTTGCCCGAGTATGTGGTGTTAGGCACGCCGACGGGTGATTGCTGCGGCGGCACGTTTACCTACGGCGCGTCCTACCTTGGACCTGAGCACGGCGGCGTGCGCTTCAGCACGGACCCGAAGAAGCCTCTGCCCTTCATCGCGCCGCCGGCGGGCAGCATCACGCAGGAGGAGCAGGTGCGGAACCTGAGCTTGCTCGGCAAGTTCAACCAGCTCGCCGGCATTGATTATCCCGACGACCAAAACCTCCGCGCCCGCATCAAGTCCTACGAGCTGGCCTACCAGATGCAGGCCAGCGTGCCCGAGACGATGCAGTTGGAGCGCGAGACCGAGCCCACGCGCCAACTCTACGGCATGGACCGCAGCGAGACGAAGACCTTCGGCGAGCAATGTCTCGTAGCGCGGCGGCTGGTCGAGCGCGGCGTGCGCTTCGTGCAAGTCTTCCACGGCGGCGGCGGTGGCGGCGCGTGGGACGCGCATTCCGCCATCAAGTCCAACCACACGAGCCTCTCGACCCAGGTGGACAAACCCATTGCCGGCTTGCTGAAGGACCTCAAGCAACGCGGCCTGCTCAACGACACGCTCGTCGTCTTCGGCACCGAGTTTGGCCGCACCCCCGGCGCGCAAGGCGACGGGCGCGATCATCATCCGCAGGGCTTTTGCGCGTGGCTGGCCGGCGGCGGCATCAAGTCCGGCGTCCAGCACGGCGCGACGGATGAGCTGGGCTTCCACGCCGTCGAGGAGCGCCACTACGTCACCGACATCCACGCCACCGCGCTGCACCAGCTCGGCCTCGACTCGCACAAGCTCGAAATCCCCAGCCGCAAGCGCCTGGAGATGGACCACGGCGAGCCGATCAAAGCCATCATCAGCTAGCGGCGGTTTTGTCCGCCGGCCTGAAGAGCGCACCCAACTCTCCCGTCCGCCATTCGCCCGATGCCAACGCCCAATTCGCCGACCCAGCCTGTGAACGGACCGCCGCCCAGCCACGCGGAAAGGCCCGACACGGACTTGCTGCGCGAGCTCCAGCAGCTCGTGCAGCGCAACACCCGGCGGTGGAAGCTCCTGCTCGCGCTGGAAATGCTTGCCGTGCTCGTGGCCGCCCCGCTGGCTTATCTTTGGGTCATCTTCTCGCTCGACATCCTCGTGCATCTGCCGCGCTGGGGGCGCGTGGCAACGAGCGCGCTGTTCTTCGCGGTGTTGTTGGTGCTCGGGCGTTGGCTGTGGCGGCGGTGGCAGGAAGTCCGGCTGACCGAGGACCAGGTCGCGCTGGCCATCGAGCAGCAGTCGCCGGGCACGAGCAACCGGCTCATCAACAGCCTGCAAATCTCCCGCGAGGCCGGCGGCAGCAGCGACTACGGCCCGGCAGTGCTGCGGGAGAATTACACGTCGCTGAAGGCGCTTCACTTGCAGCAGGCGGCCAAGCTGCGCCCGGCCTTGATTCGGCTCTCCGTGGCGGGGCTGATGGTTGCCATCGGCGTCGGGTTTTACGTCTTCAAGCAGCAGCACTTCACCAATGCCGCGTCGCGCATCTTCCAGCCGTTCGCGCAAATCGCCCCGCTCTACCGCACGTTGCTCGCGGTTGAGCCCGGCGATGTGCAGGCCGCGCCCGGCAGCACGGTGCGCGTGCGCGTGCGCATCACCGGCGAGCCCCCGGCCCGGCTCGCGGTGCGGCAGGTCATCGGCGAGACGAGCACGGTGGTTCAAGTGCCCGTGCCGCCGGGCGCGACGGCGGTGGATTACACCTTTCCGAACTTGCAACGCTCGCTCACCTACACCGTGACCGGCGGCGACTTCACCACGCCGGTTCACACCATCGAGGTGCCGCTGCCGCCGCAGGTAAATCTCGTCCGCGCGACGCTTCAACTGCCGGCCTACACGCGCCTCGCGCCGCAGAAGCTTGAGACCAGCGGTGGGGACCTCGAAGCCCTCCACGGCACGCGCGCCGCGCTGACCTTCGTGCTCGATCAGCCGGCGGACCAGGCGGTCATCCTGTTGGAAGGCGGCTTGGCGAAAGGCGCGACGAATGCCCCCGCGCCGCGCCAGCTCGAACTGCGCCGTCTCAGCCCCACGGAGTTTAGCGGCGAACTGACCTTCGCGGATGTCGCCGCCTACCAAGTCCGCGTGCAGCGTGGCAAGCAGGCCCCCGGCCCGAGCCTGCGCTACGGCCTGCGCGTGTTGCCGGACCAGCCGCCCCAACTCACTCTCAGCGGACTGGACAAACAGACCGAAGTGCAACTCGGCTCCGTGCTGCCCCTGAAGCTCACCGCGAGCGATGACTACGGTCTCACGGAAGTCGGCCTGTTCGCCCGCCGCGTGCTCGGTGCCGCCGCGCCGACCAAGGGCGCGACCAACGCGCCGGCAGCGGACGCGGAGTGGCAGCCGGTGGGCGTGGCGGGGACACTCCTGTCCCCGAGTCAGGCCGGCGACGGTTCAACTGAGCCACAGCGGACAGGAGTGTCCGCCCCACGGGGTCTGGCCCTCCCGCGCGAGTTTAAGTCCGACTTCTCCCTCGCTGTCGCCGCGCTTGGCGCGGTCGAGGGCGAGCGCGTGGAAATCGCCTTGCGCGCGCGTGATGCCGATCCCGCCAAGGCCGGCGCGTGGACGACCGGCGAGAGTTACACGCTGCTCATCGGCGGCGAGGGCACCATCTTCCAAGTCCTCTACGAGCAAATCCTCCAGTCGGAGGCCGACCTCAAGCAGCTCATCACGCGGCAGCAGCAGGGCGTCGCGCTCGCGGCCGGCTGGGTGCAGAAGTTCGACCCCGCGTCTGGCGTGCGCTGGGACGACACGAAGAATCTCGACGCGCTGGCCGCCGCGATGCGCGACGGCGCAAAGGCCCAGGAGCAGTTGCGGCAGACGGCGGGCGCGACCGTGCGCAACTTCGTCTCCGCCGTGGGCACGCTGCGCTTCTCGCTCGGGATGCTGGCGGACACGGAGATGATCCGGCTCACCCGCATCCTCGAGAGCGTGGCGACGCAGGACACGCCTCCCGCCAAGCGCGCCGCGCTGGCCGAGGCGCGGTTCACGGCGGAGCGGACCATCGCCAGTCTCAACGAGATGCTTGGGCAGTATGTCGCGTTCCGGCAGAACTGGGAGCTCGCGAACATGACGCCCTTCCTGAAGATGCTGGCCGACCGCGAGCTGGCGTTGCGCGACGAGTCGGCCGCACAGGTCGGCAAGCCGACGGCCACGCTCGCCACGAAGTCCGCCGCCGCGCGTCAGGTGAAGGTGCTCACGCTGGCCGGTCTGGCGCAGACCGCGCTCGCAGGCGTGGGCGAGCGCGTGACGGCGGTGGACGCGCCGCTGGGCCAGGCCTTCACCGCGGCGGCGGTCGCGCTGGATTCGAGCGGGGCCAAGACGGCGATGCAGCAGGCCGGAGCTGAGGTCACTGCCGGCCGTTGGTCCACCGCCGCAGCGGCGCAGACGAAGGCCGCGAACGCGCTGGCGGAGATTCACGCGAAGCTCAAGCAGGCCGGGGCCGAGGCGATGGCGCGGGCGATGAAGGAGCTTGAATTGAAAGCCTCGCAACTCGCCGCCCAGCAGGCGCTCGAAAAGATGATGCCCGGCTCCGGGGACAAGCTCGTGAACTTCCGCCAGGACCTCGCCAACCTCAGCGACGTGGTTCAGATGCGCGAAACGGTCGCCACCGGCAAGCCCGGCGACAAGGACAAGGAACGGGGCACGCAGCCCGCCATTCCGCCGGACCTCGGCAGCAAGCTGGCGACGCAGGAGAGCAATGTGCGGCCCGACTTGAGCACGATGTTCCTCGGCACCCGCGCGGAGAAGACGGCGAAGATTCCCGGCCTCGAAGGTTTGACCCCCAACCAAATCACCGCGCCGCTCGTGCCGGACAAGTTGGAGGATCTCGTCGGCAAGCTGCTCGACGAGGCGGACGAGATGGAGGAGAAATTCGACACGCTGGCTTTGAATTCCGGCCTCGTCGCCGTGGACCCCGGCGAGGTGAGCAAGATGGGCGGACGCTTGAACTCGAACGCCGCGACCGCCACCACGGGCAACAAGAAGCCCCCGACCGCCAACGTGGGCGGCATGTCCGGCACGGGGCGGCAGGGCGCGCGTTCCTATGGCAAGGTCGCGGGCAGCGAGTCGCCGAACATGCGCGGACGCGACAAGGTGCAGGAGGGCCAGTTCGAGGCGCCGGACCAGGAGGGCGTGCTCAAGGAGAAGAAGACCGACGACATGCAGAAGGACCAGTCCACCGGCATCGGCGGCAAGCGCGTTGAGTCGGACGACACCAAGTTCAGCCTCGCGAACAAGGGCGAGTGGAGTGACAAGTTTGCTGACCGGATGCAGAAGCCGCAGGCGGTGAACCACATCGTCGAGCGGCAGGGCAAGCCGCTGGACCCGAAGGTGGCCGCGCTGCTGCGCGAGATGGACGGCGACCAGAAGCAGCTCATTGAGCGCGCGAACGCGTTGCGCAAGGAGTTGAAGAATCTCTACCTGCCCACCGACCACCTCGACGACCTCATCGCACAGCTCAACCAGAATCTGGAGAAGCTCCGTGAAGCTCCGACCGCCGAGACCTTCCGCACGCAGCAGGAGCTGCTGGACCGGCTGCGCTCTGAGGCGCGGGTGTTCCAGCGGGCGGGCACGGGCTTCCAACCCAGCCTGCCGCGTCACCAGCAGGTGCGCGGGCGCATCCTCGATGGCCCTGCCGCGCCGGTCCTGCCGCGCTACGAGCAGGTGGTGAAGGAGTATTACCGTCGCCTCGCCGCGCCATGAGCAGCCCGCCCGTAGCCGCCGACGTGAGGAGGCGGATTCTTTCCGGTTCAAAGTGGTCAGTGGCGGGACAGCGCGCTTTCTTGCCCCATGTCTTGGAGCGCGGCTGTCCCAGCCGCAGCGGCGTGGAGGCGCTGACGGCGTGGAGGATTTTGGACCGGCATCTGCGTTCGTGGCTGGCTGCGGCTGGGACAGCCGCGCTCCGTGTCACAATTGGCGTGTCGCTCCCTCTCCTGATCGCTCTCACCCTTCCCGCCGCGACGTTACCGCGCGAGTTTGAGGTCACGCCCACTCCGCTCGCGGAGCCTCCGGCCTTCATCACCCAAGTCGTCGTGTCCAACGCCCTCTGCGCCGCCGTGAGTGATGCGGCGTCGCTGCTCGTCGTGGGCCAGCGTTCGACGAGCAACCAGCACCTCGCCGTGTTCCGGCTCGACGCGGCTGGCAAGCCCGTCGGCGAACCGGCGCGCCTCGCGTTGCCCAAGCCCGCCGTGCTCGCGAAGGAAAGCAACTACCCGCTCGGCCTGCTCTTCCACCCGCGCCTGCCGATGCTCTACGTGTGGCAGGACATCACCGCGCCGCCGCAGGACAAGCAGGAGAAACACGCCGCGTTCACCAACTGGCTCGAGTTCGACCACCTGCTCATTTACGCGGTGAAACCCACGGGCCTCGAACTCGTGGAGACCGCCGCGCACGGCATCGGTTTTCACTGCGGCCTCGGCGGCGGCACGGTGGGGCTGGACGCGGCGGGGAAAACCCTTTTCCTCCCCAACAGCATCGGGGCGACCTACGACGAGGCGGGCATCGCTTACTACGCGCTCGATGAACAGGGTTTGCCGGTGGACTCCGATGAGGCCGATGCCACCAAGTCGCGCGCGAAGCCGGGCAAAGAAAAACTCGGCACGAGCCGCTTCGCGCGCACCGTGGTGGCCCTGCAACGCAAGCGCACGCACCGCTACTATCCGTCGGGTGCGGGGTGGTTCGCCGGGAGTGACGCGATGGTCATGGGCGGTTACGCCGGCTGCATGAGCGCGGATTTCGCGCGCGGCGGGCTGCGGCAATCGTGGTTCACGACGTTGGAGCACGTCGGCCACTGCGTGCTGGCCGGGCATCCCAACCAACCGGCGCTTTACCTGGCCATGCAGAACACGCCGCGGCTCTTCCAAGTGGCGCACGCGGACGGCTACGTCTCGCTGCTGCCGCAAGTGGCGTCGGTGAAGGGCGCTCAACTGCTCGGTGCGCCGGTGGTGCTCGCGCAGCAGGCGCGCGTGGCCGTGGGTGCGGCGAAGTCCGTGTTCCTCTTCGGTCTGGAGGCGGACGGGCGGCTGGACGGAAAGGTCGAGCAAGTCGCGTTGCCCAGCGCGGCCGTGCGCGGGATGGCTTATGCAGAGAAACGTGGCCGGCTGTATGTGGCGGTGGACAAGGGGGAGTGAGGGATGAACGCGAACTTCTCAACGCGCTGGCCTCGGCCTCTCATTAGCACCCGGCTGAAGCCGGGTGACACGGGGCGGCGTGGGTGGGCCAGCCGTTTCAACGGCTTCGGTGGCGAGAGAGAGAAACCGCTGAAGCGGTTGTTCTCGTTCGCGGCGCTTAACACCTGGCTGAAGCCAGGTGCTAATGAGAGGGTGAACTGCTGTTTTCGCAGTATGCGCACTTGGCTTCCCATCCTGCTGCTCGCTGCCATCACTTCTTCCGCCTCCGCCCGCACCATCACGCTCAAGCCCGAGGCGGTGGATGCCTTCGCCGCGCTGTCCGAGAGCCATCCGCGCAGCGGCTGGGCAGCCCAGCAAATTGACCCTTCGCTGCTCGTTTCCAACCCGCCCATCGGCGGCACGGGCACGAGCTACCTCATCCGCTATTCCTTCGACCAGATCCCCAAGGGCAACCGCATCACGCACGCCGAGTGGGTCATCCCGGCCGGGCCGGCGGCGACCAGCACCGTGACCGTCTGGCGCGTGCTCGCGGAGTGGGGCATCGGCGTGTGCCACCAGTTCCGCATGGTGCATCCGAAGCGGCTGGAGTGGTCTGTGCCCGGCGCGCGCGGCCGCTCCGTGGACCGCGCGACCAAACCCACGGGCAGCGGCAAGTTCGAGCCGAGCGCGTTGCTGGTCACGGTGAACGTCACGCAGGACGTCGAGCTCTGGCACGGCGGCGCGGCTCCGAACCGCGGCTGGCTGCTGACCTTCGACGGCCCGTGCATCCTCGCCTCGCCCACGCACGTGGGGCGGCAGCAATGGCAACTCAGAGTCACGTATGAACCGGAGTGATTTTTCACCACAGAGACACGATGAACACAGAGGGCTGCTGCCTCGGCCTCGCTCTGTGTTCATCGCGTCTCTGTGGTCCATCCTTCTGCTGGCCGCCTCCGCGGTTGCCCAAGCCGCCGCACCCGCGCCACCGAAGGCTGCGGCGAAGGCTGCTCCTGCTGCGCCCGCCGTGGCCTTGCCCGCGCCGGCGTGGGTGCCGGGTTATCGCGTGCGCTTTCCGCTGCGGCTCATCGGCGACTTCGCGAGCGAGAAGGCGCAGACGCAATCCGTCATCGCGCGCTTGCCGGCTGCGGGGTGGCTGCGGCCCGACGGCGCGGACATCTGCGTGCAGTCGCAGGACGGACGCGTGCAACCCGTCGCGGTGCTCTCGCACCAGCCCGATGGCGAGACGCTCATCCAGTTCAAGCGGAACGGCAACGACCCGGCTTACTGGGCCTACGCGGGCAACGCGAAACTGCCGCATCCCAACGTCGCGCCGCTGCCCGAGGGCATCACCGTCGAGTTCCGCAACTGGACCGGCACGTCGCTGGCGAGCTGGGCGGACGTGGTCGGCAGCTTGAAGCAAAACCCGGCGGTCATCGGCAACGGCTTCGTGGACCAGGTCGTGCAGAACGTGAACCCCGCGCGACCGGACAACGTGCGCAACTTCGCCGCGTCCTATCGCGGCTACCTGCGCATCCCGGAAGACGGCGCTTACAAGTTCTACCTCGGCGCGGAGAACGCGGCGTTCCTCTTCATCAACACCAACCGCGTTTACGAGCAGACCGGCAACGCACGCTTCGCCACGCGCATCCCGGTGACGGCGTGGCGCGAGGTGGAGCTGACGGCGGGTGTGCATCCGTTCGAAGTGCATCATGTGGCCGGTCCCGCCGCCGGCGTGGCCAGCTGCACGCTCTATCTCAAGCGCGACACGGCGAACAAGAAGCTCGCCGCCGCCGCCGTGCCCGCCGCGATGTTCGCCCAGGCCACGCGCGCCGAGGTCGCGGGCATCGAGGGCGCGAACGGCGCGCCGGCCATGACGTTCGCGTGGGGCGTGGACGACACTTTGAGCACGCCGGGGCTGGCGTTGCATCTCATGCGCTTCGTGGCGCACGGCTCCAGCCCGGACCCGGCGAAGGTCCAGTGGGATTTCGGCGACGGCACGCGCGGCACGGGCCGCTCGCCGACGCACGTCTATTTCAAGCCCGGCGAGTATCGCGTCACGCTGAACGCCGGCGGCGGCGCGCCGCCGGTCACGCAGCGCATCTACGTCTGGACCGTGCCGATACCCACCAGCCCGCACTCGCTCGGGCGCGCGGTGGAGCTGCTTTCCGCCGCCGACTGGAGCGGCTGGGAAGCGCAGCGGTTCAACTCGGCCTTCGACTTTCTTCTCGTCTCCGAGCAGCCGCACCGCTGGCCGCTGGTCGAGCGGCTCGCGCGGCATTTGCTCGCGCAGCCGGACATTGATGTGAAACGCCGCATCGCGCTGCAAACCACCTTGATGGAAGCGCTGGCCCGGCAAGGTCGCGGCACGGAGGCGATGACGCTGATGGATGAGGCGCTCAAGGTCGCCGGCAAAGTCCCGAGCCTGCGCGTGCTGGTGCTGCTCAAGGGCGCGGACTTGCAGTGGAATTACCTGAAGGAGTTTCCCAAAGCCGCGCAGATCTACGAGAGCATCATTCAGGACCATCGCGGCCTCGGGCACCCGGCGGTGCGCGAGGCGGCGATTCACTGGGGCGACCTTTTCACGCAGGCCGGCGACCTCGTGCAAGCAGCCGAGCGCTACCGGCTCGCGAAGTCGCTGGGCGGCGAGCGCTTCGCCGTGACGGGCCAGAACGAGGCCATCCAACGCGGCGCATTGCTGCGCATCACGGAACAGAAGCTCCGCACCGGCGACGTGCGCGGCACGCGGCTCCTGCTGGAGCGGCTGGAGCTCGAGTTCCCCGAGCAGAAACTTGAGGGCATGTATCGCTTCCTGCGCGCGGAGACGGACCGCTTCGCGGGCCGCTACGAGGACGCCATCCGCCATTACGAAGTGCTGCTGAAGCTGCGGCAGTGGGCCGGCTTCCGCGACCGCGCGATGCACGGGCTCGCCGACTGCGCGCTGCGACAGGAGGATTTCGCCAACGCGCAGGCGTGGCTGGAGAAGCTGCGCGAGACGTTCCCCGACTACTTCACGCAGCACAAACTCACGCCGGTGTTCGCCGTGGTGAAGGCCCGCGCCGGGCGCGTCGCCGCCGTGAAGACGAACGACGTGGCCGCCGCGAGCGGGACGTTTCGCGGGCACACGACGGGCTTCGAGCCGGGCGAGACGCAGCCCGGCGGACGCTTTGACCGTGTCGCCTTCGAGCCCATGTTGGGGATGGACGGGCCGACGGTGGCGAGCGGGCGCTTCAGCATGACGAAGGACCTCCGCAACGTGCAGCCCGACAGCGTGTGCTGGGTGGAGTTCTGGTATCGCAAGCAGGGCAACACGAGCCTGGAGCCCTATCAATACTGCTACGTGAACGTCTGGATGTATGCCGGCGCGGACGGCCCCGCGACGAACCCCACGGCGCACGTCCTCATCCCGCTGGACCGCGCGTCCTACGGCCAGTGGCGCAAGGCCGGTGTGCGCATCAAGACGCCGCTCGCGCCGGACGCGCTGCTGAAGCTGGAGCTCATCAACATCACCGGCACGGTGCAGATTGACGGCCTGAAAATCCTCCCCGTAAGCGACCGCCAGAACGACTCGTTGCGGAGTTTCATCGAGGCTGAGGAGGTGGAACAATGAACCGACACCACAGCGAAAACGCCCGCAAGTTGGACCACAGAGACACGATGAACACAGAGAAAGACATCTCAGTGAAACTTCCTTTGCTCCTCTCTGTGTTCATCGTGTCTCTGTGGTCCAGCGGCCCCCTGTTCGCCAAGGAAATCCATTCCAACGGCCTCGGCGGCGGGCGCTGGAGCGATGGCTCCACTTGGAAGGGTGGCGCGGTGCCGACGGCCGAGGACGAAGCCGTCATCGCCGCCCGCGACACCGTAGTCTTCGATCGCGACGACTCCGACAAGCCCACCTGCAAGCAGTTGCTCCTCGATGCGAACTCGAACCTCGCGTTCCAAGCCGGCCAAGGCCGCCGCGTGCTCTCCGTGGACGGGATGGTCGAGGCTTACGGCAGCATCAAGATGCACGCGCCCGGGCTGGCCGATGCGATGGAGCTGCGTCTCGTGGCCACCAACACGGCGGAGCGCATCTTCAAGCTCCAGCGCGGCGGTTCGCTGTTCCTCGTCGGGCGCGCGAACCTGCCGGACGGCAAACGCAACGTCGCCATCGTCTCGCCCATCGCGCCGGGCGAGAAGAACCCCGCGCCGGCGGAACTCACGGCCGTTGCGCGGACCATGGTGGATTTGCAGAACGCCCAATTCGACAACGTGCAGGTGAGCCTCACGGGCATTGACAACACCGGCGACAAGCCGAACGAACGCTGCAACCTCATTGGCAACCGCTTCACCGCTTTCGCCCGCCTGAGCCTCGCGAACTGCGACACCCCGGCCATCGTGCGCAACGAATTCCGCGCGCAGAAGGCCGCGATGGTTCGGCCTTCCGCACTGTCCGTGAGCAGTTGCCAGCTCGCGGACATCCGCGAGAACCGCATCTTTGGCGCCTACGCCATCGGCATCGCCGTCAGCGCCGGGGAGGTCAGCGTGACCGGCAATGTCATCGAGGACTGCGCCTCCGGCATCTCGTGGCACACCGGCAACGCCATGCTGAAGCAAAACATTCTCCGCCACTGCAACACCGGCATGAGCCTGCGCACCCTCACGGGCAGCGCGGAGGACACCTTGATTGACCGCTCTGTCACCGCCGTTTCGCTCGCCTCCGCGAAGGTCCAACTCACGAGCATCACCGTCACCAACGCCGTCACCAACAAGGTGCTGCACCTCGTCGCCAGCTCGTTGACGATGCTCAACTGCAACATCCCGCCTGAGCAAATCACGCTCACGCCGTCGTCCGCGAAGCCGAAGATTGTGCGCGGCGAGGAGCCGCTGGAGGCGCTGGAGTTCCTCGTCGTGCGCGTGAAGGGCGAGTTCCCGCGCAACACGCACGTCGAGGTCGTCACCACGAACCCTGAGAAGCCGCTCGCGCCGGGGGCCACGGACTTGAACATCCGCAATTCGCCCGCGCCGGTGCGGGCTGACGGCATGACCGCGCTGCCGCACACGCTCACGCCGCTGGTCGTGAAATCCTGGCGGATGCAGGAGGATGGCGTCGTCGTGCCCGCGCCGGAATACACCTTGAGCGTGTGGACGCTGGCCACGCAGCTCCCCGGCGCGATGAAGTCCACCGCCGACCTCAAGCTGGACGCCGAGTATTATCTCGCCGAGTCCGCCAAGGCCGCAAAAGCCGTCGCCGACGCCCGCGCCGCTGCGGACAAACTCATCGCCAAGGCCGCCACGGACCAAGCCGCCGCCGAGGCCGCGTGGACCGCCGCGAAGACCGCCGCCGAGCAAGCCACCGCCGCGCTCGCCACCGCGCAGAAGCAGGCTGCGGACGACAAGCTCGCCGCCGAGAAGGCCGCGACGCATTCCGCCGAGATGGCCAAGGCCGTCATCACCGCCCACGGCGCCGTGGTCAAAATATTCCCCAAGGACGTGGAGCCCCGAGCCGCCGCCGAGGCCGCATGGATGAAAGCACGCGGTGTTGCCGCGACTGCCGCCGCCGACTTGCTCAAGGCGCAGAAGACGAGCGCCGCCAGCAAGCTCGCCGCTGACAAAGCCGCCACTGAGTCTGCCGCGAAAGCGAAGGCTGTCACCGATGCCCGCACCGCTGCGGACAAGCTTGTCGCCAAACTTGCCACCGAAAAATCCGCCGCCGAGGCCAACGTGAAGCTCGCCCAAGCCGTCGCCGCCCGGGCCGCCGCGCAACCCACCGCGCTACCGAAGGTGCTTAAGACCCTCAAGCTCACCCCCAGCCACACCTGGCACCGCCCGCAGCCCAACGCGCCGGAGCCGACCATTGAGGTGCAGTTGCCATGAAGCCGCCTTGCCGCGCATCCGACCTCGGTGCTAGGGTTCCTGCACCATGAGCACACTGGCAGAAATCGAGTCGGCAGCGGATGCCCTGTCGGTGGCGGAGAAGCAGGAGTTGCTGCTGTTTCTCGCCACACGGTTGCAGACCTCCGGTCAACCGCTGCCGGCCCCGCGCCGGTTCACCCGCGAGCAAGTCGCTGCATGGGTCGCAGCCGACGAGGAGGAATGGCGGCGGGTTCAGGCCGAGCGGTGAACGTTTTCCTGGACACGAGTGTGCTGCTGGCGGCCTGTGGCTCGGCGTCAGGAGCTTCCCGCGCCCTGTTCGCATTGGCTCCGCAGAACGACTGGGCGCTCGTGGCAACTCCGTATGTGCTCGACGAAGTCGTCACGAACCTCGACCACTTTCCCCGGGCGGCCACTTCTGCCTGGGTAAAGCTGCGACCACAACTGGAAATCGTGGACACGGTGTTGTGCATTGACCGCCCGTCGGTTTTTCCAGTGACCAAAGACCGGCCGGTGCTCTTCTCCGCGCTGGCTTGGGCCAAGGTGCTCATGACTCTGGATCAAGACGATTTCGGGCCTTTGGGCGGACAGTTTTACCACCTGCGCATCCAAACACCGGCCGCGTTCATCCGAGCGCAACGGCTGGCGAATTCCTTGAAAGAATGAACCTGCCAATTGTCAGCCTCAGCCCAATAAAGGGTCGCTGCGCAACGTCGAACGCGGCGATGCACACATCCCTCTTGGAGCGCGCCGCGTTCACTTGTCTGCTGCTCATCCTCTTGGCCGCCCCGCTTCCCGCCCACGCCCAACGCCAGGTCCTCTTCCCGCCCGCCGAGGGCAAACCGCCCGCGCCCGCCAAGGCCCCGCCCAAGACCCAGACCGGCGGCGAGGAGACCGATGTCATCCCCGACCCCGGCCCCACGATGCGCAAGACGCAGGAGCGCACGCCGCCCCCGCCCACCACGCTCACCGTGATGTATAAGGTGGAATACGGCGAGAAGCTCAAATACGTCCACCCCGACGGCACCGTGCAAATCTTCGAACAATGGCAGAGCTACCCCGGCGACGCCCAGAAACTCATCGTCGCCAGCAACGAGCGCCTCGCCGACGGGAACAATTACCAATACGCCACCAAGCCGCTCTCCAGCTCCGGCTTCGACCCCGTGGACATCCCGATCCTCTACATGACGGGCGACTACGACTTCACGCTGACGCCCGCCGAGGTGGACAACCTGCGCAAGTATCTCACCGCCGGTGGCACCATCATCTTCAACGCCGCGCGTGGCATTGAGGAATTCTCCTTCGCCGTTGCGCGCGAGATGCGAAAGGTCTTTCCGCAAAAGCAGTTCATGCGGCTGCCGCTCGACCATCCGGTCTTCAACTCGCGCTACCGCATCCAGCAGGTGATGACGCTCGTCAACGGCGTGCAGTTCCAGCAGCCGCCGGAGATTTACTCCATGGACATCGGCACGCGCGCCGCCGTGCTGCTCGTGCCCACGGGCCTGGGCGCGGCGTGGAGCAGCGCCAAGTATCATCCCGCCGGCAAACACATCACCGGCGAGACCGCGTGGCGGCTCGGCGTGAACCTCGTCGCCTACGTCCTCGGCAGCACCGAGTATGGCCGCTTCCTCGCGCAGCAGTTCCCGCTCTACGACGGCCAGTCGCGCCCCGGCGACGTCTTCCGCCACGCCACCGTGATGTATCGCGGAAGCTGGGACCTGCACCCCGGCCTGCACAACAGCATCGCCATCGGCCTCAACGACAACACGAAGATTGACGTGGACTACGCGCCCCACCGCATCGCGCTCGACGACCCGCAGCTCGGCAATTACCCGCTGCTCTTCATGACCGGGCACTACGACTTCGAGCTGACCTCCAAGGAAATCGAGGGCCTGCGCCGCTACCTCGAACGCGGCGGGATGCTCGTCGCCAGCGCGGGCGCGGGGCTGAAGCCGTTCGACACCGCGTTCCGACGCGAGCTGAAAAAAGTCTTCGGCAAGAACGAACTCCTGAAACTCCCGCCCACGCACCCCATCTTCACCGCCGGCTGGAATCCGTTGGAGAAAGTCACCTTCACCGCGCCCGCGCTGCGCGACGACCCGGCGCTGGAACGCCCCGAGTTCCACGGCCTCTTCCTTGACCAGCGGCTGGCGGTGCTCTACACGCCCTTCGATTTCCAGAGCGCGCTCAACCGCGAGTCCAACGCCTACGCCAAGGGCCTCGAACCCACCGACGCCCTGCGCGTGGCGCTGAACGTCATCACGTATGCGTTGAGTCATTGAGTGGGAATCCAAGCTGGGCGATTCGCACTCTCTTTCCTTTATGGATGCTGAAACATACCGAGAAGCCATCGAATACGAGAAGCTCACTCAAGCCATTTACCAAGCGATTCTGGCCAAAGAAGGTCAGAACATCGCAGTTCAACACAATGTTCCTTTGGCAGGCAGGTCTGGCGTCGAGCATCAAGTCGATGTGTATTGGCGTTTCCGCCAAGCCGCCGTTGAGCATACCGTTTTGGTCGAGTGCAAGAATTACGCTTCGGCGCTAACGCTTGAAAAGGTCAGAAACTTCTTCGGAGTCCTACACGATGTCGGCAACTGCCGTGGTATCATGGTTACAAAGACTGACTATCAGTCCGGCGTTGAGCAGTTCGCGCGGCACTACGGAATTGAATTGAAGATTATGAGGGAGCCGACAGACGCGGATTGGGAGGGGCGCGTCAAAGACATCCACCTACGCATTAGCGCGCGAAGCGCAGCCAGTTCAGACGAACATCCAGTGTCGGTTCAAATCGGTCTGAAGGCGGTTGACAATGCCCAGCAGGCACGGCTCCAACAGCTCCAGTCAGCAGGTCGGCTCAATATTCCAAATAGCCCTGACTTGGTTTTCTATTCGCGCGATGGCAGGCAAAAGACCGACCAAATGCGCTACTGGTTGCCTCGCCAGTTGAACGTCTTGGACAAGGCCGACGGAGGTCCATACGTCCAGATGATTCCGCTTGATGACTTTTTCATCTACATCAACGAGGGGCAGCTAGGGCAGGAGTTTGTTCAGGTCGAACAACTTACCGCGACCTTCTTCGTGGAGACTATGGACACGAGGACAATCGCTTTGCACGGAGACCAGATTGTCGAAGCGATGCTTAAGGACCATTTTTCCGGAGCAGTCGAACACGTAAAACATCGCGAATGAGTCGCTGCGTATTGCCCTACGGCGAGTTGCCCAGTCGGCGCACCGGCCACAACCCCGTTGGGGTTGGCGGCTGGGAGAAATCGTTTCCCCAGGGTAGCTCGTGCCTCGCAACCCTGGGCTGGAGGCCGCAGCCCCGTTGGGGCTGTCCCGCCAGTGCCACGCTGACGACATTGTCACGGAACCAAGATGCGAAGACTTGGAAACACACTCCTGAAATCCGTTTCATTTCGGGTCAGCAAGCCATCGAACCGTTCTGCAAAACCTCCAATGAGAATGTCGGCCATCGGACGTTTGGGGATGCGGAGCAGCCGCTTCGCCTGCACATAGCGATGCCAGCCAGCGTGTGCTGCCAATGTCTCGGCTCGGGTCCAAGCCTCCGACCAGGAGACTTGCAGGTGGTGGAGAAAGAGTTCCTGCCGGGCCACATCGCCTCCGAACACAGGAGCAAGTTCGATGTAGGTGGCTGGTGCCAGCACCAGCCCGTCGCCGCGCTTGGCGCTCAACAGCGCGGCGGAGGCCGAAGCGAACTGCGGGTCGGCATCTGCGATGTCGATGAGCAGGCAGGTATCCACCACCCACGCCATACTAGTCCGCGTCCCCCTCGCGAAGTTCCTTCATCCACCCAGCCGTCGTCCGGGGCGCACGGCCTTCGCGGAGAGCAAAGCCAATCATCGCGTGGGCACCGAGCGGTTGCACCGGTGGCGGGGCAGTTGGGGCTGTCTGCTGGCTGTCGAGCCATGCAAGGAGCTTTGCCGCGAGCGGTTCATCCAGGCCAGCGACGCGTTGAACGGCCATTTCAATGGTGCTCATGGGGCTTTGTTACGCCATCGGGAGCCGATGAGCAAGATTTGGTAGCGACCCGTGGCACGGCCCGAGACATTCTCTAACCAACCGACAACACCGCACCCCAACCCCTTTTCAACGCAACCCCACCCATGAGCGAACCCATCGAAAAGAAAATCCAAACCCTCCACGCATGCCACGACCAGATGCTCGCCGAACTCGGCAAGGTCGTCGTCGGCCAGCGCGAGGTGCTTGAGCAACTCCTCACCACCATCTTCGCCGGCGGCCACAACCTCCTCGAAGGCGTGCCCGGTCTCGCCAAGACGCTGATGATTAGCACGCTCTCCCGCGTGCTGGCGCTCCAGTTCAAGCGCATCCAGTTCACGCCCGACCTCATGCCCTCGGACATCGTCGGCACCAACGTCATCGAGGAGAACCACGAGACCGGCAAGCGCGAGATCGTCTTCGTGCGCGGCCCCATTTTCAGCAACATCGTCCTCGCCGACGAAATCAACCGCACGCCGCCCAAGACGCAGGCGGCGTTGCTCCAGGCCATGCAGGAGCGCGAGGTCACCGCCGGCGGCCAGACCTGGAAGCTCGCGCACCCGTTCTTCGTGCTGGCCACGCAAAACCCGATTGACCAGGAGGGCACCTACCCGTTGCCCGAGGCGCAAAAGGACCGCTTCCTGATGAACACCTTCATCAAGTATCCCAAGCTCGACGAGGAGGAGAACATCGTGATGCAGACCACGATGAACACTGATGCCGACGTGCGCCCCGTGCTCGACGGCCCGACGCTCCTCGCGCACCAGCAGCTCATCCGCAGCATCCCCGTCTCGCGCCACGTCACCGGTTTTGCCGTGGACCTCGCGCGCGCGACGCGTCCGCACGAGGCGGGCGTGCCGGCGTTCATCAAGGAGCAAGTCGGCTGGGGTGCCGGTCCGCGCGCGAGCCAGGCGCTCGTCCTCGCCGCCAAGACCCACGCCGCGCTCGCCGGCCGCGTGAACGTCTCCTGCGACGACGTCCGCCACGTCGCGCTGCCCGTCCTGCGCCACCGCATCCTCGCCAGCTTCACCGCCGAGGCCGAGGGCATCACGACGGACAGCATCGTGGAACGGCTGCTGAAGGAAGTGCGCGAGCGGGCCACGTCGTGAGACCGGGGAATTCTCAGAATCATGGGACACAGAATCATCGGAATGGGACCGCTGACTCCACACGCGGCGAATCAGGGCCAAAGGCCCGGCTCCATACCAGCCTGGGCCAAAGCGAGGCACGAGCGTCGGCCCAGGGTTCGAAACAAAAACACGGCGAGGGCTGAAAGCCCGACCCTTCAGCTGCCGGGTTTGCGCGCGATTCGGTGCCGGGCTTTCAGCCCTTTCCCCGTGGGCGAAACCATTCCTTGGGCGTTGCCCAAGGCTGGTATGAAGCCGGGCCTTCGGCCCTCAGTCGCAGCCTTCGCGTTGGACAGAAGATTCCCCTTTGCCGTCACTTCGTCGCCCGCATCTCGCCCTGTTTCCGTGATTGTGCGCTCTTTTCCCTCCCCATCCTGAAGCATGGCCAACGCCACCGGAACTTCACCGTCCTTCATGGACGCCCTGCGCACCCGCGCCCGCAGCGTCGCGAGCCGCTTCCATCGCGAGGTCGTGCAGCGCGGCAATCCGCAGGTCATCACGGAGGTTTCGCGCAATCCGGACCCGCGCCGTTACCTCGACCCCGCGCTGCTCGACAAGTTCACCCTCTCGCCGCTCATCGCGAAGCTCGTCGTCGAGGGCTTCATCAACGGACTTCACCGCAGCCCGTTCCACGGCTTCTCCGTCGAGTTCGCCGACCACCGCGAATACGTCCCCGGCGACGACCTCAAGTATCTCGACTGGCAGGTCTTCGCGCGCACCGACCGCTATTACATCAAGCGCTACGAAGAGGAGACCAATCTCCGCGCCTACATCCTCCTCGACCGCTCGGCCTCGATGGGCTTCGGCACCGGCAAGGTGACGAAGTGGGACTACGGCTGCTTCCTCGCGACCTGCCTGGCCTACCTCATCATCAAGCAGCAGGACGCCGTCGGCCTCTCGCTCTTCGGCGCGAAGCCCGGCCTGCTGCTCCCGCCGCGCTCGCGCCTCTCGCACCTGCGCCAGATGATTCAGGCGATGACCGCCAACCCGCCCACCGGCGAAACGAACGTCGCCGCGAGCCTCCGCGCCCTCGTGCGCAACCTCAAGCGCCGCGGCCTCATCGTGCTCATCAGCGACCTCATTGACGACCCGGCGGAGACGCTCAAGTCCATCCGCCTCCTCCGCAGCCACGGCCACGACGTCATCGTCTTTCAAATCCGCGACGCGACCGAGGTCGAGTTCCCCTTCGACGGCGCGACCGTCTTCCGCGACCTCGAGACCGGCGAGGAACTCGAGGTGGACCCCGCCTCCGTCCGCGAGAGCTACCTGCAAAACCTCACCGCCGAAACCGAACTCTTCCGCAAAGGCCTCGTCGAAGTCGGCATTGACTACGTGCCGCTGAACACGCGGCAGCCCTACGACCAAGCCTTCACCGCCTACCTCCACCGGCGCGCGAAACTGCGTGGGTGAACTGCCGCCATGAACATGAACCAGTTCCTACAATCGCGCGTCCCGGGGAACAGCGGCGCTGAAGCCGCCGCAGTCCAGACGCTTCGCGCCTTCGGAGGCCGCCGCTTGGTCGCGCCAGCGTCTGGACTGCGGTGTCTTCAGCACCGCTTTTGGGCGTGCCCACACCCCACCGTGCAGCAGGCAGGAGACTGACCGCCAGCCATGTTCACCCTCCTCGCCCCCATCGCTCTTGCCGCCGCTGCGCTGCTGGCCATCCCGGTCATCATCCATCTGCTGAAGCCCAAGCGCGTGCGCACGATGCCCTTCAGCAGCCTGCGGTGGCTGCGGACCTCGCAGCACAAACTCTCGCGCCGCATCCAGTGGCATCAGGTGCTGCTCTTCCTCCTGCGCGCGGCGTTTCTGCTGCTGCTCGTGTTCGCGCTCGCCAAGCCCATCTTCTCCACCAGCGGCCAGCGCCATTTCACCGAGCGCTTCATCGTCCTCGATGTCAGCCGCAGCATGAACTACGAGCAGCCCGGCAAGGACACGCCCTTCTTCCAAGCGAAGAAAATCGCCCGCGCCCTCCTCGCCCAAGGCCTCCCCGGCGACCGCGCGACCGTCCTGCTCACCGCGAACAAGACCACCGCCCTCGGCCCGCTCGCCGAAGACCCGACCCGCTACGTCGCCCGCCTCGAAGCCGCGCGCGCCGGTCTCGGCGACACCGACCTTTCCTCCGCGCTCGCCGTCATCCGTCCGATGCTCGCCGCCCCGCGCCCGAACACGCGCGCGGAGGTCGTCTTCCTCACGGACAACCATCAGGGGAGTTGGTCGCAGGGGGCGGTCGCCGGCTTCCTCGAAAACCTGCCCGTGCCCGTCTCCGTGCAGGTCGTGGATGTCGGTCCGTCCGCGCCGCGCAACGCTTGGATTGCGGACGCCCGGCCCATCGAGGCCGACGGCAAGCGCTACTTGCACGCGCGCATCGGCGCGTCGGGCAACGAGCCGCAGGAACGCACCGTGCGCGTGAAGCAACTCGCCGGGCTCGGCGACTTGTCGCAGAAGGTCACGCTCGCGCCGGGCGCGTTCGCCGAGGTGAACCTCCTCGTGCCCGGCGACTACGACACCGCCGGCAAGGTCGCCGAGTTGGTGCTGGAGCCGCGCGACGCGCTGCCGGACGACGACCAATTCTGGCTGAACCTCGACGCCCGCGCCGCCGCTGTGCGCGTGCTGTTGCTGGAGCCGGAGACGACGCAAATCGAGTCACTGCAACCCGGCCATCACCTCCGCATGGCGCTGGAAGTTCTCAGCCAGGGCGAAGGCGGTGCGACGCAAGTCACGCGTCGCCGCCCCGAAGCCGTCACGGCCTCCGAGCTTGCCAGCGCGGACGTCGTGGTGATGGCGAACGTGTCGCACCTCTCCGATGACCGCGTCGCCGCGCTGGAGTCGCGGGTCAGGTCCGGTGCGGGCTTGTTGATGTTCCTCGGCCCAGCCGTGCAGCCGCCGTTTTACAACACGAAGCTGCACAACCCTTCGCGCCCGACGGACAGCCTGCTGCCGCGTCCGCTGCTGCAAGTCGCGCAGGGCGGCATGGCGCAGTTCGCGCGCATTGACTGGACGCATCCGTTGCTCGCGCCGCTCTTCGACCCGACCTTCGGCGACTTCGCCCGCGTGCGCGCGCGGACCTTCTACACGTTCGGCGACGCGCCGACGGGCAGCGCCAGCCAGGTGCTCGCGTGGTTCGGCGACGCCGCGCCGGCGCTGATGGAGCACTCCTTTGGCGCGGGCCGTGTGCTGGTGCTGAACTCCACCGCCAACGACGAGTGGAGCGACCTGCCGCGCCGCAACAGCTTCGTGCCGCTGTTGGACCAGATGCTCCACCGGCTCACGCGTGCGCGGCTGGGTCGGAGTTTTCAGGCGGGCGGGATGGTGGCGTTCGTGCTGCCGGGCTTGGGCACGAATGCCACCGCCACCATCACCACGCCCAGCGGCCGCACGCTCACGCCCGTCGCGCAGCCGCTGGGCAACGAGCTCTCCGTGCGGCTCGATGCCGCCGATGACGTGGGCGTGTATGCCTTGCGTGCCAGCGGCGACGGAGGCAGCGCGAAGCTCAACTTCGTCGTCCACGCCGGACGTGGCGACAGCACCGTGAACAAGGCCGACACGGAAACCCTGCGCGCTTGGTGGGGCAAAACGACGTTCGACATCATCCGCCCCGACCCGGCGGCGAAGCCCGAGGCGGCAATCGCAGGCGGTCGCGTGTTGCTCTGGCCGTGGTTGCTGGCGCTGGGCGCGCTGGTGCTGATGGCCGAGATGTATTTTGTCCACCGCCTGTGCCCGGTGATGAACCCGGCAGTGGCTGGGTCCACGGTGGCGAAGCACGGCATCATGGCCCCGACGGCGAAAGCGGAGGTGGCCTCGTGACCATCAGTTGGATGCCCGTGCTGCCGGTGTGGCTGGTCGCGGTCTTCACGGTCGCGCTGCTGGGTTTGCTTGCGCGCGGCTCGATGCTGCTGGTGGAGAAGCGGCTGCCACGGCGATGGATTGTCGGGCTGGGCGCGTTGCGCGTGGCCATCGTCGCGGTGTTTGCGCTGTGCCTGCTCCAGCCCATTGTCGCCTTCCGGCGCACGGTGCAGGAGGGGCCGCCGGTGCTGGTGCTGTTCGACACCTCGAAGAGCATGGGCCTTGCGGACAGCGCCGCGCCAAACGGGCGCTTGCCGGAGGCGATGCAATGGCTCGCCAAGAGCGGCCTGCAAACCAAGCTCGCCGCGCGGCCCAACGTGCTGTGGTTCGCCTTCGACAGCAACGCGCGCGCGGTGACACCCGCCGACCTGCCCGCGCTCCCCGCCAGCGGCACCACGACGCGCTATGCGGAGAGCCTCGCCGATGCCTGGGAGCACTATCGCCAGCAACGCAGCGAGTCCGGGCCGCTCGTGCCCGGGGGCCGCGTGTTGCTGGTCAGCGACGGTCACGACTTCAGCCCCCGTTCCCTGTCCGACACGGCGCGCGCGCTGGGCCTCGCCGTGGACACGCTCGCGCCGGCGACCGCCCCGAGCGGAGCCGAGGCCGCACACGTCAGCATCGCGCAGGTGCAGGCACCGCGCACCGTGCTGCTGGGCGCGGAGTCGCGGTTCAGCGTGGCGCTGCGGCAGGAAGGTCTGGCGGGCCGCGCGCTGACGCTGAACTTGAAGGACGGCGAGAAGCTCGTCGCGACGCAGCCGTTCACCTTCGCCGCTGGACAGTCGGAGAAGTTCGTCACGCTCGCGTTCCAGCCAGCCGAGGCAGGGCTGAAGGAATACGCCGTGGAGGTCGCAGGCGCACCGACGGCTCCGGCGGGACGCAAGTTCAGCGTGCAAGTGCTGGGCGCGCGCAACGAAGTGCTGTTCCTCGAAGACGCGTGGCGCTGGGAGTTCAAGTTTCTGCGCCGCATCTTCGAGGACGACCCGAGCTTCACGCTCACCGCGTTCCTTTCGCGGGGCGAAAGCGCGTTTGTGCAGCTCGCCGAGCCGGACCGGCGCACCAAGGTGACGGGCTTCCCGCAGTCGCGCGCGGAATTGGCGGGCTTCGACACGCTCGTGCTGGGCAGTGCGGACCCGCGCCGCTGGCCGCGCGGCTTCGCGAACGTGCTGCAACAACTGGTCGAGGAGGACGGCAAGTCGCTCATCGTCATCGGCGGGCCGAATCTTGCACCGATGGCCGCGCACCCGGCGCTGGCGGCGTTGCTGCCGGTGCAGTTGTCGCCGGAGTCCGCCGCGCCGGTGCCGGGTCCCGTGGCGGTGCGCGTGACGCCGGAGGGATTGGCCTCGCCGTTCTTCGCCGCGCCCGGCGGTGCCCCGGAAACCTACTGGGCCGCGCTGCCGCCGGTGGACCAGATTTATCCGCCGCTGCGTAAGAAGCCCGCCGCCACCGCGCTCGTCGAGGCGACGAAGCTCGCGAATCCCTACGGCAACCTCATCCTGATGGCGGAGCACACTGTGGGCCGGGGCCGCGTGCTCTTCATCGCCACCGACACGTTGTGGAAATGGCAGATGCTCTCGACTGCGGCGGACGGTCCGACGCCGTTCCAAGTCTTCTGGCAGCAAACCCTCCGTGCGCTCGCCCCGCTCCGCACCAGCGGCGGCAACGTGAGCCTCCACGTCGAGCCCGACCACAGCCGTTACGAGCCTGGCCAAACCGTTGTGCTGCGGGCCGAAGTCCGGGCCGCGTCGCCCTTGCCCAAGGCCCGGGTGCAGGCGCGCGTGACCCTGCCGGACGGGAAGCAACTGCCGCTCGACTTCGCCCCGAACGCTGCCGAACCGGGCACCTACACCGCGCGCTTCGAGCCCACCGCACCCGGCCAGCACAAGGTCGCCGCGAGCGTGGCAGCCGAGGACAAGGCCGTCGCCGACACCCTCATCGCCTTCGATGTCGAGGCGGGCAAAAGCGAACTGGCCCACCCGCGCCTGAACGAAGCCGCGCTCCGTCGCATCGCCCACGACACCGGCGGCAACTTCCTCAACCGCGCCGACCCGGCGACCTGGCGGGCGCTGGAGAATCTGGAAAAGGTCCCGGTCATCCACGTGGAGACCGTGGACCTCTGGAATCGTTTCATCCTCCTCATCCTCCTCGCCCTCCTCATGGGCACCGACTGGCTGCTGCGGTTGCTGCGCGGGTTCGCGTGATGGCGGGTGGCCGTGGGCCGGCGACTTGCAGTCGCCGCGTTGCGGGTGGACAGGCTCAAGCCTGCCTCGAACTGCTGCGCCCTGCCGACGGCGGCTGGAAGCCGCCGGCACGGGCTCATGGAGAGAACCAACGGCTCGCCAACCGCCGCGATTTCGGCCCCTGAAGCTGAAAAGGGAGCGGGCAGGAAAATCATGGGCAGGAAGATTTTCCATCCATTTTTCTGACCCGAATCTTTCCGACCCAATTCCGGTTCATGGAGCGACTCCACGGCCTGGCAACGGCCGCGATTCGGTCCCCTGAAGCGAGGCGAAGGCCCAAAGATTCAGGAAAGACAAAGATGGAGCGCTTCCCATCATGGCCTTCCCTGAATCTTTGGGTTCTCGCTGTGGGAGGTTCCGGGGTCGGACTGGGAGAGAACCAACGGCCCCTGAGTTTGGAAAGGGAGCGGGCAGGAAAATCATGGGCAGGAAGATTTTCCATCCATTTTTCTGACCCGAATCTTTCTGACCCAATTCCGGTTCAGGGAACTCCACGGGCCGCCCTGGGCTGCGCACCACCGATCGCCGCGCAGCCAAACGGATGTAACATTCCGGTCCACTCAGGCTATGGTTCTCGCAGATGACCGACGAACTCCCATTCCCCGCTGACGAGGAACTCGTAACCGCCGCACAGACGGGAGACGGAGCCGCCTTCGCCACCTTGCTCGACCGCCACCTGCCGCACGTCCGCACGTTTCTCGCGCTCAAAGCTCCGGTGCCGCGACTCGTGGATGAGCTGGCGCACGACACCTTTGTTTTTGCCTACCGGCACTTGGATGAGTTTGTCCCGGGAACGTCCCTGCGCGCCTGGTTGCGGGCCATCGCGTGGAACTTGCTGCGGGCGGAAGTCCAGCGCTTCGCTCGCGAGCGCGTGCAGCTCGAGCGGTTTGCCGCATGGCAACTGGAGGAGTGGACCGCCACCGCACCCGAGCCGTCCGCCGAGGCGGAGCATTTGGTCGCCTGTGTTGCTGAACTGCCCGAACCGCTGCGGCAGCTCGTCGCGCTCAAGTATCAGCACGACCACTCGGGTGACGAAATCGCCGCCCGCCTCGGCCGCAGCGCCGTGTGGGTGCGCGTGTCCCTCTTCCGCGTCCGCCAAATGCTCCGTGACTGCGTGGAGCGCAAAACCTCTCCCGCCTGACCATGCCCACCGAAGCCGAACTGGCCGCCTACCTCGACGGGTCGCTCCCGGCGGAGGCCTGCGCCCGGTTGGAGGCCGAAGCCGAGCGCGACCCCGCGCTGCGCCGCCAACTCGTCCAGCACGCGCGCATGGAAGCCGCGTTGCGAGCCGCAGTGGGTGATGCCGAAGCCAGCCTCACCGTGCGCCGCTCCGTGCTCGCGGTGACCCAGGGCGAGGCGGAAACAGCTCTGAAGCAACGCGTCCTCTCCGACACCGTGCATCTGCGCCGCACGCCGGGGTGGCGGGAGGTTCTGGCGCTTGCGTGGTCCCGCGCGTGGCGGCTGCCGGCGTTTGCGGGCGCGGCGGTGGTGCTACTGCTGCTGATCGTATTCTGGCCGAAGGAACAGATGGTTCCGAATCGCGCGGCGGCCGTGGCCAACCTGGAGCTCCCCGCGCAACTCCTGACCACGGACGAACTCTGGCACATGTGGGGTGCGGAGGCGAAGGCCTGGCGGGCCGTTGCCGGAGCCACCTTGCGGGTGCCCACCAACACCCCGGCCACACTGGTCTTTGCCGATGGTTCGGCCCTGCAGCTTGACCCGGGCACAGTGGTCGAGTTCAGCGCCCCGCCGGAAGCCGCCGTCGCGGGGGGCAAGCAGTTGCGGCTGCTGGCGGGTTCGCTCACCGCACAGGTGAAGCCACAGCCAGCGGGGCAGCCGCTGCGCGTCCACACGCCCCACGCGGTCGCGACGGTCGTGGGCACCGAGTTTGGCCTGAGCGTCGCGGGCGCGGAAACGCAGCTCGAAGTCATCACCGGCTCCGTGAAGCTCGCGCGACCCGGCGGCGAGCCGCCGCTCGCCGTGGGTGCGGGCGAGACCGCGCTGGCCTCTGCTACCGCCGCTCCGCACGCGACCCGGCTGCCGCGCAATCCGCTGCACTGGCCCTTTGCCAGCGACAGCCCGTGGAATCGCCCGCTGGGCTCAGGGGCCGAGTTCGAGCCGGTGACGGCGCGGGCCTTCACGGCGGACGGGCCGTTGGTGAATGCCACGCGCAGCCGCCGCCCGTTCCTGGCCAATCCCGCCGGTCAGTTGCGGGGCGTCTGGGAGCGCGGTCACTGGCGCGGTGACATCCGCTTCGGCGAGGTGGACCGGCTGCCGCTCGGGCGCAACGAGCCAGTGGTAATACTCCAGCCGGCACGACGGTTTGCGGTGGAGTTGCTTGGTCTCGAGCTGCGGGCGGACGGAGATTTGGAGGCGGCGGTGGTCGAGACTTTGGACCTGGCGGGAATGGGCATCGGAAGGGCAGCGCCGGGCCTGCGTCCGCACGGTTTCTCGGCGCTCGGCGGGCTGCTGCGCTTCGGCGAAGCGCACGGCGGAGTGCGGCACGTGCTGGCCGCGCGCGTCAGTGCGGACCGTTTGCGCGCCGGGGCGTGGCCGACGTGGCCCGCGATGGGCAACGCGGTGCCGCCGGGCCGGGGCAGCGCGGCGAGCAATCTCCGCATCGGCTCGCTGCTGGCGTTGCCGCCGGACGTGGACCTTGGCGCGCTCGGCCTTGGCACGAGCGGGCCGGGCTATGAGCTGGCGCGGGCGCTGCAGGACTTCGGCGTGTATGTCACGGGCGTGGGACCGGAGCCGTTCATGCTGTTGCTCGGGGAGGAACGGGCTGGCGCGGAGTGGGAAGCCCCGGCGCTGAACCGCCTCGTGCCTTTGCTGCAAGTCGTGCGGAACAACACGCCGCAATCGCCCGGCGGTGGCGGCATCCCGCGCCGCGAACCGGCTCCGGAACTGGTGCCCAGGTAGGCCGAAGCCTTGCCGCTTACGGCAGCGAGATGCGGACCCGGTAAAAGCGTGCCGCGTTGGTCGCCGTCGCATCGCGGGCATAGCCCACGCTGTTCACCTCCGAGAGCGACTCGGGAGGCAGCGCGGTGAAAATCCTCGTGCGCAAGTCCGTGGTGAACTCGACGGTGTAGGTCCGGCCAGCCGCCAGCGGTGAGAAACTTACGGTGCGCGGTTGCGAGTTTGCGGCGTTGATTCCCACCGTGA
>Ga0255188_1000103_pt1 | contig 33926 bp, 32 predicted proteins | sample Miss_Cont_RepB_8_FD_188427 | JGI IMG/M metagenome (GOLD analysis project Ga0255188, IMG submission 188427) | Freshwater microbial communities from Mississippi River, Louisiana, United States - Miss_Cont_RepB_8h | ecosystem: Environmental > Aquatic > Freshwater > River | place: USA: Louisiana... | reverse complement strand
CCCAGCCCCAAAGTCAGCCGCTGAACAGTTCACCGGGCTGGATCTTGCTTATCCGTGTTTATCCGTGCCCATCCGTGGTTCAACTTCGGTGTTCGGGCTTAGTTTCTACACAGACCGAATTCCTCTCCATGTTCAACCGCCACGCGGTTGCGCCCGCTTCCCACCAGCCACCGTGGGTTTCACCCACGGCTACTCATGTTCAACTCCTACGGAGTTGGCCAACGCGCCGGAGGCGTGGGCTGCGTCCTCCGTCTTTCCTTTCGCATGCCTCACACCAGCACTTTCCGGATGACGTGCCCACGCACATCTGTCAGCCGATGGAAGCGCCCGCCGTGCAGGAACGTCAGCCGCTCGTGGTCCAGCCCCAGTAGATGCAGCATGGTCGCGTGCAAGTCGTGCATCTCCACCACGTTCTCCACCGCGCGGTAGCCGAACTCATCCGTCGCACCGTAGGTCATTCCGCCGCGCACGCCACCACCCGCGAGCCAGACCGTGAAGCCCTGCGGATTGTGGTCGCGCCCGTCGCTGCCCTGTGCGAAGGGCGTTCGCCCAAACTCGCCGGCCCACAGCACCAGCGTGTCGTCGAGCAGGCCGCGTGACTTCAAGTCCTTCAACAGCGCCGCGATGGGCTGGTCCACAATGAAGGCGTTCCGCTCGTGCTCCTTCTTCAAATTTCCGTGCTGGTCCCACGGCGCGACGAAACGAATTCCGCTCACGCCGCTCACCTCCACGAATCGCACGCCGCGCTCCACGAGCCGCCGCGCCTGCAAGCATTGGCGCGCGTAACGCGCCTTCAGCGGGTCCGTCGAGTCCGTGCCGTAAAGCTGGTGCGTCGCGGCGCTCTCGCTTTTCAAGTCGGCGGCCTCCGGCACGGCCATCTGCATCGCGGCGGCCAACTCGTAATTGCGAATGGCCGTCTCCACCGCGCCCGACTGCGCGCCAAGTGTTGAGGCGAACACGCGGTCGTTCTCCGCGATGAACGCGAGCTGGTTCGCCCGTGCCGCCGCCGGGCCGGACGCGGCGAGATTCTCCATCACCGCGCCGCCCACGAGGTTGAACTGCGTCGCCTCGTAACGCGCCGGGAGGAAGCCGCTGCTCCAGTTCGCCACGCCGCCGAGCGGCATCATCCCGCCGTTGAGCACGACGAAGCCCGGCAAGTTCTCCGCCTCCGTGCCGAGGCCGTAATTCGCCCACGCGCCCATGCTGGGCCGGCCCTGCATCGTGCTGCCCGTGTGCATGAAGTAGCACGCCTGGGCGTGCTCCGGCGATGCGCTGGTCAGCGAGCGAATGACACACAAATCATCCGCGCAGCCGCCGAGGTGGGGGAAGAGCTGGCTCACCGGCAGCCCCGATTGCCCGCGCGGCGAGAACTCCCACGGACTCGCCAGCGTCTTGCCGATGTTGTCGACTGAGTCGCATCAATCCGCAGCGGGAACGGCTTGCCGTGCTCGGCCTTGAGCCGGGGCTTTGGGTCGAAGGTGTCCACCTGCGAGGGCCCGCCATCCATGAAGAGAAAAATCACTCGCTTCGCTCGGGATGGGATATGGGAGATAGGCGATGGGATATGGGGCGGAGCTGCTGCACCCGCGTTGCGACCGAACAAGCCTGCGAAGGCCAGCCAGCCAAAGCCCGTGGAGGCGCGCTGGAGCAGCGCACGGCGCGACAACCCTGTGCCGGCGACTTGCAGTCGCCGTCCGGCCGCATCGCCAGCAACACACGGCGACTGCAGGTCGCCGGCACCCGTAGGAGACGACGTAAGGAGCCGCTGACTAATCTTGGTCATGGTTTAGCTTCCCAGAGTTCGAGAGCCCCGCGGACCTGACCTCGCTCCAGCTCCCTCTCCTTAGCACCCGGCTGAAGCCGGGTGCCAATGAGTGAGGCTGACTCACCGGGTGGAAAATCAGAGACTCCTTACTTCGTCTCCTACGAGTTGTGTTCATTTCAGGTAGAGAAACTCCTTCAGGTTGAACACCGCGTGGGCCAGGTCTTGCCACGCTTGCGGCTCGCCGCCGTGCATGGTGGCTTGCTGCGTGAGGAAGGCGGCGGCGCGCGTGACTTCTGCGTCGGTGGCGGGTCGGCTCAAGGCGGCAGCGAACAGCCAGCGGATGCGAGCAGACGCGTCGCCTGGTTGGGCGAGCGCGCGGGTGGCGAAGTGGCCGGCCTGCTCGCGCACGAAGGGGTCGTTGAGCAACGTGAGGCTTTGCGCGGGCACGTTCGTCGGCTCGCGGCGACCAGCGGGAGCGATGGCTTTGGGCTGGTCGAAGGCAAAGAGAAAAGGCGCGGGGTGGTTGCGCCGCACTTCCAGATACAGGCTGCGACGACCGCGCCCGTCCACCGGGCCGTCCACGGGCGTGTAATCGTCGCGCTGGCTGGGCGGAACCGTCACTGGCACGCCGGGGCCGAACTGCGTGCGGTCCAGCCGCCCGCTCGCAGCAAGCATGGCGTCGCGGATGGATTCGGCATCCAGGCGGCGGAGCGGGGCGTGAGCGAGCAAGCGGTTGGCGGGGTCGTGTTCGGCGGCGGACGGCGGCGTTAGTGGGGCAGGCGTCCCGCCTGCCTGGTGTCCGCCAACCGTCCCGGTTGGCGTAGCTGTGGTCGGCAACCGGGACGGTTGCCCGACGGGAACGGCAGTCGGGACGGCTGCCCCACTAGCGTTGTCGCTGTTCAGCGCGAACGCGCGGCTCGTGAGCATCAACCGCAGCATCGCCTTCACGGACCAGCCTTGCGCGACGAACTCACTTGCCAGCCAGTCGAGCAGCTCGGGGTGGCTGGGCGCGCCGCCGAGTTGCCCGAAGTTGTCCACTGAACGCACGAGGCCCTCGCCGAAGACGTGCTGCCACAGGCGATTCACCATCACACGCGCGGTGAGCGGGTTGCGGAGGATGTCCTCGGCCAGTTCGCGCCGCCCGCTTTGCGCGGAGCGATACGGTGCGTTGCCGAAAGCGGCGAGGAACTGGCGCGGCACGGGGTCGCCGGGTTTGGCGTGGTCGCCGCGCGGGAAGAACGGGGTCTCGAACGGCGGTGCTTCATCCGACACAGCGACGACACGGGTGGGGATGGGGACGCGGGCTTCGAGCTCGCGGTAGTTGGCGAGTAGCTCCGCGAGCCGTGCCGGCGGTTTGGAACCGCCGCTGGGCGTGGCCACGGAAGCACCCGACGGCGATTGCAAATCGCCGGCACGGGCGGCGGTGTTATCGAGCAGGCCGAGGCGGAGGAGGGCGTTGAGGAAGTTCGCCTGGGCGTCGTCGCACGAGCCGTTGGTCCAGGCGGCGATGGCGGCTTTGGTGGTTCGGACGAGTGCCGTCGAGAGCGGGCGTTCTCCCTCACCTCGGCCCGCTCCCAGCGGGGGAGAGTTAGGGTGAGGGAGAGCGGTCACTTGCATCGAGGCGTGTCCAGGCCCGCCCGCGCCTCCACGCAGTGCTCCATCCAATTCACTCGGCCACGCGGGCGGCTCGGGCAGGTTCTCGCCGTCGTGCAGAATCACCTTCGCAAGGCCCGCCGCCGAGCGACCGTCCGTCGGCAGCTTGCTCGCGTCCCGCACGATGCCGAGGTAGGGGAAGTCGTCGCGCGGGGTGATCTCGAGGTAGGCGCGGCGGCCCCGCCACGTATCGCGGATGGACAGTGTGACCCAGCGCAGCGCGGAGCGGTCGTTCAGCTTGGGCGTGATTTGCGTGAAGAGCAGCGAGTCGCCCTGAAAATTCTCGATGACGAGGCGGACGCGCGCGTTGTTGTCGCCGGTGACGAGGGCGGCGATGAACTTGTTGGTGAGGGTGAAGTTCGGCGAGCGGTGGGTGCCGGGATGCTTGTCCGAGAGCAGGTGGGAGAAACGGCCGGCGGGGTAGATGGCGGCGAGGATGTTCGTGCCGGTGGTGGCGAGGGAGAAATCTCCGGCGGGTGTGTGGCGCGTGAAGCCGCCGGTGGCGAACCAACCATTGTCCGCGCCCGTGGTGAAGTCGGCGAATGTGCCGGCGACTTGTAGTCGCCGCTCGGGCGTGCTGGATGTGCCGGGCGGCGACTGCAAGTCGCCGGCACGGAGCGCGCGTAGCAGGGGCGCGAGCGGGGATTTGTTCGTCTCGGCGGCGGCGAAGGCGCTGCGCCAGCGGGTGGCTTCCAACTCACCGTAGCCGCCGACGTGAGGAGGCGGATTCGGTGCGAGGGTCGTCTCGGGCGTCCGCCTCCTTACGTCGGCGGCTACGGTGATTGCCTCCGGCCACAGCTCGACTTGCTGCTTCCAACGCGCCGCCAGCGATGTGCGGATTTCCGCTTTTAGCTTCGCCAAGGCCGCGTCGTGGGCGTGGAGTTTCTCCGGCGCGTCCAGCACGCGCATCGAGGTGCGGGTGCTGGCGAGGATGCTGTAGAGGCCGTGAAAATCGCGCTGGCTGATGGGGTCGAACTTGTGGTCGTGGCAACGCGCGCAGGAGACGGTCAGGCCGAGGAAGGCCTTGCTCATCGCGTCAATCTGGCTGTCCACGACGATGACTTCCTCGCCCTTCACGTCCACGGGCGTTTGGCTGAACTCGACCAGCCGCCACCACGCGGATGCGAGCAACGACTGGTTCAAGCCGTCGGCCCAGCGTGGCCTTTCCAGCAAGTCTCCCGCGATGTGCTCGCGCACGAATTGGTCGTAGGGCAGGTCGCTGTTGAACGCGCGGATGAGCCAGTCGCGATAGCGCCACGCGTGGGGGAGGAAGGCGTCGTGCTCGGTGCCGTGCGTGTCGGCGTAGCGGACCACGTCCTGCCAGTGGCGGGCGAAGCGTTCGCCGAAGTGGGGGGAGGCGAGCAGCGAATCCACAAGGGCAGCGGTAGCACCGTCTCTCCGTCTCTCCGTCTCGCTGTCCTTGGCCGAAGCTGCTGAGACGGAGGGAGCGAGAGAGGGGGAGACGGCACGCTCGAATGCTGCTGCGTCTTCCAGCGACGGCGGGAGGCCGGTGAGGATGAAGTGCAGGCGGCGAGCCAGCGCGCGCGGTTCAGCGGGCGGGGCAGGGGAGAGGCCGCGTTCCTCCAGCTTCGCGAGCAGGAAACGGTCAATGGCGTTCCTGCTCCACGCGGCGTTCTTGGGCGTCGGGATGGCGGGGCGCGTGACGGGTTTGAAGGCCCAGTTCGTTCGGACGGTTGACTGTGGGGCTGCGTATGCGCTCTCAGTCCAAAGCAGGCTGACGCAGACGCAGAGCATCGGCACGAATCTTCGCGCCGGGTGCCAAGCGTGCCTAGCCAGTTGAGTCACGTTGGGAAGCAAGGGCCGGCCATCAAATCACCGCCAGCGGCGCTTCGGCTCCGTTGCACAAAATCACCCGCTCGAAACGGCACGCGCTTATCATCCGGCTCATCATCCTTGTCGAATGGGTTTCCCGGCAGGAGGCCAGGGCCCTCCTTGAACCTGCGGACCCGCTCGCCGGATTCCTTGAGCTGCTCCGGCGTCAGTTGTTTCTGCAAGGCATCCAGCAACGGTTTGGCGCGCGCCTCCGGTTTTTCTGCGGCCAAGGAAAGCCACTTGTGCGCCTCGACCAAATCCACCGCCACTCCGGTGCCCTTCTCGTAGCACTGGCCGAGTTCGAGTTGAGCGTGGTATTCCCCGGCTTCCGCCGCTCGACGATACCATTCAAGCGCGCGGGCCATGTCCTTCTTCACTCCCTTGCCCTTGTGGAGGCACTGGCCAGTCCAGTATTGTGCGTAGATGCGCCCAGCTTCCGCTGCCTTGAGATACCAGGCGAAAGATTCGCTCTGACTCTTGGGCACCCCTCGCCCATAGAAGGACATCCATCCCAGCAACTGCATCGCCTCGGCGTCGCCCGCCTCTGCCCGCGGCTGAACCCATTTCAGCCCATCGGTTTCCGTTTGATCGTGGTAATCCTTTTTGAGCAGCAGGTGCGCGAGGTTGAGCTGGGCCTTGCGGTGCCCCATCTCGGCAGCTTTCGCCAAGAGTTGCTTCGCCAGCCCGTAATCCTTTGGCACGCCGTTTCCGTCCATGTGCCACCAGCCGAGCCTGGCAATCGCATCAGCATACCCATGCTCGGCTGAGAGGCGAATCCAGCGCACCGCTTCTTCCTGGTCTTTCTTCATTTCGTAACCGCGAGCGTGAAACATCCCCACCCAGAACTCCGCCTTGGGAAATCCCTGCGCCGCAGCTTTCGCATACCATTTGTAAGCTTCCTTGAGATTGCGCTGTGGAATGCCTTTCCCCACCAGATTGCACCAGGCCAAGTTGCTTTGGTCGTCGGGATCACCCCCTTCGGCGGCCTTCTGTAGCAGGATGAAGGAGGCTTGGTGCCAAGTGTCACCGGCTTTCCAATCCTTCGGGGTTCCCAGCCCCTCCTTTATCATCCACCCGATGTTGGACGCCGCCTTGTAGTTTCCCTGATTGGCGGCCTTCAAATACCACTCGCGTGCCTTGGCGTAATCTTTCGGCACGCCGCGACCGTAGTGATGCATGTGGCCGTATAAGTTCTGGGCCTTGTCGTAGTTCTTGTCCAACGCAGGCTGCAGCCACTTCATCGCTTCGATGTAGTTGGTCTGGACGCCCATGCCATCACCATAGGCTTTGGCTAACAAGTAGTGTGATTCGAGGTCGCCCGCTTGCGCCTTGCGCTTCAGGGCATCCAGATCGGGAGCAAGCCACGGCGAAACCGACCAGCCAACGGACTGGGTCAGTATGATGGCAAGGAAGAGAAGCAGCTTGTTCACGGGAGTGTCGGTTGCAGCTACGGATAGCGTGCCACCTGCGATGGTCAAGTTCGGATTCCGGACCTTATCGCGAACACCAAGGCACTGATGGCTACTTCCGCTCTGGCCGGCCTTGGATGATGTCGCCGAGGCGTTGGTTCAGCTTCTCCTGGTCGTTCGCGGCTTCGCCGATGGCACCGATGCTGTCGCCGACGCGGTTGAGGAGGTCGGCGCGTTTCTCGGCGTCGCTCACGACCTTGGCGCTGAAGTGTTCGCTGGTGCCGATGCCGGGGCCGGTCACGTTGTTGTTGTCGCGGGCCTCGATCCAGTATTCGAGCATGGAGCCTTCCGGCGGGCGGGGATTGAGCGCGCCCACCTTCCATTCATAGCGCCGCCGCAGGCTGCGCTGCGCCGGGCCTTCGAGCACGAGTTGAACGGCCTTTTCCTCGCCGCCATCCACGGTGTAGCGGAGCGAGAGCTGGGCGATGCCAAAGTCGTCCACGGCCTCGAAACCCACGAGCACGGTGGCCTTTTGAGTGATGAGCTCTTCCTTGCGCTCGGGATAGGTGATGCGGACAACCGGCGCGCGGTCGGGCAGCACGTCCAGCCGGTAGAGCGCGTCGTCCTTGGAACGGAAGCCATACTTGTCTTCCAGCAGGATGGCAAAGCCCGTGAGCGCTTCGCTGGCAATCGGCAGGGTGACGGTGAATTCCTTCCCCCCCATGCCGGCGGCCTTGAGCGGGATGTCCTGCGGTGAGCTGTTGGTGGAGCTGCTCAACCGGACTGCGCCTCGGGCAATCTCCTTGTTGGCCTGGATGGTCACGTTCAGCTTGCTGCCCACCAGCAAGGTCAGATCGCCCAGCGAACGGCGCACGGTGCCCAGTCCGGTGTATTCCGGGTAAATCTGAGTCGCCTCGATGCGGGCGACGGTGGGGCGGTCCACTACCTCGACGCGGGCGGAGCGTTTGCCATCGCCGATGTGGAAGGTGTAGTCGAAGGAATCCTGGGCGTTCTCCAGTGTGAGCGCGAAGTGCGCCGCATTGGTCTTGCTGCCATCGAGGAGGAACTCCTGAGTGCGGCCGGAGGCGAATTTGAGCACCAGCTTGCCCTGATTGGGAACGGCTCCCTTGGCCAGGGCGAAGAGGCTGGCATTGTCGCCGCGCGCCAGCCGGAGGTCGCCGCTGGTGGTGGCGATGCGGGTCTTGCGCGGCACTTCGATCTCCCTGGACAGGAAGGCCCGGCGCAGCAGGTCACGGCTGACTTCCTCGCCCCGGAAGAAGAGCACGGTGGCAATGCCGACGATCACCACTGCCCAGCCCGCCAGCCGGCGCAGCTCCCGGGTGGAAATGACCTGGCAGAAGTCGATGGGCTCGGCGATGCGCTCGGTCTCCGCCACCAGGGCGCGGACCAAGGCGGGAGCCTCGCCAGCCTGCAATGCACCGGGGCGGGTAAGCTGGAGAGCGGCAATCAGCCGGCTGCCAAACTGCGGCATGCCTCGCTGGACGAGCAACGCGGTGGCATCGTCGTCCGGCTGCCGCAGGCAGGGGATGAGAATGTGATGCCAGATGATGTGTCCTGCAGCGGCGAGGTAGCCAAGGAAGCACAGGAAGCGGACGGCCCAAGGGAAGTCCAGCCACCAGTCCAGCAGCATGCCGGCTGCGAGCGCGAGCGTGAGCCCGCCGATGAGCATCGCCAGGCCGGAACCGGCCGCCACGTTCGTGTGCTTGGAGCGGACGGCGGCGATCTTCCCCGTGAGCAAAGGGCTCGGCGGGATGGACGCGGGGCGTTGTTCCGGTGCGGCGGTCATTTCAAGTGCGACAGTTTGCGGAGCACCCACTCCGTCGAGACCACTCCGAGCAGCAGCAGGAAGTAAAGCGGGCTGGCCCACAGCTCGACTTCCAGCGGGGAGCGGACGCGTTCGGTCTTGGCGCGAATCTTGTCCGGCAGTTGGAAGAGGGTTTCCTCGCGGAAGAACTCGCCGCCGCTCAGTCCGGCCATCTCACGCAGGAGCGGTTCGTTCATGGCCGTGTCGCCCAGCTCGAAGCGCGGGGCGGTGACATTGAAGTCCACGCGCGTGTCGGCGTCGCTTTCCACGCCGAGTTTGTAGTTGCCAGCGGCGGGCGCGATGAACTCGCCGCGATAGACTCCGGGCTGGTCCGGCACCGGGCGCAGGGAGATTTCGGTCGCCCCGCCCCCGTCCCCGGTGCGCAGGGTGTAGCTGCCCTTCACGACCGCTTCCTGCACGGGCTCGAAACCCGCCCGATACAGCCGGGCGTAAACACTCACCCGTTCGCCGCTGACGAAGTTCTGCCGGTCCAGCGTGAGCTGCGTGCGCCGCGAGCCACCGGTGACGTGTGGCAGGGCGAGCCGCTGGGCGATCTGGCCCCAGAAGGTGGTGTAAACCTCGTCGCCCACGTTTTTGCGCCAGCGCCAGGTGTTGTCCGTGCCCACGAACAAGGCCTGCCCCAGACCGTATTGCTGCACGGCGACGACGGGCATGGGGCCGAAGCGTGAGGCCTTGAGCGGGTCGGGGTCCACGAGGAGCACCTCGGCACCGGGCTTGGCGCGGGACACCTTGGCGACCCAGTAAATCGGCGGCAGCGTCTTCCAGAGCGCGAGGCTTTCCTCCTCTTTGTCCGCCAGCCGGAGCATCGTGGAGGTGCGACCCTGCGTGGTGAGCGCGAGCTTCACGGGCTTTTCGGCCGAACCATCGCCGGTCGCCGTGGCGGTGTTGACGGCGTCGAACTCGACGGGCAGCAACTGCTCGATGGGCGTGTTGCGCCACGCGCCGGGGCTGAAGCGCTTGCCGGCGACCATCAGCAGGGAGCCGCCAAAGCGCGCGACGAACTCGTTCACGTTGCGCTGCTGCTCCGGGGTGAGCTGCCGCGGATCCACGTCGCCGAGGACGATGAGGTCGTATTTGAACAACTCGTCCTTGTTCGCCGGGAAGCGGTCGAGGTAGGGCGAGTTGTCATCGCGGGCAATGGACGGCGCGCCCTCAAACAGAACGCACTTCAGCTCGACGCGCCGGTCGCGCATGAACATCGCCTGCAAGTAACGGAAGTCCCAGCGCGGCGACTGCTCGACGAGCAGCACGCGAATCTTCGAGTCAATCACCCGGAGATGCTGCACGCGGGCGTTATTGTCCTTCACGGTTTCATCCGGGCGCGCCTCGATGCTGGCTTCGAGTTCAAAATCACCAGTCTTATCGGGCGTGAAGCGGAGCGCGACGACCTGCTCGCCGTCGGGGCCGAAGGTGATTTCGCGCTCGTCCACCTTGGTGTCGCCGAGCTTCAGGATGACCTTCGCCTTTTCCCCGGCCAGGCCCTGGGAGCGGACGCGCACGTTGGCCATCACCTCGTCCTTCACAAAGGAAACCTCGGGCGCGAAGAGATTCGCCATGATGATGTCCCGCGGGCTGGTGATGCCCAGACCATAGATGTAGAGTGGGACGCCGTCCTGTTTGAGCTGCGCCGCCAGCTCGCGCGGGGAGAGTCCACTGTTGTTGCCGCCGTCGGTGAGGAGGACCACGCCGGCCAAGGGCTGGCCGCGCTTGAGTTCGACGGCCTTGCGGAGGGAATCGCCGATCGGCGTCGTGATGGCGTTGGCCTCCAGTTTGTCCACCCAGTCGAACTGCGCGATCTTGGCCTTGCGGCGGGTTTTCTTCGCCTCGCCTTCACCTTCGGTCAGCTCGGTCTTGCCGCGCGGAAGGGCGTTGAGATCGGTGCCGAAGGTGAACGGAACAAGGTCGAATTCGTAATCAAGGCGGGGCAGCAGGTCGAGTTTCTCGTTCTTGAGCGCGCCCTTGAGCACATCGAGGCGGTTGAGGTTCTGGACTTCGCGGGCACGGGCGGGCGCGGGCTGCTGGGTAAGGCCCTTGGTCGGGTCCATCAAGCCCTTGGCGAGCGCGGCGCGCTTGAGGTCGTCGGGGTTCACCCGGGGATCCTTGATTTGCATCGAGGCCGAACCATCCACGAGCAGGAGCAACGTCCGGCGCACGCTGCCCTCGACGGTGAAGGACAGCACGGGGCGGAGCAGCAGGAAGGTGAGGAGGACGAGAAACGCCACGCGCAAGCCGGTCAGCAGGTAACGCCGGGCCGGGGTGGTGGAAGGCGGCCATTGGCGATAGGTCCAGACACCGAGCGCTGCGAGCGCCAGGGCGAGCACGATCACCCAGCCCGCGCCCAAGCCGCCTTGGAACGCGAGCCGCGCGCTGGCGAGGTCGCCAGCGGCTTCGACGCGTGCGCCGAGGAGTTTGAGAATCAAGTCGGTCACAAATCTTAATCTTAATCCTACTCTTACTCCTACTCTGCGACTCCCACACGATAAGGAGCCGGCTCCTCGAAGAGCCGGTCGTTGGAGTTGCTCTTAATCAAGCCAACGAGCATCGAGACAATCGCCTTCAAGGACGACTTGCCAGCATCGAGTTCGGCGTCGCTGAGATGCTTCTTGATGGACAGCAGGTCCAGGCAAGCCGCGCATTCCAGAGCCGAACCACGTGCGTTGTCAAAGAAACGGCAGCGGTCGGGGCCGGTGAATTTGCCGTTGCCCTCCGGAATGTTCAGCACGACGGACGTGCGGGCGCGTTCGAGCTGGTTGTGGACGGAGAGGGTCTTCGGAACTCGCTCCAACAGGTCTTCGCACCACGCGTAGAAGCGAAGAGCCTCCTGGTAGGCTTGGAGCTTCTCGTGGTCGAAGTAGGTTTTCACGGGAGATTAGGATTAAGAGTAAGAGTAGGAGTAGGAGTAGGAGGGGAATCTATTTCGCCCGGCTGAAGTATTGCGCCAGGAAAGTTTCCAAGGCGGCGCACAGGAGCACGAGGATCAGGATCGGCAGCCAGTATTCCGCGCCCACCCGGGCTTTTTCCACCAGTTCACGCAGTTGGAGCATCGGGCTCCAACGCTCGACAACCGCAACTTGTCCCAGCGCTTTCACCTCGTCAGCCGGCAGCTCGGACAAGTTGGACTCCGAGGGGTCTGGTTGGGTGGCGAACTTGATCACCGTGGGCGGGTCCGCCACTGAGACTTCGTAGAGGCCGGCGCGGTCGGTGGCATCGTAGGAAAGCAGCGGCGCGCCGTTGACCAGTTCAATGCGGCGCAGGTCGCGGGTGCCGGCGGCGGCTCCGGGGGCCATGACCACGGCTTCCTTGTTCAACAGATCCTGAGTCAGGCGGCGCGCGAACTGCTGCCCGACGCGCAGGTTGGAACCATCGTCGCTGCGCTGGACGAGTGTGCCAAGCGTTCGGTGGAGCAGGGGAACGAACGCGGGGCGCACTGCCAAATCGGTCCAGGCGGTGTCCGCAGTGCTCGCGAACAACACGACGCGGCCGAGGCCGAAGGCGCGTTCCGCCATGGCCACGGAACCATCCGAGTAGCGCAAAATCGCCTTGGGCGATCCAATGGAGGCACCTGCCTCAGCCGCCGGAGTTTTGGCAGCTTCCTTTTTGCCAGACTTCTCTGCTTCCGCCGCCGCCGGCGGGGCGGGCATCAGGGTGAGGTCGAGGGTGCGGAAGAAACGTGCGGTGGCGAGCGTGCCCGACGCGTTGTCATTCCACAGCGAGACGATGGGGTGATCGTAGCCCTTGGATTGGAAGGTCAGGTATTTCTCGTCCTGGCCGGCGTCGCCGCGCGGTTCACCGAGCGTGGCGGGGAGGAGCTTGCGGGCGTTGGCGAGCTGGGAGTTGTAGAAGCCGGCGTTCACCTTGCCGCCGGGGAACACCAGCAGGCCGCCGCCGCGTCGCACAAAGTTTTCCAACGCACCGGCCGTGTCGTTGGAGAAGTCCGGCACGTTGGCCAGCACCACCGCGTCGAAGTCATCGAAGCGCACCCCGCCCAAGTCCGCCGGGGCGAGGGTGGTGGTTTTCACAAAGTATTGCTCGGACTCCTCGGCGGAGACGGGCACGAGCGCATGGCCGAGGAAGAAGGTTTCCGCCTCGCGCGGCTCCGTGCCGGGGTCGCCATCCACCATCAATACCCGAATCTCACGGATTGCCCGGACGGCGAGCGTGCGCTGGTCGTCTCCGGGGAAACGATCCGCCGGGATGCGGGCGGTGACAGAATGCCAGCCCTCCGCGCGGAACTTCGCAAACAAGGCCACGCTGCGCGCGCCACCGGGCGGGATGCTGGGAATGGTGATTTCATCAGCGGAAGCGCCGTCGATGGCGAGGGAGACGCGGACATCCTTGGCCTCCTGCTTGCCGTAGTTCATGACCTGAGCCTCGAAGCGCAGCGGCCGGTTGACCGGTGAAAGACCGCTGACGAGGACGAGATTGTTGACGGCCAGATTGCGTTCCTCAGCCTCGCCGACCAGCACCAGATAGGCGGAAACCTGTTGTTCACCGCTGGCCTGCTTGGCTTTCTGAAGCGCCTTCTGAATGTCACTCAACTGCCGCCAGCCCGAGGCCTGACCGTCGGTGACGAGGTAGATTTCCTTCCGGATGGCGGAGCGGCCCTTGAGCGTCTCCATGGCCTTTTCAATGGCAGGGAAGAGATCGCTGGGGCGATCCGAAAGCGGGGCTTCGCGGACGGTTTTGCGGGCGAGGTTCAGGTCGTGCGTCGGCTCCTTGATGACTTCCTTGGCGACATCGGAGGCCAGGATGACGGCGGTCGCGGAGCCGGAGGGCAGGGCGTCCACGGCCTGCTCGGCCACCTTGCGGGCCTTGTCGAAGCGGGTTTGCACGCCGTCGGAAACGCCCATGCTCGCGGAGTTGTCGAGGATGACGACGGCGGAAACCTTCGACTGGCCGAAGAGATCGTGATTGGTGGAGCGCAGCGCGGGACGGGCCAGGGCGAGCGCGAGCAGCAGCAGCATGAGGCAGCGCAGGGCGAGGAGGATCATGTCCTCGATGAGCATTCGCCGCTGGTTCTTCTCGGTGGAAACCTTGACGAAGCGCATCGCCGCCCAGACGACGCGCTGGAAGCGGCGACGGTTGAGGAGATGGATGATGATCGGGACCGCCACGGCCCCCGCGCCAAAGAGCAGAAATGGATTGAGGAAGCTCATCGCAGGGCCTCCAAAAATTCTTCTTCAGACACCTTTGCCTGCCGGAGCGCGCCCCGCAGGGTGCCGGGGTCAATTTCCCGGTGCATCGGAATGACGCAGACATCCGCGCCCCGCCTGAGCACGGCATGGCTGCCTCGTTGACGCATTTTGGCGAAGCCCAGTCGGGCAAATGCCTTGAGCGCCTTGAGACCGGAGATGAGGGGCAGCTTAGGCATCGGCCAGTTCAAATGTGGTCAACAGTGCGCGGCCGCGGATGGGGCGCGGGTTCTCTTCCAGGAAAAGTTCGGTGGCTTCCTTCAAGTTCGCCAAGGCTTCCTCGACGTTTTTGCCCTGGGTGGTCGTGCCTGTCTCGGGGTTGTAGGCCACGAGCCAGCGCTTCGTTTCGCCCGGAAAGATAATGGCTGAGAGCGTCTTCATGAGGTTACTTTACGGAAGTTTTCAACCGGAACGCCAGGTATCCTGACAGCACCTCATGCAACGGCTGCGCCGTGTTCACTGGCACGAAGTGGACATGATTCTTCTCGCAGCCTTCCCGCAGCGTGGCGCGGAAACGCTCCAGCTCGGCCTGGTAGCTGGCGCGGATTTCCTGTGGGCGGGTCAGGATGTTCGGAATGGCCTCCAGACCGACGAACTCGATCAGGCCATTGAACTTGAACTCCAGTTCTGCGGGGTCCAGCAGTTGGAAGACCACGACCTCGCTGCCGCCGAAGCGCAGGTGCTGGATGCCTTCGAGGATCTTTTCCTCGTCGTCGAAGAGGTCACTGATGATGATCACGATGCCCCGGCGGCGGATTTGCCGGGCCATGTCGTGGAGGATGGCGGCGATGTTCGTCTGCCGCGCCGGCTCGAACGCGGCCAGCGTGGCGAGCACCTTGTGGATCATCGCGTGGCTGTTGCTGCGCGGCACGTAGTCGCGCGTCTCGTTGTCAAAAATGTCCAGGGCCACGGCGTCGCGCTGGTGGAGGATGAGGTAGCTCAGGCAGGCGGCCAGCATCTTGCCGTAGGCAAACTTGGTGTAGCCGCCGGAGCCGTATTTCATGGACTCCGAGCCGTCCAGCAGGACGTGCGCGACGTAGTTGGTCTCCTGCTCGAACTGCTTGATGTAGTAGCGGTCTGTGCGGCCGAGCACCTTCCAGTCGAGATAGCGAAGGTCGTCTCCGGGCGCGTATTCGCGATGCTGGGCGAACTCGATGGCGAAGCCGTGGTAAGGCGACTTGTGCTCGCCCGCCATGTAACCCTCGACGAGGTAACGCGCGTGCATCCCGAGCGTCTCGGCGCGGGAGATCGCGACGGGATCGAGCAGCGTGGCGAGGGTGGCGGCGTCCATCAGTGGGAATGCGGAATGGGGCGAACGTGGCGGCGGTCAGGCCCGGGATTCGTCATTCGACCTTCGATTTTTCAAGCAACCTTCTGGTCCTTCGGAATCGCTTCGAGAATCTTCCTCACCACGTCATCGGCGGTGATGCCTTCGCTCTGGGCGGCGAAGTTCGGGATGATGCGGTGCCGGAGGATCGGGCCGGCCACGGCGGCGACATCGTCGCAGCTCACATGGACCTGACCGTGCAGCATGGCGCGGGCTTTCGCAGCGAGAATGAGATTCAGGCTCGCACGGGGACCGGCACCCCAGGAGAGGAACTTCTTGCAGTAGTCCAGCGCCTCCGGGGTCTTGATGCGGGTCACGCGGACGATGCGTTCGGCGTATTGGTAAACATGATCCGAGACCGGCATGCGCCGGACGGTGGCCTGGAGTTCGAGGATGTCCTCTTCGGTCAGGACCGCCTTGGGCTTCTCCATCGGCGCGCCCGTGGCCATCTTCATGATCTGCAATTCCTCGGCGGTGCTGGGGTAGTCCACCGTGATCATGAACATGAAGCGGTCGAGTTGCGCTTCGGGCAGCGGGTAGGTGCCTTCCTGCTCAATCGGGTTTTGCGTGGCGAGCACGAAGAACGGGTTGGGCAGCGCGTAATCCGTGCCGCCGACCGTGACCTTCCGCTCCTGCATCGCCTCCAGCATGGCGGCTTGCGTCTTGGGGGGCGTGCGGTTGATTTCGTCGGCAAGGACGATGTTGGCGAAGATCGGGCCCTTGAGGAACCGGAACGCGCGCTCGTTGGTCTTGGGGTCCTGATAGATGACCTCGGTGCCGGTGATGTCGCTGGGCATCAAGTCGGGCGTGAACTGGATGCGCTTGAAACCCAGGTGCAGCGTCTGCGCGAGCGAGGAGACGAGGAGCGTCTTGGCCAGGCCGGGCACGCCCACGAGCAGGGCATGGCTACGGGTGAAGATGGCAATCAGCGCCTCCTCGATCACCTGGTCCTGTCCGACGATCACCTTGCCCAGTTCGGCTTTGATCGTTGCCGTGGCGGTCTTGAGTTTCTCAACCGCCTTCAAATCATTCTCGTCCGCGGAGGACGGAGTCGTGGTCGTCATTTTTTTGAGCCTTTCGCAGTTACGCCGTGAGGCGTTGGGAACCTGCCGTAGTGTTTCCGTAAACGGCTTTGCAGCCAACGAAATTTCTGCGGACCTGTTGCGGACGCGAGGGGATGTTGGGCTATTCAGCGATGTGTGGCCGCAGAAACAGTTCCGCCGCGTGGTCGGCAAAGCGCAGGCCGCGCGCGGTGAGCGCGAAGCGTTCCGCGTCGCGGCGGGCGAAGCCCTCGGCGACCAGTTGGTCCATCTCCGCCGACCAGTGTTCCCCGAGGTCGAAGCCAGTGACGCCGCGAAACTCGTCGAAGCCCCAGCCCACATTCATGCGCAGGCCGAAGGCGGCAATTTCGCCGGCGCGGGCCAGCGGCGGCAGTTCCTCGCGCGACTCGATGGCGCGAACGCCTTTCTCCAGTTGCTCGCAGTAGAGTTGCGTGTTCGACCAGTTCTTCGTCCGCATGCCGCGCACGTAACCGGCGGCGCTGGGGCCGAGCGCGTGGAATTGGCCGCCGCGCCAGTAGTTCACGTTGTGGCGGCAGGCCAGTGCCGGCGGTTTGCAACCGCCGTCGGGCGTGTTCAATGATGTGTGAAGCGGCGACTGCAAGTCGCCGGCACGGGTGTCACGTGCGAAGTTCGCCACTTCGTATTGGCGGAAGCCGCTCGCCTCCGCCGTAGCGACCAGCTCTCCATACATCGCCTCGGTGAGTTCCTCGTCCACGTCGAACTCGCCTGCTTGGAGTTGATGGAACAACGGCGTGTCGTCCTCGTAGATCACCTCGTAACAGGAGAGATGTTCGCTGCCCAAAGCGATGGCGTCGCGGAGCGTGGCGCGCCAGTGCTCCATCGTCTGCGTGGGAATGGCGAACATGAGGTCCACGTTGATGTTTGCGAAGCCGGCGGCGCGCAGCGTGTCGAAGGACTTGAAGACCTGCTCGCGGCTGTGGATGCGCCCGAGCCGCTCCAGCAGCCGCTCGTCGAGCGACTGCACACCCATCGAGATGCGGTTCACGCCGAAGTCGCGGAGGAGCTTGGCCTTGTCCGCGGAGACGGTCGCGGGATTGCACTCGACGGTCCATTCCTCCGCGCCGAGCAAGCCAAGCCGCTCGAAGGCTTTCAGGATTTGCTCCCACTGCTTGAGGTTCAGCAGCGACGGCGTGCCGCCGCCGAAGAACACCGTCTTCGGCTTCAACTCATGCGCGACCAACTCCAACTCCCGCACCAGCGCGCTGACGTAGCGGCTGACCAAGTCCTCCTTCGGCACGGCGGAGTAAAACGCGCAATACTCGCACTTGTGCGCGCAGAAGGGGACGTGGAGATAAAGACTGGTGACAGGGGTGGACATCGTTACCAGCGCAACCGAAGGCATTCCGCAAGCTTCCGGGCAATGACTGCTTGCCGTGCGGGGCTGACTCGTCCCCGCGGAGCGGCAAAGGAAGCCTTCGGCAGGAGATGGATGACATCGCAGCGCACCGCAGTCTCCCAATCCAGGCCATCGGCGGCGTCCAGCATCGCCTCATGCTTTTTGAGGGGCCGGGTGAGGCGGACGGAGGTGCAAATTAGTGCGTTGACGTGGGAGAGGGCCGAATTGGAGCAACGCTCGTCGGAAGACAGTATGACTGCTGGGTGCGGCCCGGCCTCAGCGAACGGAAACAGGCAGATGTCCCACTGTTGCACGGGCGGGCGTCAGTCAACGAGCGCTGTGGGTGACGCGCTCGCAAGGCGGTTGGACTCCGCCGCGTCCTGGTCGGAGTAGCAGTCGGAGAAGTATCCGGGCGGGCGAACCGGCACTGGTTCTCCTTCAGCTTGGCGAAGCTCTACTCGACGGGTTCCTTTGGTTAACAGCACCACCTCGCCGGCGAGCGCGGCTTCAAACAGTCGGTCAAGCTGCGTGCTGGCCTCGGTGAGCGTGCAAGACTTCATGGCGGAAGCGTAGTCGTTAAAACAGCTTCTGCAACGCTCAAGACTCGCACTTGTGCGCGCAGAAGGGGACGTGGAGGTAGAGCGAGGAAACCGGAGCAACGTCCAACTTCCAATGTTCAACATTCAACGTTGAGCTCAGACCGGCGTTCGGAGCGGCGACACTTTGAACGTTGAGCGTCGAGCGTTGAGCGTTGGAAGTTTCAGTCCTCACAGCCGCAGGTGTTCCCACAAATCCGCCGGCTGGAGCCGCAGGTTGATGTAGAACGGGCCGAACTCGCCGTAGCGGGCGCTCACCTCGTCGAAGCGCATCTCGTAGATGATTTCTTTCACGGCATCGAGGTTGTGCGCGATGAGCGTCACGCCCCATTCGTATTCGTCCAGCCCGGTCGAGCCGGTGATGAGCTGCGAGATGCGCCCGGCAAACTTGCGGCCTGTCTTCGCGTGGCTGCCCATCAGCTTTTTGCGCGCGTCGAAGTCGAGCATATACCAGTTGTCGGCGAGGTCGCGTTTCTTGCTCATGCCGTAGAAGCACATGATTTCCCAGTCCTGCATTTCCGGGTTGAGGCGGTAGTGCTTGTATTCCTCGTTGCGCTGTTTGGCGGCGGCGAACGCCTCGTCGAACTCCGGCGTTCCGGGCTGGAGCTTGCGCTCGCCGTGCTGGATCATCCGCTTCAAGTCGTCGTCCGTCGTGACGTATTCCGGCAGCTCGGTGACGCTCAGGTAGGAGTAAACCGGCTGCAAGGTGCCGGCGGGGAAGGCCAGTTCCACCTCGCGCTGCATGGCGCTGAGCTGCTGCAACTCAGCGGCGTAAATCATGAAGCCAATGTCCGCCTTGCCGCCGACGCCGGCATACGTGCTGATGCGCGGTGCGGCTGGACCAGGATACTTTCTGGCGAGGGCGTCGAGCCGGTCGCGCGTGGCGGCGGATTCGCCAGCGGGCAACGCGGACCACCGGACGCGGTCCACGCGGAAGAACAGGTGCTGGACGTGGATGCCTTGGGTGAGCTTGACGGAGGGAATGGCCATGGTGCGGAAGTAATCAGTGTTTAGTGTTCAGTAATCAGTGCGAGAAGCGTGGCCGAAAGCGGGTCTGCCTATCAACTCTCAACTCCCCGACTTTTAACTTCCCCTCACTCCACCGCCATGGCCTGGTCGAGCATCCTGGCGAGCTGTGCGAGGATGGCTTCGTCGCTGGCGATGAGCGTCGCCCCGGCGGCGAGGGCGTCAGCTTGTAGTTGCTCGTGGCGTGGGCTGCTGAAGGCGAGGATGGGCAGGTGCGCTGTGCTGGCGTTGGCCTTGATTGATTTGATGGCCGCAAAGGGATCAGACTTCTTCAACTCCAAGTCCACGAGAACAACCAGCGGTCTTTCCTGTTCGGCGGTGGTGACGAGGTTCGCGGCCTCCGTGAGGTGCTGGATGCGATAGCCTTGGTCGCGCAGCTTGTTGCCCAGCGCGCTGCCGGGGAGCAGGCGTTCGAAGAGCAGGAGGGCGAGTGGACTGGTCACACGGGCGAGAGTGGGGAGTGGGCGCGGAATTGAAAAGCGAATTGAGGGGGCGTTGTCCGAGGGACGCAGGAAGAGGGCTGGCGGAGGCTGGTTTTTGCATCGCGCATAAAGTTTTACCCCGTCCGCCAGTTTGTGCTCCCATTCGCCCATGGCAACCACTGCACTCGCCTCCATCGTCCGCCATTGCGACACGCTTCTGCGCACCGCCGAGGTCAACGACTGGGACCGCGCGCACAACGGCCTGCAGGTGGAGAATGACGGGCGCATAACGCGCATCGCGGCGGCGGTGGACGCGAGTCTCGCTACGGTGAAGCTCGCCATTGCGGCGAAGGCGGATCTACTCATAGTTCATCACGGCCTGTTCTGGAGCGACACGGTGCCGTGGACGGGCAAGCGCCGCGAACTCCAGCGACTCCTGATTGAGAACAACCTTGCCATCTACAGCTCGCACCTGCCGCTGGACCTGCATCCGAAGCTGGGCAACAACGCGCAGCTCGCGGCCGCGCTGGGCTTCAAGAAGCTCAAGCCGTTCTTCTTCGAGAAGGGGGCTCACATCGGCCTGCAGACCACGGCGAAGCTGCATCGCGATGAATTGGCCAGGCGGCTGGCGCAGGCCACGGGCGTCACGCCGAAGCTGCTGCCCGGCGGGGCAGGGGAATGCCGCCGCATCGGCATCGTGACGGGCGGTGCCGGAGCGGAACTGAAGAAGGCGGCAGCGGAAGGCGTGGACACCTTCATCACCGGCGAGGGACCGCACTGGACCTTTGCGCTGGCGGAGGAGTTGGGCGTGAACGTCTTTTACGGCGGTCACTACGCGACGGAAACGTTCGGGGTGAAGGCTTTGGCCGCGCACCTGGGGCAGAAATACCGTTTGCCGTGGGGTTTCCTCGAGTATCCCACCGGGCTTTGAGCGGAGCTTGGCGCGGCCACCGGCAGGTCAGACTTGTTTTGCCTCGCACTGGCCAAGTTGTGTCCATCACGCGCTCTCGGCCGGCGTGTCGCCGTCCCATAGTTTCCCTTTGCAACCGCCGGGTTCGCTTTTAGATTCGCCGCACGAATGAGAAACGCACTTCGGTTGGTATCCAGTCTTGTCGTCACCGGCGCGGCCTTCGTCGCCGGCAGCTCCACCGCTTCGGCTCAGGTTGATTTCGACCGGGACATCCGGCCCATCCTGGAAGTCAACTGCACCAAGTGTCACGGCGAGGAGCAGAAAAAGGGCGGGCTGCGCCTCCACACGCTGGCCGATGCGCTCAAGGGCGGCGACAACGGCACCGCCCTGGTTCCCGGCAAGGCGAAGGACAGCAAGCTCTACACCTCCACGGCTTTGAAGCCCGATGACGACGGCGTGATGCCGCCACCCAAGGAAGGGCTCCTGCCGAAGGAACAGCAGGAAAAGCTGCGCCAGTGGATTGATGCCGGGGCCAAGTGGCCGGCCGGGGTGAAGCTCGGGGTCGCAAAGAAGATCAACTTCGCGAAGGACATTCAGCCCATCTTTGAGTTTAACTGCGTGGCCTGCCATCGCGAGGGACACGCCAAGGGCGGCCTCCGCATGGAAACGCGCGAGCTGACGTTCAAGGGCGGCGACGGCGGCAAGGGCGTGGTGCCCTTCCAGCCGTCCAAGAGCCCGGTTTATACCACCACCACCCTGTCGCTGGACGACGAGGCGGTCATGCCGCCCAAGGCCAAGGACCGCATGACGAAGGAGGAAATCGACTTCCTGCGCCTGTGGATCGAGCAGGGGGCCGTCTGGCCGGATGGCATCGTGCTCCAGCAGAAGAAGAAGGAGGCGGCCCCCGGTGCCAACGAGAACGAAACCGTCGCCAACATCCACAAGCTGATCACCGCCACCCACAAGGAAAAGTCAGCCGCCGACATGAAGGCCTACACGAATGTCATTTCCGGCACCGAGGTCAGCTATTCCCTGCTGCCTATTCCGGCCGGTGAGTTCGTGATTGGCAGCGTCGCGGGGGAAAAGGGCCGGGAAGCCAACGAAGGCCCGCAGCACCCGGTGAAAATCTCGCCCTTCTGGATGGGACAGTTTGAAATCACTTGGAACGAATTCGAGCTGTTCATGTATGTGGATGCGGAAAAGCGCTTCAAGGATCAGATCAAGACCGACATCGAACGCGAGAAGGTATCCGACGCGGTGGCCCGCCCGACCAAGCCTTACGTGGAAATGTCCTTCGGCATGGGCAAGGACGGCTACCCCGCCATCAGCATGACGCAGCACGCGGCGAACAAGTATTGCCAGTGGCTCTCGGCCAAGACTGGTCACTTCTATCGCCTGCCCACCGAGGCGGAATGGGAATACGCCTGTCGCGCCGGCACCAAGACCGCTTACTCATGGGGGGACGATCCGGCCGACGCGAAGCAATACGCATGGTTTGAGGCCAACAGTGACTTCAAGTATCAGAAGGTCGGCAAGAAGAAGCCTAACCCTTGGGGCCTATTCGACATGCACGGCAATGTGGCCGAGTGGTGCCTCGATCAATACGAGCCCAACTACGAGAAGGTGAAGGCACTCGTCCAGGACCCCTGGCTCAAGCAGGCGTCGCCGTATCCGCAGGTCGCCCGGGGCGGCTCCTGGGACGATGGCCTCGCCAAACTCCGGAGCGCCGCCCGTCGCGGTTCGGACAAGTCGTGGAAGCAGCAGGACCCGCAGCTTCCCAAGAGCATCTGGTATCTCACTGACGCGCAGTTCCTCGGCTTCCGCATCGTGCGCCCGCTCAAGGTGCCCAGCGCGGAGGAGATGTATCGCTTCTGGAACAGCGGTCAGGAGAAAGAGTAGCCATCGAAGCGCGGGCTTCCGCCCACAAAAGGCCGGGTGTGCTCAAAAGTGCCCGAGCGGGCGGTTGAATCACGATTCAGCGGCCTGAAGACCGCGCTCCTCCGCATCAGCGCCTTGGTGCCTGTTCGCGAATCTGCTCCAGTCGCGTCGCCAGTCCCCGGCGCTCCACATAGCGCAGGTCGAACCAGCCATCCAGGTCCGTGTCCCGGCGAATCGCCGCGTCGCCGTTCGGAAGACGAATCGTTTCCTCATCCACGAGTCCGTCGCGGTTGCGGTCGATCTGCGTGGTGTGGCTCCGCTGCCAGACGATGCCGCCGGAGGAGTCGCTGACCTTGCGCCACCGGAGCTTTTGCCAGAGCAGCACCGCCACCGCGAGAAGGAGGACGTTGAGCGCCCACAGCACCTTCTTTCTGTGTCTGGATTGCAGTGGGTTCATCCAGTTTGTGGAGCGCTGCGGTTGATGGGGCAAATGCGCGGTGAACAAACCCGCACTCCCGTCGTTCATTCTTTCCGAATCGCCGTCCACGGTTTGCCGTTGGCGCGGATGACACCGCGATACATGCCCTCGGTGTTGAACGGCATCGCCACGTTGCCTTTGGCGTCCACCGCTATGACCCCGCCGCGTCCGCCGGCGTCCTTGAGTTTCCGCATCACGACCTCCTCCGCCGCGTTGGTCAGTGCGACCCCCTGATATTCCATCCGGGCGGCGATGTCGTAGCAGACGACGCTGCGCAGGAAGAATTCCCCGTGGCCGGTGCCGGAGACGGCACACGTCAGGTTGTGCGCGTAAGTGCCCGCGCCGATGACCGGCGAATCGCCGATGCGTCCAAAGCGTTTGTTGACCATACCTCCGGTGGACGTGCCTGCGGCGAGGTTGCCATGCTGGTCCAAGGCGACCGCGCCGACGGTGCCGATGCTTTCCAAGCTGGGGGCTTGCGCCTTTTTCTCCCCACCTTTGCGCGCCTTTTCCAGTTGCTGGACGCGCTGCAACTGAAGCTTCCTGTGCTCGGTGATGAAGTAATCCGCCGGCATCATTTTCAGACCATGCTCCTTCGCGAGCAATTCCGCGCCGTCTCCTGCGAGCAGGACATGCGGCGTCTGCTCCATGACCAAACGCGCGAGTTGAATCGGGTTCTTCACATGTTTTACGTCGGCGCAGGCCCCGGCCTTGCTGGTCGCGCCATCCATGATGGAGGCGTCCATGCTCACGGTGCCCTCGGCGTTGAGCACCGAGCCTTTGCCGGCGTTGAAGATCGGGGAGTCCTCCAGAATCATGATGGCGGCAATGACGGCGTCCACGCTCTTGCCCCCGCGCGCCAGCAAGGAATGCCCGGCCAGCAGGGCGGCATCCAGAGTGGCCCGAGCCGCTTTCTCCTTCTCGGGTGTGAGATCCTCCTTGGGGAGCACCCCCGCACCACCGTGGATGACGAGGACGAAGTTGGTGGCGGATTGGGAGCGAGAGGTGGGAGCGGCCATAAGCAGGAGAACGATCGCGAGCAAACGGACAGCAAGTCCCGTGTTCCGGGCTCCGTGACTGACTCTGGCGCTCACCCCGCCGATCACAGAACCCGGAGCACGAAGCGCGCGGCGTGACCACGGTGGCGTTGCCGTAGCTTTCATCATACCTTCCTCACCGCTTCTTCCTCCCCGGATTGAACAACTCCAACTGCGGTTCGCGGAAGAAGTCGTAGTTCTTGAGGATGCGGATGGTCTGGAGCAAATCGGACTTCTGGTAGTTCCGGTTCACCTCCACCTCGCCGATCAGGTCGGCGAGCATGGTGCGAAACGACAGCACCGCATCAATGCCATTGGCCCGCAGGAACTCGATGCTCTGGGTTCGTGCCTCCTCCGCCTGTGGCAAGGCCGGCACCACCAGCACGCGGGTGAGCGGACCCTCACCGCCGAAGGACCGGGCCGCGTGCTCCGAGGCGCCCGCCTCCGCAAACCGAAACAGTTCCGGCGTGTGCGCCAGCAGGCCGGGGCTAAAAGTCTCGGTGTGCCAGCCCTTAACCAGCACCAGCGCGCGGGCCACGCCTCGCAGGTCGGCGGAGCCAAGTTCAAAGGGGCAGGGCACCCCGGATTCCCAATGTGGGTTGAGCGCGTAGAAATCCACCTCGTCCTCCTCCAGCCGCGCCGGGGCGATGAACTTCCGCTGCTGCCGCACGAAGAACCCGTGCAGTTCGAGGTATTCGCGGACGATGGTTTCGCTGACGGCGCTCACGGGCGGTTTCTAGTTACGATGACCGGGCATTCAGTGTGACGAAGCGACTGCGTCGAGCGCCCGTTGGACCGTGGCGGCCGGCACTTTCTGGCCCCACACCACTTTTCCGATGCGTTCGGCGAGCACGAACTTGATTTCGCCTCCGCTGACTTTCTTGTCGAGCGTCATGGCGGCCAGAAGCTTGGTGCGCTGAGCGGCCGTGAGTTTGATGCTCACGGGCAAACCCGCCGCCACGAACAGCGCGCGGATGCGCTCCACGTCCTTCGCCGGCAACCCAAGCAGTTCCGCCGACAAGTGCGCCGCCGCGACCTGTCCGATGGAAATCGCCTCGCCGTGCAGGTAACGCCCGTAAGCCGTGATGGCTTCGATGGCGTGGCCGATGGTGTGGCCGTAGTTGAGAATCGCGCGCAAGCCGCCCTCGGTCTCGTCCTGTGAGACCACGTCTGCTTTGATTTCGCAGGAGCGCGCGACGATGTGGGCGAGGGATGCGGCGTCACGGCGGAGAATCTTCGGCATGTCGCGCTCCAGCCGCGCGAAGAGGTCGGCGTCATAGATGATGCCGTATTTGATCACCTCGGCGAGGCCGGCGCGGAATTCGCGTTCGGGCAGCGTGCGGAAGGTGGCGAGGTCACACAGCACGAGGCGCGGTTGGTAGAACGCGCCGACGAGGTTCTTGCCCGCCGCGAGGTTCACCCCGGTCTTGCCGCCGACCGAACTGTCCACCTGCGCGAGCAAAGTCGTGGGCACCTGCACGAAGGGGATGCCGCGCAAGTAGCTCGCCGCCACGAAGCCCGCGAGGTCGCCCACCACGCCGCCACCGAGCGCGACGATGAACGACTTCCGCTCCAGCCGATGTGCGGCGAGCTGGTTGAAACAAGCTTCGACCTGCTTGAGCCGCTTGGCCGTCTCGCCGGCGGGAACAGTAAGTAGCACGGCGTCGAAGCCCGCCTGCTTCAGGCTGGTGAGCGCGGGCTTGGCGTAACGCGCGGCGACGTTGGTGTCCGTGATGACGGCGCACTTTTGGCCGAGCTTGAGCGCGGCGCAATCCGGGCCGAGTCCGGCCAGCAGGCCACCGGCGATCTTGATCGGATAGCTGCGCTTTCCCAAAGAAACGTTCACCAAAGGCATGGGACCATCCTAAAGGTCACCCGTTGGACTGTCACCGCTGATTCTGTTCGTCGGCCGGTCGGCCGTGCGCTTGACAGAAAACTTCTGGTGATACACACGTATCACCATGAAAACCGCGACCATCCGGGATCTGCGAAACGAGTTCGCCCGCGTCTCCAAGTGGCTGGATGCCGGCGAGACCGTCCAGCTCCTCAAGCGTGGCAAGCCATTTGCACGGGTGGTCCCGGAGCCGAAGTCGAATAGCCTGCTCGGCTGCATGAAGGGCACCGCGAAGATGTCGCCGGACTTTGATGAACCGCTCGACTTGGAGTGGGAGGCGATGAAGTGACCTTCCTGTTGGACACGAACGTCTGGTTATTTGCCGCCAACGCACCGGATGTGTTGCCGCAGGAGATTCGGACGTTACTGGACCGCGATGAAGCGCAGTTCGGCCTTTCCGCCATCAGCCTGTGGGAGGTCGGCAAGAAACATCAGATTGGCAAACTGGAACTCAATCAAGAGCTTGGCTCCTGGCTGAAGGGGGCGCTGGCCGCCCACATTCAAGTTTTGCCCCTCACATCCGAAATCGTTGCCGACGCGATGAGCCTGCCGGACTTCCCGAACCGCGATCCAGCCGACGAACTCATCGTCGCCACGGCGCGCGTTCACAAACTCACGCTTCTGACCGCTGATACAAAACTCAAGGGCTACCGGCACGCACGCATCCGCTACTTCACTCCCATTCTTTCCCAAGCTTGATGAACGATCCCATCACCAAAGCCGCGACGCTCCTCGAAGCGTTGCCCTACATCCAAAAATTCAGCCACGCCACGTTCGTCGTGAAATACGGCGGCAGCTTCATGGATTGGCCGGATGCTTGACACCTCCGGGCGTTCACTGGAATTTCACTGTGCATGAGCAACAGGCTGTCTCCCTACTACAAGCGGATTATCCGGCAGCAGATCGCCACCGGACAGTTTGCCAGCGAGAGTGAAGTCATCCGCCACTCCCTGCGGGTGGCGGACTCGCTGCGACGGACCGCTGGTCCACAGGGAAGTTCCTTCAGCGGGCGTGAGGATTTGGAGGAGCTGCTACTTGACGGACTGGACAGTGGGCCGGGCGCGCCCATGACGGCCGCGCGTAAGAAGCGGATTTACGAGAAGGCGCTGGGGGCGGTGTGAACAGCTATCGCACCACGCCCCGGGCTGATGACGACCTGATCGCGAGCGCGCACTGGATTCTCGCCGAGAACCCGCAGGTTGCTCGTCGCTTCCTCGATGCGGCTTTCGCAACCTTTGACCGCATCGCCGCTTTTCCAGGGTTCTGTTCGCAGGCACGGCTCAAGCACCGGCGGCTCGCCAAAGTCCGGTTTTGCGTCATGCCGCCACCTTTCAACCGCTGGCTGATTTTCTATCACTTGCTCGGAGCGGAGGTGGAAATCCTGCGGGTCATCTACGGCACGCAGAACTGGCGCGGGAATCCGGCCACTTTCTTTGCCTGACTCATGCACGATCCCATCACCAAAGCCGCAACGCTCCTCGAAGCGTTGCCTTACATTCAAAAGTTCAGCCACGCCACGTTCGTCTTGAAATACGGCGGCAGCTTCATGGACTCGCCCGATCCCGCCGTGCGCAACGGCGTGGCGCGCGATGTAGTGTTCCTCGAAGCGGTGGAGATCAACCCCGTCGTCGTCCACGGCGGCGGCAAGGCCATCACCCGCGCTATGGACGCCGCCGGGTTGAAGGCGAACTTCATCCAGGGAATGCGCGTGACGGACGAGGCGACCGTCGGCGTGGTGGATCAGGTGCTCTCGCGTGAGATCAACCCGGAGATTGTCCGCACCATCGAGTCGCTTGGCGGCAAGGCGCGGGGCTTCGCGGGCACGGACATCTTCACCTGCCGCAAGCTGTGGCTGGATGACAAAGACAATCCCGGCCAGAAGCTGGACATCGGCTACGTGGGTGAGGTCGTGGGCGTGAACACCGCGCCGTTGCTGGAGTGCATCGCGCACGGCATTACGCCGGTCATCAGCCCCACGGCGCGCGGCGAGGACGGGAAGATTTACAACTGCAACGCCGACGTGGCCGCCGCGCAGGCCGCGATCGCGCTCAAGGCCCGCCGTCTCGTCTTCATGTCGGACGTGCCCGGCCTGATGCGTGACCCCAAGGACCCGGCGACGCTGATCACGCATTTGCAGATTGCCGAGGTGCCCGCGCTCAAGGCCGCCGGCGTGGTGGACAAGGGGATGATTCCTAAGGTGGACAGCGCCGTGGCGGCCATCCAGTCCGGCGTGGAGAAGGTGCAGTTCGTGGACGGCCGGCAGCAGCATTCCGTGCTGCTGGAGATTTTCACGGACGAAGGCGTGGGGACGGAAGTGGTGGCATAGCCGGACGGACTCTTGACACTGCCGCTGTGTCTGACAATAAGTCAGACATGCAGACTCTCACGGTGCGGGAACTTTCGCGCGAGACGGCGCGGGTGCTCAATACCTGCGACCACGAAGGCCAGGTGGTCATCCGGCACACCGACGGGCGTGAATATGTCCTCACTCCGACGCAGCCGCGCCGCAAACGCGGCAAGCGCCAGCTTCCTGATTTCGCGAAACGGCGGGAGGCCATTCTGGGCAGCCAGGTGTTCAGCGAGAAGTTCATCGGCGAGATTCTCAACAAGGGCGAGCATTGAGCGCCTACGCCGACACAAATTTCCTTCTCAGCCTCTACCTGACGCGCCCTCATTCGGTGGAAGCGCAGCGGGTGCTCGGGGATTTTCTACGCCGGCACGACGAAGCGCTGCCGTTCACGCCGTTGCACCGGCTGGAGTTTCGGAACGCGATTCGTCTCGCGGTGTTCCGGCAAGCCGAGCCGGGCGAGCGTTCACTGGATCGTGTCGCTGCCCGCAGGATCATGACGGAGCACGAGGCAGACTTGAACGAGCGTGTCTTCATTGAGCACACGCCGATTGATTGGACCGAGGCGTTGCGACAGGCCGAGGTCTTGAGCAAGGCAAACACCGAGAGCGAAGGCTTCCGCTCGCTGGATCTGCTGCACGTTGGCACGGCGCTGAGCCTCGGGGCGGAGGAGCTTTTCACTTTTGACCGCGGAGCTGCGCAACTCGCCAAGCTCGCCGGATTGACAGTCCGGCCTGCGCTCCGTTGACTCCTCCGCACTTAGAGAATGAAAGAAATCGTCCCGACCCCACCCGCCATCGTCCACAACGAGCAGCAAGCCGTCCTCGGCCTGTTCCAGAAATACGTCGTGCCCAGCTATGGGCGATTCGAGCTGGTGCTCGCACGCGGGCAGGGGAGCCATCTGTGGGACGTGAATGGCAAGCGCTACCTCGACCTCGGCGGCGGCATCGCCGTCTGCTCGCTGGGACATGCGAACGCCGAGATCACTGAAGCGCTCGTTGAGCAGTCGCGCCGGATGATGCACATCTCGAACCTCTACTACCACGAGCCGCAGGGCCGGCTGGCACAGCAGATCGTCCGGCACCTCGCGCCGGGCAAGGTCTTCTTCAGCAACTCCGGCGCGGAGGCAAACGAGGGGCTTTACAAGCTCGCGCGCAAGTTCGGCCATGACGAGGGGCGTTACGAGATCATCACCGCGTGGAATTCGTTCCACGGGCGCACGCTCGCGGGCATCGCGGCCACGGGGCAGGAGAAGGTGAAGAAGGGCTTCGAGCCGGCGGTGGCGGGCTTCAAGCACGTCCCCTACAACGACCTGCAAGCAGTGCGCGACGCGATCACGCCCGCGACGGCAGCCATCCTCATCGAAGGCGTTCAGGGCGAAGGCGGCATCGCACCGGCAAGCGCGGAGTATCTGCTTGGTCTGCGCCAGCTTTGTGACGAACGGCGGATGTTGCTGCTCATGGATGGCGTGCAATGCGGACATTTCCGCACCGGGCGGTTCCAGAGCTTTCAGCGCCTGCTCGAAGGCATTCCCGGCGCGGACAAGTTCCTGCCCGATGGTGTTTCGATGGCGAAATCGCTCGGCGGTGGTTTTCCCATCGGCGCGTTCTGGGTGCGCGAGGAGCATCACGGCGTGAAGCTGTGTGACTTGCTCGGACCAGGCACGCACGCGACGACCTACGGCGGCACGCCGCTGGGCTGCGCGGTGGCGAACAAGGTTTTTGAAGTCATCGAGCGCGACCGGCTCGCGGATAACGCGCGGGAGACCGGCGCATGGATGAAGGCGGAGCTGGAGCAGCTCGCCGCGCAGTTTCCGCAAGTCATCAAGTCGGTGCGCGGACTGGGCTTCATGCTGGGCATCGAGCTGGCGGAGAACATTCCGGCCTTCGCCAACACGGGCAAGGTTGCCTCGCTCAATTTCGTCAACCGCCTGCATGACGCGGGCGTGCTCACGGTGCCGAGCGGCACGCAGGTCGTTCGTTTTCTGCCCGCCTTGAACCTGCGGCGTGATGAAGTCGCGGAAGGCCTGGCACTGATCACTGGCGTCGTGAAGGCCATCGCCTGAGTCCCGCCATGCCGCTCCCTTGGCTCATCGTGATCGTTCTGGCGGCGCAGGTGGCACTGGGAATTTCGCCTCAAGCGGACCGGATGACCTGGGCGCTGGAGAATGGACCATTGTGGGTTGGGGTTGGCCTGCTGGCTTTCACCCAACGGCGTTTTCCGCTGTCCTCGCTGTGCCTGCACTTGTTCGCGATTCACTCGCTCATCCTCGCGCTGGGCGGGCATTACACCTACGCGAAGGTTCCGTTGGGCGACTGGGTGCGTGACGCCTTCGGGCTGGCGCGCAACCATTACGACCGCGTCGGTCATTTCGCCCAGGGCTTCATCCCGGCCATCTTCGTGCGGGAGCTGCTGCTGCGGAAAACTCCGTTGCAACGCGGCGGCTGGTTGAACTTCCTCGTGGTCTGTGTGTGCCTGGCGTTCAGCGCGTCCTACGAGTTCTTCGAGTGGTGGACCGCCGCGCTGACGGGCGAGGCGGCGAGCGACTTCCTCGGGACTCAGGGCGATCCTTGGGACACGCAGTGGGACATGTTCCTCGCGACAGTAGGGGCGGTCTGTTCATTGACGCTGCTGGGCCGCTGGCACGATGCGTCTTTGAAGAAGGTTTACACGTCGGCAGCCGCCTCTTAATTTTGGCGTATGATTCAAGCTTTGAGGAAGCGGTTTGTTCGTGGGGTCGCCTTGGCGGCGCTGGTCGCGTTCAGCGGGTGCTCCACGTTCAACCGGGACTGGCAGGCAGCGGCGGCGAATCCAATTCCCGCCGACTCCATTGAGGGGCGCTGGGAAGGGAAGTGGCTGAGCAGTCACAACGGGCACAACGGCCGGCTCCGCGCGCTCGTGCGCAAGCTGGAGAACGGCCGGTATGAGACGCGCTACCATGCCAACTACGGCTTCATCTTCAGCTTTGGCATGCAGGCAAACCTCGACGTGAAGCCGGTGGATGGCCTGTGGCAATTCAGCGGGCAGGAAGACTTGGGCAAGCCGTATGGCGTGTATCGCTACGAGGGCAAGGCCTCGGCGACGAACTTCTTCTCCACCTACAAGGCGTCCTTCGACCACGGCACATTCCAGATGGTGCGGCCCAAGTGAACGGCCCAAGACGGTGCCCGCTCAAAGTGCGACTGGCTGCCGGACTGTTGCAGTGACGGTTAATCGGTGGACTTGAGCACCTCGAACTTGCTCACGCCCTCGCTCAGCAGGTTGACGATCACGCCTTTCTTGGTGTCGGCGCTCTTGAGGGCATCGCGGTATTCTTCCAGGGATTTCACCGGCTTCTGATTCACTTCGGTTATCACGTCGCCGGGCTTGATGCCGCGCCGTTCCGCCCCACTGCCACGTTCCACCTCGGTGATGACCAGTCCGGTGGTTTGCTTGAGGCTGAACTCTTCCGCGAGCTTCTTGGTGATGGGCTTGACCGTGATGCCCAGTCGCTTCTCGCCGTTGGTGGTGGAGTCCTTGGCCAGCCGGGTTTCCGCCTCGGCCTCGGGCCAGACGTCGGTCTTGACCTTGACCTTGATGTTCTTGCCGGCGCGGACGACATCCAGCGTCAGGGTTTCGCCCACTTTCTTGGCGCGGACGGCGGCGCGGAGTTCCAGGGCGTTGCGCACCGGGGTGCCTTCGACGTGGGTGATGATGTCCGAGGCTTTGAGTTCGGATTTGGCCGCCGGGCCGGTGGGCATGATCGAACTGACGATGATGCCGTCCTTCACGTTGGGGAACAGGTTGCGCAACTCGGTGTTTTCCCTGAAGGGCTGCACGCTCACACCGAGCCAGGCGCGGATCACCTTGCCGTCGGCGATCAGCTTCTCGGAAATGTCCCGCGCGAGACTGGAAGGCACGGCGAATCCGATGCCGGTGCCGATGCCGCGGATGAGCGTGTTGATGCCGATAATTTCGCTGTTGATGTTGACCAGTGGCCCGCCGCTGTTGCCGGGGTTGATGTTCGCATCCGTCTGGATGAAGTCCTGATCCATCGAGGGGTCGGGGATGATTTGGGACCGGCCCTTGGCGCTGACGTGGCCGACGGTCACGCTGTAGTCCAGACCGAACGGGGCTCCGATGGCGATGGCGAACTCCCCGACCCGGGTCTTGTTGGAGTCGGCGAACTTGGCCGCCACCAGCTTCTTGCCCTTGGGATCCACTTTGAGCACGGCGAGGTCTGATTGCGGATCCATCCCCCGGACGGTGGCATCAAACTCCGTGCCGTCCTGAAGGCGGACCTTGATCTTGTCGGCCTCCTCCACCACGTGCCGGTTGGTCAGGATGTAGCCGTCCTCGCGCACAATCACGCCGGAGCCCTGGCCGTTGAAGTGCGGTTCCGCCTCGCCTTCCTTTTCCCCGCGGTTGCGGCGGCGGCGCTCGAACTGCTCCTCCAGTTGCTTGCGAAACTCGCGCGGCAGCATTTCAAAGAGCGGGTTGCCCTCCTCGCCGGAGGTGAACATGCGGCCCTGTTTTTGCGACACGCGGATGTAAACGACGGAGGGCGAGACCTTCTCCGCGACTTCGATGAAGGCCTGGTTCAGCGAGCGGACCAGCTCGAGGGAGCTGGATTCTTTGGTCGCGGCGCTGAGCGGCGCGGGGAACAGGCTGGCGGCGGTGATCAGGCAGCAGGTGAGCGTGAGAGTTTTCATGGTCAGTTACTGGAGGACTTGGAACGCGCGAGACGTTGGCTGTTCAAACAATTTGCCCCGGCGCAGGCGCGTGCATTGACTTGCACTAGCACGACCGATAGCCTTTCAGAAGCAAAACCTACCCGCCATGCTCGACGTCATCGAAAAACTTATCATCCTTCAGGACCGTGACCGCAATCTGTTGCGCACCCAGGCGGATCTGGAATCCATCGCACCGCAGCGCGAGCGCTTGCTGTCGCGGACCAGCGGGGCGGCCCAGACCTTGGATGCCGCGAAGCTAAAGGCCAAGCAGGTCGAGTCTGATCGCAAGAAGCTGGAGCTCGAGGTGGAGGCGCAGAAGGAGCGGATTTCGAAGTATTCGTTGCAACAGTTCCAGACCAAGAAGAACGAGGAATACCGCGCCCTGGCCCATGAAATCGAAGGCTGCAAGGCCAACATCTCCAAGTTCGAGGATCAGATTCTCGAATTGATGGAGCGTGCCGACGTGGTGGCAGCGGAAGTCGCCGCCGCCGCCAAGGTGGCCGCCGCCGCCAAGCAGGACTCGGATGCGGAAGTCGCCGAGCTGGGCAAGCGCGAGGAAGTGCTCAAGAAGAAGCTGGCTGACCTCAAGGTGAGCCGGCAGGAGCAGGCAGCGACGGTCGAGGAAGGGGCCTTGTCCCGCTACGAGCGCCTGCTCAAAAGCAAGGGCGGCAATGTGATTGTGGGCATCCAGCACAGCGCCTGCGGGGGCTGTCACATGCGGTTGCCGACCCAGACCATGGTGGCCTGCCAATCCCAGTCTGAAATCAATTCCTGCCCGCACTGCGGACGCATTCTTTACTACACGCGGGACATGGAGCTGGCGGCGGTGGATTGATCGGGGCGCATCTTGCCCCCGCACTATCCGAACGAGAAAGCCTGCTGCCTCTCCTCCATTGGATGGAGGAGGGTCGGGGAGAGGAGGGATGTTACCACCGTATGATCAAGGCTCCCCATGAACCGGAGCGCGGCTGTCCCAGCCGCAGCAGCCACTTTCGCCAACCACGCAACCCAACTCCCCGCGTTTGCCTGCCACCCGCCCTGCTGCGGCTGGGACAGCCGCGCTCGTGTGCCCGGCAGGGGCATGGTCTATCGGGATGAAACGTTCCCGACGGGGGCTTGTGACGCCAACCGTAGCTGAACCGCCAGGTCGCCTCCGCAAGGAGGCGGCGCGAAAGGGCGGGAG
>Ga0255188_1000101_pt1 | contig 34568 bp, 25 predicted proteins | sample Miss_Cont_RepB_8_FD_188427 | JGI IMG/M metagenome (GOLD analysis project Ga0255188, IMG submission 188427) | Freshwater microbial communities from Mississippi River, Louisiana, United States - Miss_Cont_RepB_8h | ecosystem: Environmental > Aquatic > Freshwater > River | place: USA: Louisiana... | reverse complement strand
TGGGCTGCGCAATCTGGTGCTGATGGGCATGGGCGAGCCGTTGCACAATTACGATGCGGTGATGACGGCGCTGGAGATTATCTGCGACCGGCGCGGGCTGAACATCGGACCGAGCCGTGTCACGATCAGCACGGTGGGGGTGGTGCCGGGCATTCTGCGGCTGGCGGCGGAGCGGCGGGCGTATCATCTGGCCGTAAGTCTGCACGGGGCGACGGAGGCGGAGCGCGCGGCGTTGGTGCCGGCGAGCCAGCGCTGGCCGCTGGGGGAGTTGATGGCGGCGTGCCGGAGTTACTTCGCGCAGACTGGCCGGCGCATTTTCTTCGAGTGGACGCTGATCGCGGGGGCGAATGATTCGCCGGTCCAGGCCGGGCGTCTGGCCACGTTGCTCGCCGGCTTGGATGCGCATGTGAATCTGATCCCGCTCAATCCCACCGGAGGTTTTGGCGGAGCGGCCACGCCGGCCGACGCGGTGAAGGCGTTTCAACAGGCGCTGCAAGGGGCGGGTGTTCCGAGCACGGTCCGCCAGCGCCGGGGCATTGATGTGGCGGCGGGTTGCGGTCAACTGCGGGCGGAGAGGTCACGAGTGGGAAGTCGGGCGGCGGCGAAGTGAGGAGGTTGGTTGGGGCACGGCTCGAAAGCTGGTTCGGGTGTTCCATCGCCACGGCCAGGCTGGATTACCACCGGCTGGATTGTTAGCGTGGGGTCCTCATGTCCGCGAATCGTCCCCTAACGACTGCGAGTTTGCCCAACTCGGGCGGCTGGTGGCCGGGCTTGGCGGGTGGTTTTCTGGGGCTGGTGCTGTTGAAGCTGGGCAATCCGGTGATTCTCGATCATGTGGCTCCACCGCCACGCGGATGGGATGAGATGCTCCGTGAGTCCTGGCCGGCGGTGTGGGGTTATGGCTTGCTGGGCATCATGGTGGTGCTCGGCTTGGTGAAGGGCGGCTGGCCCAAGCAGTTGCCGCGTTGGGTGCCGATCCTGCCCTTGGTCTGGCTGGGCTGGCAGTTCGTCGCTGCCGGCACCACGGTGGATCGAGGGCTGACGGCGACGGTGTTGCCGCACTTTGTGGCCACGGTGGTTTGCTTCGGGCTGGGATTGTCCGTGGGCGGCGGGCGACGGGCTTGGGCGGCTTGGGGGGGCTTGCTGGTGGCGCTGGTGTTGGTGCTGGGGGCGGGTTTCCGGCAGCAATACGGTGGGCTGGCCGGGGATCGCGAGTTTTTCGAGCAGAACGAAAGGACTGGCTGGAAGGAAGTCCCGCCCGGGCATCTGGAGGACTTGCTGGCCAGTCGGCTGGTGTTGCGCAAGGCGGATGGCAGCCTTACCGCCAACCCTGATGTGCTGGCCAAACTCGCCAAGCACCGGATTTTCGGCACGCTGGTGTATCCCAATGCGCTCGCCGGAGCGGTGCTGCTGTTGCTGCCCGGAGCCATGGGTGCGCTCTGGGTGGCCACCTCACGACTTCAGAATGTGACGCGGGGCGTGTTGGTGGGGGTGGTGGGTTACATGGGGCTGGCTTGCTTGTATTGGTCCGGGTCCAAGGCGGGCTGGCTCATCGCGGTGCTGGTGGGGAGTGTGGCGCTGTTGCACGCGCCGCTGCCCCGGCGGTGGCGCATCGGAGTGGTGCTGGCGGTGGGGGTGGCTGGCTGTGTCGGGTTCGCTTGGAAGTATCAACGCTACTTTGCCGACGGAGCGCGCAGTGCCGGAGCCCGGATTGACTATTGGAAGGTCGGGTGGCGCACCGCAGTCAACCACCCGGTCACCGGCACTGGGCCGGGGTCTTTTTATGCCATCTACCGGCAGACGAAGCCGCCCGAAGCCGAAATGGCCCGGCTGGCACATAATGACTACCTCCAACAAGCGGCTGACTCCGGAGTCGTCGGCTTCCTTACCTTTGCTGCATTCATCTGGGGTTCGCTATTCCACCTGTATCAGCACACAGCCACGGATTGGCGAAGTTTTCCTGTCTGGCTGGGCCTGTTGGGCTGGGCAGTGCAAGCGTTCGTGGAATTCGGGCTATACATCCCGGCGCTGGCTTGGACAGCCTTCTTCATCCTCGGCTGGCTTTGGAGCGCGGCGAGAAATGAATTCGACACAGTTTTGACACAAACCTAACCTGACCGCATGAAGATACTTTTCCTTAACGGTCCCAACTTGAATCTCCTCGGCCAGCGACAGCCCGAGATCTACGGCAAGACCACCCTGAGCGACATTGAGGCAAAATTGCGTGAAAAAGCCGCCGAGTTGCCTGGAGTTGAAGTGAGTTTCCGCCAGTCGAACCATGAAGGCGAACTGGTAACTTGGATCCAGGAAGCACGTGGCAGCGTCTCCGTTATCGTAATTAACGCCGCTGCCTACACACATACGAGCATTGCGTTGCGAGACGCCATCACTGCGGCGGAAGTGCCCACCATCGAGATCCACCTTTCCAACATCCATGCCCGCGAGGAGTTCCGGCATCAGTCCATGATTGCCGCCGTTTGTCGCGGACAAATCGCTGGCTTCGGTGCTAATTCCTATTATCTGGCACTTGAGGCGGCTTTACTGTTAGAGGTGAAATAAAAACGGCTGTAGGTGTGAATTATCCACCCGTTCTTCAAAAGACTTTGTCGGGTTTTAGGCCCGGAATCACCTCTTGACGTGGATTTGTCAGGCCTCTAGCCTGCCTGCCCTATGACATTCATAGCGACGGCGCAGTCCGACGCCAAACTGTCACACAGCATGCGCACCCGCACGCAATCAACAATCAATCCTTCAACCAGGAGGACTCTGTGGATCTAAAAGACATCAAGGCCATCATTGATTTGATGAAAAAGAACTCCATCTCGGAGTTTGAACTCGAGCGGCAAGATTTTAAGGTCAAGCTCAAGCGCGGGAATCTGGCTGGTGCCGTGGTCTATGAGGACGCGCCAGCAATGCCTCAATACGCCGCCGCCCCCAGCCCGATGGCTGCGTTGCCAGCACCTGTGGCGGCGCAACCCGCACCCACCTCAAGCGACGCCGAAATCAAGTCCCCAATGATCGGGACCCTCTATCGTTCACCTTCTCCGGAAGCTGCCCCGTATGTGGACGTGGGGTCCGAAGTTGGCCCAGATACTGTGGTCTGCATCATTGAGGCCATGAAGGTAATGAACGAAATCAAAGCCGAAACCCGTGGCGTCATCACGGCCGCCCTGGCTGAAAACTCCAAACCGGTCGAATTCGGCCAACCGCTCTTCAAAATCCGTCCGCTCTGACTCGAACAGCAAGAATTCGGAACCAGCCGGCGCTCCCCGTCCGTCCCGACACCGCTGGCCTGTTGAAAACTGAAAGCTGAACCTCATGTTTGAGAAAGTCCTCATAGCCAACCGTGGCGAGATAGCTGTCCGGATCATTCGCGCCTGTAAGGATCTGAACATCCGCACCGTGGCGGTGTATTCCGAGTCCGACGCCAACTCCATGCATGTGCAAATGGCTGACGAAGCCATCTGTATTGGTAAAGGACCGAGCAAGGAGAGTTATTTGCGCATTGATCGGCTCATCAGTGCTGCTGAGATTGCCGACGTGGACGCCATCCACCCCGGCTACGGCTTCCTCTCCGAGAACGCTCACTTCGCAGACGTCTGCGAGAGCTGCAACATCCGCTTCATCGGTCCGAGTTCCCGGGCGATGAACGCGCTGGAGGACAAGCAAGTGTCCCGCTCCTTGGCCAAAAAGGCCGGAGTGGCCACCCCGCCCGGATCCGAAGGTGTCATCGAGAATGAGCAGGAGGCCTTGGCCATCGCCAAGAAGATCGGTTATCCGGTCATGATCAAGGCAGTCGCAGGGGGCGGCGGCCGCGGCATGCGCGTGGCCCACAACGACATTTCGATGGTCAAAGGTTTCCACACGTGCCGTTCCGAGGCGGAGAAAGCCTTCGGTAACGCTGGCGTTTACATCGAGAAATTCATCGAGAACCCGCACCACATCGAGTTCCAGATCTTGGGCGACAACCGCGGCAACCTCATCCACCTGGGCGAGCGCGACTGCTCCATCCAGCGCCGCAACCAGAAGCTCATCGAGGAAAGCCCCTCCCCACTCTTCGATCGCAAGGAGTTCCGGGACCTCCGCAAGAAGATGGGCAAGGCGGCCATCAAGATCGCCGAGGCGGCCAACTACACCAGTGCAGGCACGGTCGAGTTCATCGTGGACGACCACGCCAACTTTTATTTCCTGGAGATGAACAAGCGCATCCAGGTCGAGCACCCCGTCACGGAGGAGATCACGGGCGTGGACTTGGTGAAGCAGATGATCCTCATCGCGGCCGGGGAGCAACTCCGCATCAGCCAGAGCGACATCACCACCAACGGCCACGCCATCGAGTGCCGCATCAATGCCGAGGATCCCTTCGATGATTTTCGCCCTTCACCCGGCCGGATTGACATGTATTACGCCCCCGGCGGACCGGGCGTCCGAATCGACAGCCACGCCTACGCTGGCTACACCATCCCGCCCTACTACGACTCGATGATCGCCAAGCTGATCACCTGGGGCAAGGACCGCCGCGAAGCCATGGAGCGCATGTCCCGCGCGTTGAGCGAATACATGATCACCGGGGTGAAGAGCACCATTCCCTTCGAGCAGGCCATCCTCCAAGACCCGAACTTCCGGCGCGGCGTCTATTCCACAAACTTCATCGAGCAACTCCTCGGTGGCGGGCGGCGGGAGCTGATTCAGGAAAAGGCCTGAACTTGCTTGGCTGCAGGCCAAAGCTGGGCAGTCGATCGCTTGGGCTTCGTTGGCAGGCCACACGCAGGCACAACCGAGTCGGCTGCAACTTGCCGACAGATTGGGCTTCGAATACGCGCTATGGGTTTGCCCAGCAAACTGTTCAAGAAGCAAGTGCTTGAGTTGCAAAACCCGTTTTTGGCTCCCTCACCTATGCTCAAGGCATCTGGACCTTCCTTCCCAAGGAAACCCGCTGACGGTTTTTGATCGGCGTGGATGCCCCAGAAGCAGGCCCATCCGGACAACCGCGATCCCTTTTCAGCGGGCTACGTCACCGCGATCGACAACATCCCCATCCGCCTGACCCGCGTCCGAGCGGAGGAGTGCTTGGAATGAAGCCGTTGAATCCCTCGCTGCGCACGCTACAGCCGTGCGTGGCAGGCGCGGCGGTTACTCCACCGTGACGCTCTTGGCGAGGTTCCGGGGCTTGTCCACGTCGCAGCCGCGCGCGACGGCGATGTGGTAGCTGAGGAGCTGGAGCGGGATGACGGCGAGCAGCGGTTGCAGCGGCTCCCAGGTCGCGGGCAGGTAAATGACGTCTTCGACCTTCTCTTTGATCTTCTCGTTGCCCTCGGTGGCGAGCGCGATAATCGGGCCTTTGCGGGCCTTGATTTCTTCGAGGTTGCTGAAGGTCTTCTCGTAGAGCGCGTCGGTGGGCGCGAGGATCACCGTCGGCGTCTTCTCATCAATCATCGCGATGGGGCCGTGCTTCATCTCGGCGGCGGGGTAGCCCTCCGCGTGGATGTAGGAAATCTCTTTGAGCTTGAGCGCGCCTTCGAGGGCGACGGGGAAGTTGTATTGGCGGCCGAGGAAGAAGAAGTCCTCCGCGTGCGCATACTTGAGGGCAATGCGTTTGATCTCCTCGTTCTGGTCGAGAATGCGCTGAATCTGATCAGGAATGGCTTCAAGGCCCTTGATGATCTGGCTGCCGCGCCGGTTGGACAGCATGCGGATGCGGCCCATCATCAAGGCGAACATCGTCAGCACGCTGACCTGGCTGACGAAGGCCTTGGTGGACGCGACGCCAATCTCAGGGCCGGCGTGCAGGTAGATGCCGCCGTCCGCCTCGCGGGCGATGGTGCTGCCGACGACGTTGCAGATGGAGAGCACCTTGTGACCGCGCCGGCGCGATTCGCGCAATCCAGCGAGCGTGTCCGCCGTTTCGCCGGACTGCGTGATGACGAGGCAGAGCGTGTTCTTCTCAATGGGCGCGTTGCGGTAACGGAACTCGGACGCGTATTCCACCTCGACTGGAATGTGCGCGAACTCCTCGATGAGATATTCGCCTACCAGTGCCGCGTGCCAGCTCGTGCCGCAGGCGGTGATGACGATTTGGTCCACGGCGCGCAACTCGGCGGTGGTCATGTTCAGGCCGCCGAACTTCGCCGTGCCATCTTCGGCGTCGAGGCGGCCACGGATGGCGTTCTGCACCGTCTTGGGCTGCTCGAAGATTTCCTTGAGCATGTAGTGCGCGAACTTGCCGCGTTCGGCGGCGTCGGCATCGAACTCAATCTTCGAGAGCTGGAAGGACGCGACCTCGTTGCCGAGCGAGTCCATCTTGAACTGTTCGGGGAACAGCGTGACGACGTCGTAGTCCTTCAAATAGATGACCGTGCGCGTGTGGCTGACGATGGCGCTGGCGTCGCTGGCGAGGAAGTGCTCGCCCTCGCCGACGCCGACAATCAGCGGCGAACCACGCCGCGCGCCCACCATGACGCCAGGGTGGTCCGTGCAGATGACGCCGATGCCGTAGGTGCCGATGACTTCGCGCAGGGCGTTCATCACGGCTTGCGCCAGCGGGTGCGTGCCCTCGCCGGTCCATGCCCCCTTGCCAGTTTTCACCACTGCTTCGTAGTGGTGGCCGATGAGGTGCGCGAGCACCTCCGTGTCAGTCGCGGATTTGAAAATGTCACCGGCCTTGAGGAAGCGGTCTTTTAGCGTGTCGAAGTTCTCAATGACGCCGTTGTGAACGACGGCAATCTTGCCCGACTGGTCGAGGTGCGGGTGGGAATTCTCGTCCGTCGGCGGGCCGTGTGTCGCCCAGCGCGTGTGGCCCATGCCGACTTGTCCGTAAATCGGATTGGCCTGCACCAGCTTCGCGAGGCCCTCGTCAATCTTGCCCTTCTTCTTGCGGGTGCCCAGCTCACGGTTTTGCAGCACGGCGACACCGGCGGAGTCATAGCCGCGGTATTCCAAACGGCGCAAACCTTCGATGAGGATGGGCGTGGCCTGCTGTTTTCCGATGTAACCGATGATGCCACACATAGGGATGGAGCTGGAAAAAATGGGTTGTTGCTTGCGCTGACGCTGGAAAATACGCTAAAGGAGGCATCAACATAACCGCAAGAAGGGATTTGAATATGGCAGCACCTCGCCGCATGGCCCCCCACGTTCCGAACGTCCTCGCTGTCGTCATGGGCGGCGGTCAGGGCACGCGCCTCTGGCCGCTCACCCAGGATCGCTCCAAACCGGCCGTGCCGCTCGCGGGCAAATACCGCATCGTGGACATCCCCATCTCGAACTGCATCAACTCCGGCTACCGCCGCGTGTATCTGCTCACGCAGTTCAACACCGCCTCGCTCCATCGCCACATCAGCCAGAGCTACAAGTTCGACCACTTCAGCGGCGGCTTCGTGGAACTGCTCGCCGCCGAGCAGACCATGCACAGCACCTCCTGGTATCAGGGCACGGCTGACGCGGTGCGCAAGAACCTGAGCCACCTGCTGAACCACGACTGGGAATACTGCCTCATCCTCAGCGGCGACCAGCTCTACCGGATGGACTTCCGCCGCATCATCGCCCAGCACGCGGAGTCGCAGGCGGATTTGACTATCGCCACGATCCCTGTTCCCCGCGACAGCGCGCAGGCGCTCGGCATCCTCCAGATCAACAATGATCGCCGCATTGTGCGCTTCGTGGAGAAGCCCAAGGACCCCGGGGTGCTCGACTCGTTGCGCATCCCCCGCGAGTCCTACGAGAATCTCGACATCGAGGGAGATGAGGACTTCTACCTCGCCTCAATGGGCATCTACGTGTTCAACCGCTCCGTCATGGTGAAGCTGCTCGACAACGACTTCACCGACTTCGGCAAGCACATCATTCCCGGGGCCATCACCACGCATCGCGTCTTCAGCTACGTCTATCAGGGCTACTGGGAGGACATCGGCACCATCAAGAGCTTCTTCGAGGCGAACCTTGATGGCGCGGCAGAACTGCCCAAGTTCAACTTCTTCGACATGAGCGCGCCGATCTACACCCGGCCGCGCTTCCTCCCCGGCAGCAAGATCAACGGGGCGAGCATTGACCACGGCATCGTCTCCGACGGCTGCATCATCAGCCACGCCCACATCAGTCACTCCGTCATCGGCATCCGCAGCTTCGTAGGCCTCGGCACGAACCTCCACCGCGTCATCATGATGGGCGCGGATTACTACGAGTCCCAGGCCAGCATGTTGGAAAACCTCAACGCCGGCCGCCCCCGCATGGGCATTGGCCAGCATTGCCGCATCGAGAACACCATCTTGGACAAGAACGTGCGCATCGGTGACAACTGCGTCATCTCCCCCGCCGGCAAGCCCGAAAACTTCGACGGCCCCAACTACGTCATCCGCGACGGCATCGTCATCATCCCCAAGAACGGCGTCATCCCCCACGGCACGGTGATTTGATTCCGTTCCCGTAGGAGACGACGTGAGGAGTCTCTGACTTTCCCGTTGGAGACAAGCCGAGCACAACTGCTGCCCCGGAGCGGCTGAACCTGCCTCAGGCGCGCGGCAACAGCGTCAGCCTTTGCCACGGCAGAGCCGGCAGATCTTCCGGGCGGTGCGCGACCACGACCAGCGAGACCTGGCCATTCCCCAGCGTGGCCAGTTCCCGGCGCATCAGCGCGATGGAGCCGGTGTCCAAGCCGTCCAGTGGTTCGTCGAGCAGCAACACCTTGGGTTCATGCACCAGCGCGCGGGCGAGCAGCACCCGACGGCGCTGGCCGTAGGAGAGCCGGAGGAAGTTTTGCTCCGCCAATGAACCTAGACTCGCTTGCATGAGCACGGTGCGCACCCGCTCCCATTGCGCGGCGGTGACATCATCCAGCAGCCCGACGCTGGCGAAGAAACCCGAGGCCACGACCTGCGCGACAGTCAGATCCTCGCGATACGCGGTCTGCAAGTCGGGCCCCACGTAACCGACTTGCGCGCGGATTTCCCAGAGCGTGTGCCGCCGCGCTTCGTTGAAGCGCTCGATGCTTCCGCCCACCGCCGGATGCTGCTCGCCCAGCAGCAGCTTGAGAAAAGTGCTCTTGCCCGCGCCGTTTGGACCGGTGATGGCCCAGTGCTCGCCTCGGCGCATCTCCCAGTTCACGCGATGCAACACCGGCACGCGATCCAGATACACGCTGGCGTTGCGCAGGCGGAAGAGGAAGGCACTGCCAGCAGGCAAAGACGAACTTCCAACGTTCAACTTCCAACGTTCAACTTCCGACGAGCAAGTGCCCTGCGTTGAACGTTGAACGTTGAGCGTTGGGCGTTGAACGTTTCCCTCTATTCCTCTCCGGCTGCTTTGCTGGGTTGCGCCCAATTCCACCACCCGGCCCGCCTCCAACACGATCCGGCGGCGCAGGGCGGGGAGCAGTTCATCCGCGCGATGCGTGGCGCAGAGCAGGCTGGTGCCGGCGGCGGCGGCGCGTTGCACGGCGGCCAGCAGCGTCGCGCGCATGGCGGGATCGAGCCCGTCCGTGAACTCATCGAGGAGCAGCACGCGGGGTTTGCCCAGCAAGGCCCGCGCGATGAGCACGCGGCGGAATTCCCCCTGGGACAAGGTCTGCACATCCCGCCGCAGCAAAGGGGTCAGGCCGAGTTCGCGTGCCATGGCCCGGGCGGCGGTGCGTTGTTCCGCCGTGAGCCGCCGGTAGAGATAGTCGGTCTGATGAAAACCGGTGAGCAGCACATCCCACGCGGTGCGCACCCACTCGATGTTCAGGTAGCGCTCCTGTTGCTCCGGTGAGACAAACGCCACCTGTTCGCGCACGCCCACCGCACTGTGGGACAACTCGCCGTCCAGTCCGTAAAGCCGACGGCCACCGTCCACCGGATCGGGTGCCAGCTCGCCGGCAATCAGCCGCAGAAACGTGCTTTTTCCAGAACCGTTCGCCCCTTGCACCGCCCAGCACTCGCCCAGCCGCCAGCGCCAGTTCAAGCCATGCAGAATGCGCCTGCCCCCGAGGGACACGCTCACGTTGTCGAGCTGGACGATGGGCAGTTGCGGCATGGCGAGGCGAGAGGGTAGGGGCGGACCAAAGGACGCGGAAGCGTCAAGTTGCTGGACGATATTCGCTGCGATCCAGCAAAACTTCGCGAGAATTCCCCAAAAGAACCTTGACGCCAACAAGCGGCGTTTCGTATGTCAAACGACTGTCGCCAATGAGAAATCCAATGTGGCATATTACGCCTTCCACCGATAGCCCCGTGCGTCAGCAACTGGCCTAAAACATGAATTCCGACCTGCCACCACCTACTCCACACAGAAAGGTGGCTAGCACCTTCCAAAGAGGATGGAACCAGCTCCGCTCAAATAAGACTGTGTTCTTCGCACTGGCGGGTTTTCTCGGTGGCTTTGTGGGCGACTTGGTGACGGAACCATTTGCCGCTAGGGATGGGGCAGCCAAAGGCTTTTCGGGCGTGATGGCGCGCACCGGCTTCTGGGTAGCTGGGATGGTGGCTGTGCTTTCACCGGTGCTGGCATTTGCCGGAGCACACTACTACCGCCGCCAACCTTCAGTTGGAGGGATCATCAAAATGACAATTTTGGGTGGGCTGGGTGGAGGTTTGAGCGGCGCGTTAATTCAAGCCTTTTACTCGGCGGGATTCGTTCTGGGACTCGAGCCAAAATCGGCCACCGCAGAATTGTTCCGTTGCCTAGCATGGGGACTTATGGGTGGCACGGTGGGCGGGCTCCTGGCGCGCACGGTCCCCAATTTGTCGCGCTGGCGGGCTGTGTGCGCTGGGCTTGTCGGAGGGGCGATTGGTTGTGGCGGGTTCTTGATGGTCGGCGCGGTCCTGTCCGATTTGCCGGGGCGATTGCTCGGTGTGGGAGTGATGGGACTGGCGATTGGCTTGTCCATCGTGGTGGCAGAGAAGCTGGCCCGGGAGGCAAGCCTCGAAATCATTTGGGCACCGAATGAAACCACGGTGGCGAATCTAGGCGAGCGGCCCGTGTTCATTGGTGGCGGACGTGAGGACGACGTGTTCGTGCGGGGGTATCCAGCCCGTCATGCTGGCATCACCTTGAAGCAGGGACGGGTTGAGTATTTGGAAGACGCAACGGGTCGTCAGGCCACGTTGAAGAACGGCAGTCGTATGGAAATAGGCAAATTGACGGTGGTGGTTCACACAGATGCCAAGAGCTAGCGCCACAGGCAGCATGATACTTGAAACTTATGAGCGAAGACCTCAAACATACTTGTCACGAATGCGGAGGCCGGATTGGTTATCCTTCGGATTCCTTCGGCACGACGATTCACTGTCCTCACTGCGGAAGGCAAACCACGTTAGGCGAAATCTATCCAGATGCCCCTGAGATCCCTAACTCAGTTCAAACAAAGCGGTTGCCGCCAACGCAAACACCCGCCTTTCAAGAGCCCTTGGCCGAACTTTCGCAGCCGACCAGGCAAACGAACCATACTGTTACCATCATCGCGGTCGGAAGTGTGCTGGCGATTACCATGGTGGTGTTGTTTGTTTTGAGCGGCAGGCGTGCCGAGGCTGCGCGCGAAGCTGCGGTAGCGGCTGAACGCCAAGCCAAGGAGGAGGCAGCAAAAACCGCCGCAGTCGAGGCTGCAAAACGGGAGGCGGAAGCAGCAAGGCAAAAACTGGAAAACGAGGAGAAAGCGAAAGCCGTTGCCAAGGCAGCTGCAGACGCCAAAGCGGAAGCTATTGCACAGGCGGCTGCTCAAGCGGCCGTGGCCGCTAAAATGGAACTTGAGCGCAAGGCAAAAGCGGAGGCTGACAAGATGGCCAAGCTCAAGTCTAACCCGACTCTGTTCGCGCTATGGGAGGAACCTGACCAAGACGCAATCCGAATCAACTCAACCACCGAAACCGATGCTTTTATCCGGCACAAGGGGAAAACCCTCAGTGTTAAATACTCCGACATGCCTGAATGGTTGAGGACCAAAGCGCAGTCCATGCACAAGGACGATGGTGAAGCAAGGGGGTTCTACAGAGAAATTCGCGGCAAAATCTATGACTTGAGAACGAACCCTCCAGGGTGGGTGACGATTCCGACTGCGAAGGTTCTCCAGGTTTTTGGGGATGGTTACCTCATGATAAATGAGGGAACCACGGAGCGTTTTAGAGTGGCAGTCTTCAAACTTAAACATAACGGCCTGTCACGCGTCTTGAATGAGAACGACCGCATTCAAGTGACAGGCTTCTCAGACGGAACTTACACATACGAAACGAAAGGCGGAGATACCAAGACAGTTCCGGTGTATGACCCTGGGATGCCTGTCGGCCCGCTGCGTGAGAAGGTCGTTCCTTTTCGAAACTGAGCACGCTTTGGCGGTGGAATGATTCGAAGACACGTCCCCCCGGCTCCTGAGGTCCATTTCAATCTTCAGGCCATCAGCCTACACGACTTTCCTCCCTCACCCCACCCCTCTCCCGCTGGGAGAGGGAGCCACGCAGTCCGCGTCTCGGCAAAGGGTGGCGCGCGGATTCACGAGCCGGTGCGGAGTCCTTCCCTCTCCCAGCGGGAGAGGGCCAGGGTGAGGGAGAACAGCCCCGAAGTCTGAATTTTCCTCGCTCGCGCCGTGATGTTCAAAGAGGCCGCGCAGCAGCGCGGCCCTACCATGTAGGACAGCGCGTCTCGCCTGTCTTTCCATTCAGAAAGCCCCGCTTGAGCGGCAACTGCCAATCACATGTCAGGCTGGAAGCACTGACCTACTTGGCCGACATCTTCCTTACCCCTTCCTCGGCAGCTCAATCTCAATGCCCACGCTGTTCCGGATGTCGTCGTAAGTCGCCTGCATCAGCGTGCGGTCCTCCGGGCGGAGGACTTGCGGGTCGGGACGCCAGTGGAGGGGGCAGAGGTCGGTGGTCCAAGCCTGGCCGCGCTTGAGCATCTCCTGTTTGATGACCTCGTTCATCACAGCGCTGCTGCCGTGGCAGTCGTGCTGGTTTTCCATCATCCACTTCCGCGGCGAATACTTTCCGGCGTTGGCGATGAAGTCCATGAGTTGCGCGCCGAGGTTGTCGTCGGTGAGGAAGCGGCCGGTGTGCTCGTTGATGAAGACGCGCGAGCCGACCTCCGCGTCCTTGAACATGCCGGAGGGCGTGTTCGCAAACATGGCCTCAACGATGGCGATGCACGAGCCTTCGCGCTTGGACATGATGAGGTTCACCTTCGCGCGGGCCATGCAGTCGAAGACCACGGAGTCGGGCGCGTTTTCCTTCAGCTCGAAGCGGTCGGCCACGCCATAAGCAGCTGCCTCGGCGAGGAGAACTTCGCGTGTGCGCTTGTCATTGTGCTGGCCGATGCAGACGACTTTCACCGAGCGCGGCATGTCGCGCAGGGCCTTGAACAGGGCGAAGTGGCGTTTGTATTTGCCGAAGTTCGCCAGCATCACGATGTCCAAGTCCTTCTTCTCGAAGGGCACTTGCGGATAAACCGCCGGGTTCACCCAGTGCGAGCAGTAGCGCGGGATGACCACATGGCGCGGCGACTGGCGCGGCAGCGTGTCGAGATCGTGGGGGTCGCTGACGCAGGCGAAGACCGGGTCGTTGCCAGGCCAGATGCTGGGCAGGTAGTAGTTGATGAGGCCATGCGGCGTGGCCCAGACCGGGTGAACGATCAGCAGGTAGCGCTTGGCGAAGGCCTCGAGCTTGTCGCGGTAGTGATGGACGAAGCGCGCCCAGCGGTGCTCGAAGGCGATGTAGCAAACACCTTTCTCACGATCGCTGACGTAGGGCTTCAGTGGGACGAAGTAGTCCACGGCCTTCTTCTTCATCGAGGACGGCTCGAACTCGGTGAAGTCCACGGGGCGGTTGCCCAGCAGCTTCACGCGCTCGGCGATGCGGCCCTCGACCTTAAGGAGTTGCTCCATGCTCGCCGCGAGACGCGCGGCAGAGCAAAGCCGGACGATGCTACGGGCGATGGCTTGCGGGTCGCTGGCGGGCGGCGACTTGTCCTTGAGGAGTTCGACTTCGCAAAGGACGGAACGGACAGTGTCGTGATAGCGGAGCGTGTCTTCCGCTTCGATTTTCAGGCGCTGGACGAAGGACATCGGCGGAAGAGTGAGGCGGCTAATGGCGGCGTTCAATCCGCTTTCTTCTTCCGTCGCAGTTTCGCAAAGGGCCGGTGCTTCTCGTGGAGCCGATCGTCCGGGCTGAAGAGGATGAGGTTGCCGTCCGCCGGGACGCGCATGGGCCGTGGCCAGCCGCCGCGCGAGAGGGCGTAGGGGAAGTAGCCGTGCGCGGTGATTTGCGCGAAGAGCGCCTCGCGGCTGGAGCCCACTTCCTCCAGCATTTCGCCCCGCACTTCGACGAGCAGGAGCGGGCGGAGGCGGCGCAGGGTTTCCGTCATGCCGCGCAGGACAAAGGGCTCGTGGCCCTCGACATCAATTTTCAGCACGTCCAACTGCGTGACGCCGCGGTCCAGGAGATAGGCATCAAGCGTCGTGCAATCCACACGTTCGGTGGGGCGGTCGGGGCGGTAAACCAACGCCACGGAGCCCGTGCCTCCGTTGTCCTCGGCCCCGAGGTTGATTTCCATGGTGCCTGCGCGGTCGGTGACGATGAGTCGTTCGGCGACGACGTTCTGGAGCTGGTTCCGGTCGAGGTTGGCGCGCAGGTCGGCATGTTGTTCGGAAACCGGCTCGAAGGCATGGATTTTGCCCGCTTTGCCGACCAGGGGCGCGGCCAGCAAAGTGTAATAGCCCACGTTGGAGCCGACATCAAAGAAGACCATGCCGGGCTTCAAATAGCGGCGGACGAACTTGGATTCCTTGCGTTCGTAGTTGGCGCCGTTCCACCAGATGGCGTTCTGAACCTCATCCCAGAGCTTGCAGTTGATGCGCATGCCCCGCGCCAGCCGGATGACCTGCTGCCTGCGGGAACGCGCGAGCCAGCGCTCGAAGAGAAAGCCGGTGACGCGCCACTTGCCGCGGAAATAGGGCGTCTTGCGCGAGAGGAAGCCGAGCGCCCCGAACATTGCACCCACCCGCTGTGGGCTGTCGGAGGCGGGAGAGGATTTCTTGGGGGAGGGGCTCATAGGACTGCGCTCGGCATGTCCGCATGGTCGGGGCAATGAATTCTGTGTGTCAACCGAATCCCCGTATCGGTGGACTGGAAATGGCCGGGGCGCGCGCGGAAACCAGCCGCTGCTGTTCGGTGGACCGCATTCGTGGCTGGCATGTTTTGATGCCGCCGCTACATTCGCCCGCCGTTCCGACGCGCGCGTCAATCATGTCGCCAGCCGCACCCAACCCAGCCCCCCTTCCGGCGCTGTCCCCGCTGACCCTGCTGTTGCAGGTCAGCCTGCGGCAATCCTGGCGGCGGCTGTGCTCGGTGCGCGAGCAGTCGCACCTGCTCACCGCCATCATCGTGCTCTTCATCGGGGGCTACATCGTGCTGGCCTTTGGTTTGTTCCACCGTGGCCTGCGGTTCATCGGCGTGTTTCCCGGCATCGGGGAATTGCTCATCGAGCGGCTGCTGTTTCTGCTCTTCGCCTTCCTGTTCGTGCTGCTCCTGTTCAGCAACCTGGTCATCGGCTACTCCAATTTCTTCCGGAACCGGGAAACCGCGTTCCTCCTCACGCTGCCGGTGCCGGCCCAGACGGTGTTCCGTTGGAAGTTTGTGGAGTCCGCCGTGCTTGCCTCGTGGGCGTTTCTCTTCCTCATCGCGCCGCTGCTGGGGGCGTATGGCATGTGGCGGCAGGTCCCGTGGCACTTCTACGCGCTCACCGTCGCGCTGGTCGCCCTGTTCATCGTGCTGCCGGCCGTGTTCGGCACCTGGGCGGCGGTGAACCTTGCGCGTTTTCTGGACCGCCGGGCCTTCCAGACCGCCGCCGTGATCGTGGCCGTGGGCCTGTTCTTCGCGGTCAAATACTACCTGCGCCCCGAGCAGGTGGATGAGGAATCCCTCGAAACGCGGGTGCTGGCCGTGCTGGACCGTTTGCTGGCCAAGACCCGCTTTGCGCAATTCCCTTTCCTGCCCAGCTACTGGCTCTCGGCCAGTGTGCAGAACTGGGCCGAAGGCGCACGCGACTCCGCAGTCTTCTTCCTGCTCGTGCTGTTGAGCCACGTGCTGTTCTTCGGGGTGCTGGCCTTCACGCGCATGGGCAACTTGTTCTACGACGCCACCTCGGTGGTGCACAGCCGCGCCAGTGCCTTCGGCCAGTGGGAGTGGTTCCGGAACTGGCAGTTGCAGCGCCGGCAGTTTCGCTATCCCACGGGCTTCATGGAACTCGCCTTCCGCCTGCTGCCGCTGCCGGCGGATGTGCGGGCGCTGATGGTCAAGGATGTCCGCATGTTCTGGCGCGACACCACGCAATGGGGCCAGTCGCTGATGCTCTTCGGTCTCCTGGGCGTTTACATCCTGAACCTGCGGCACTTCACCTCGCAGATCAGCAGCCCGTTCTGGCTGCATTTGATCTCCTACCTCAACCTCGCCGCCTGCTCGCTCAACCTCGCCACGCTCACCACGCGCTTCGTCTTCCCGCAGTTTTCCCTCGAAGGCAAACGGCTCTGGATCGTGGGCCGCGCGCCGTTGGGCCTGCCGCGCGTGGTGCAGACCAAGTATCTGCTCGTCACCGGGGCCTCGCTCGTTGTCACCCTCGGCATGATCGCGCTCTCCTGTCACATGCTGCAAATGCCCTGGGAGCGCACGGCCTACTTCGCCGGGGCCATCACGGTGATGACCTTCACGCTCAACGGACTGGCGCTGGGCCTGGGCGTGCTCTATCCGAATCTCCGCGAGGACAATCCCAGCAAGATCGTCAGCGGCTTCGGCGGCACACTCGCGCTGGTGCTGAGCTTCCTCTACATCGTCGCCAGCGTGTTGTTGCTCGCCTGGGGGTCGCCGTGGCGCTGGAACAACAACCTGAGTGAACCGCCAATACTCCTCTGCTTCACCGGCTTCGCCGCCCTGTCCTTCACCTTGGGCTACCTGCCCTTGAAGTTCGCCCTGCGGAAGCTCAAGGACTACGAGCATTGATGGCCGCGCCTGCTCCGTGGTGCGCGGCGGGAGCAACGGCAGCCGCGAGCGGAAGCCACTTTCCTCCCGCGCGAAGCCACCCCGGCCAATGGTTCAACGGCCCAACACCTGACCTGGCATTTCCGCCCAGGCGCGCATCACGTCGCGCAAGGCCTCGAGGTGGGTCAGTTGCACCGCCGCCCATTCGCGGCGGGCAGAGAGCAGGTCTTGAAGAGCGAGGTCGCCGGCGGCGTGCCGGGCCTCGGCGGCTTTGAGCACGGTGTTCGCGCGCGGGAGGATGTCTTCCTGCAAAGCGCGGCGATTGGCCAGCGCCGTGGTCAGCTCCGCGTGCGCGGTGTGGAGCCGGGCTTGCAGTTCGGACTGTTTGAAGCGGCTGCGGGCCTCGGCGGCGGCGATCTCGGCCCGCGCCTCGCGCACGCGTCCCTGCCCGGTGTTGAAAAAAGGCAGCGGAATCCGCAGGCCGACATCTACGGTGTTCTGCCGGGTGGCTTCGAGGCGGCGATAAAGCACTTCGGCAGTGACATCGGGAATCCGCTCCGCCATGGCCAAGTCGAGGCGGGCAGCGTTGACCCTTTCCGCAGCCTGGGCCTCAAGCAACTCGGGGTGCTCGGCCAGCTTTGCATTCAGCGATTCCAGGGTTGGCACGGCAAACGCCGCTTCGAGGTTGCCCGCCAGTGATTGAATCCGCAGCTCGGGCGTGCCCAGCGCGGCAACCAGCGCAGTGCCCGCTTGTTCACGCAACGACCGGCTGCGGCGCACCTCGACCAGCGCGCGGGCCAGTTCCATCTCTGCCCGGGCCAGCTCCTCCGGCACGGCGTCGCCGGCCGCCAGGCGCGCCTGGATGAGCGCTATGGTCCGGGTGAAGTCGTCGGCAATGCGGCTCTGAATGAGCGCCGCCTGCTCCTGATACAGCGCGGTGGCGAAGGCGGTGTGAACCCGTTTGCGCACGTCGCGGCTGGCCACTTCGAGCTGTCGCGTGCGGGCGTCCTGCTCCAGCAACTCCGCCTGCCGCGCCTTCGCGACCTTGGAGCCGAGTGGAAACGTCTGAGCCAGCCCGACGACAAACTGCCGGTCGCGCGCCGGAGTGTCCTTGAACGGAATCTGCTCGGCGCGCAGCACGGCCTCGGGATTGGGTCGGGCGCCGGCCTGCTGGGCGCGCCCGCCAGCAGCCTCAACGAGCGCGCGGGCCTCGGCGAGTTGCGGATGATGCTGCTCGGCCAGTTCGAGCGCGGCGGCGAGAGTGAGGTTCGTGAGCGACGCCGCCGTGGCCGGCGCGCAACCAACTGCGAGCAGCAGCGCGCCCAGCAACCAGGGTAGCCGCCGACGTGAGGAGGCGGACCGCAACAACCTTCCCAAAGTCCGCCTCCTTACGTCGGCGGCTACGGGGCGTTGGTGGAAGGGTCGAGTCTTCATGGCTGGGTCTCCAATTGCGCCGGCCGCCCGAAGCGCAGGTAAAGCGCAGGGACGACGAGCATGTTCAGGAACATCGAGGTGAGCAGGCCGCCGAGAATGACAATGGCCATCGGCTTCTGGATTTCGTTGCCGGGCTGGTCGCCGCTCAAGGCCAGCGGGACCAGCGCAAGACCGGCGGCCAGCGCGGTCATGAGGATGGGCACAAGCCGCTCGCGCGCGCCACGCGCCACCGCCTCGGTGAAGTCGGCGATGCCCTCGTGCTCCTGCAAGTGCCGGATGTGCGAGACGAGCATGATGCCGTTGCGCGTGGCGATGCCGAAGACGGTGATGAAACCGATGACCGACGCGACGCTCAACACGCCGCCCGAGAGCCAGACGCCCGCCGCGCCGCCGATGAGGGCCAATGGCAAGTTCAGCATGATGAGCCACGCATCGCGCCAGGAACGGAAAGCTTGTTGCAGCAGGAAAAGCATCCCCGCCACGACCGCGCAGCCGACGAGCGCGAGCACGCGGTTGGCTTCTTCCGCCGCCTCGAACTGCCCGCCGAACTCGACGCGATAACCGGGTGCGGCCGCGAGCAACGGTGCGAGCCGCGCCCGCGCATCGCTGACCACGGCGGTCACGTCACGTCCGGCGGTGTTGCAGGAGATGACGATTTTCCGCTCGACGGACTCGCGGCTGATGGCGTTCGGCCCGGCGTCCTTCACGATGCGGGCGAGCGAGCCGAGCGGCACGCGCGCTCCGGCGGGCGTGTCCACGAGGATGCTGGCGAAGTCATCGAGGCGGAGTGCCGGCGGCTTGTAACCGCCGTCGGGGGCGCGCGGGGAAGATGACGCGGTTGAAGGGCTCTGGCTCGCGGACGGCGATTGCAAATCGCCGGCACGGGGCGTGTCCGCGCTCCGCTCCGCCTCCACCCTCACCACGAGGTCATACGCCGTCGGTCCTGCCAGCACGCGGGACACCGTCACTCCGGTCACGGCGGCTTCGAGGTGGCGGGCGACTTCACGGATGGTCAGGCCGTGACGCGCCAGCGCGGGCCGGTCAAAGACCACGCGCAGCAACGGGACTTCCATCTGCGGTTCCAAATTGAGGTCCACCACGCCGGGGACGGTCTGCATCGCGTCGCGGGCGCGCGTGCCGAGTTCGCGGAGCTTGGCAAGGTCGGGGCCAAAGAGCTTCACGGCGATGCTGGCGCGCGTGCCGGAGAGCATGTGGTCAATGCGATGCGAAATCGGCTGGCCGATGGTGATGTTCATGCCCGGCACCAGCGCGAGGTCCGCGCGCAACGCCGCGAGGAACGCCTCCTTGCTCCGCGCGCCCAGCTTGAGCGTGACTTCCAGCTCGGTGGCCTCGACGCCCTGCCCGTGCTCGTCCAGTTCGCCGCGGCCGGTGCGCCGCGCGGTGGAGGTGACTTCGGGATGCTTGCGGATGGTCTGCTCGACGAGGCGTGCGAGTTGGTCCGATTCCGCCAGCGAAGTCCCGGGCAGCGTCACCGCGCTGATGGTGAGCGCGCCTTCGTTGAAGTCCGGGAGGAAGGCCCGGCCCGCAAGTGCGAGCGACACAATCGCGGCGGCCAACAGCAGCACGGCGGGCAAGGTGACCATCCACGGGTGACGCAGCGCGGGGGCCAGCGCGCGGGCGTAGGCGGCCTTGAGCCACACGGCGAGGCGTGTTTCGTGTCCGGCCTGCACGGCGCGGCTGGCCGGCAGCAGCGCGAGGCAGAGCGCGGGCGTGAGCGTGACGGCGACCAGCAGCGACGCCAGCAACGCAACGAGGTAGGCGACGCCGAGCGGTTGCAGCAGCCGACCCTCGACGCCCGTGAGGAAGAACACCGGCACGAAGGCCAGCGCGATGATGAGCGTGGCGAAGACGATGGAGCCGCGAATCTCGGTGCTGGCGCGGAGGACGACTTGGAAGGCGGTGGGCCGTGCCGGCGACTTGCAGCCGCCGTCGGTCGCGTCCGGTAGTTTCCGCGTCGTAGTAACTCCCAGCGCCCCGGACGGCGACTGCAAGTCGCCGGCACGGGTGGCGGCCCACTCACGCAGTCGGCGGAAGACGTTTTCCACGTCAATCACCGCGTCGTCCACCAGCGCGCCGATGGCGATGGCCATGCCGCCCAGCGTCATCGTGTTGATGGTCGCGCCGAACGCCTTGAGCGTGAGCACGGCGGCGACAAGCGAGAGCGGAATCGCCACCACGGAAATCAACGTGGCGCGGACGTTCGCGAGGAAGAGCATCACCACCACGACCACCAGCGCGATGCCCTCGACCAGCGCGCGCTCGACGTTGCTCACTGCGGTCTGGATGAAGGTCGCCTGCCGGAAGAGGTCGCGGTGCAGCTTCATGCCGGCGGGCAGTTCGGCCGTCAGCGCGTCGAGCGCGAGGTCGAGCTGGCGCGTGAGTTCGAGGGTGTTTGCGGCCGGCTGTTTTTGCAGGGCGAGGATGACGCCGGGCTGGCCCTTCAACGACGCTTCGCCACGCACCGGCGCAGGGCCGATGCGCGCGTCGCCCAGTTCGGCAATGGTCACGGGCACGCCGTTGGTGGCGGTGACGACGAGCGCGCGGAGGTCGTCCGCCGAGCGCACGCGGCCTTCGCCGGTGACGAGCCACTCGCTGCCGCGCTCGTTGACCACGCCGGCGGAGACGTTCTCGTTGCCCGCCTCCACCGCGCGCAAGACTTGTTCCAGGCTGACGCCGTAGGCCAGCAGCCGCGCCGGGTCCAGCACGACTTGAAACTGCTTCTCCGCCCCGCCGATGGGCGCGACGTGCGAGACGCCCGGCACGGACAACAGCCGGCGGCGGACGCGCGTCTCCGCGTAGGCGTGGACCTCCAGCGGCGAATGGCGGTCGCTCGTGAGGCCGACGAACATGATTTCGCCCATGATGGAGGAGGCGGGCGCGAGTTGCGGGCGGGAGACTTCCGGCGGCAGGGAGTTTTCCACCGTGGCGAGGCGCTCGGTCACGACCTGCCGCGCGGCGCGCACGTCCGTGCCCCAGTTGAACTCCACCCAAACGATGCTCATGCCCACGACGGTCTGTGAGCGGATGCGCCGCACGTCCGCCGCACCGTTGAGCGCGGCCTCGAGGGGGAGCGTGACCTGCTGCTCGACCTCGGCGGGGGCCATCCCGTGCGCCTCGGTCATGACGGTGACGGTCGGCGCGGTGAGGTCCGGGAAAACATCCACCGGCATGCGCACGGCGGTGAGCGCGCCGAAGACGAGCAACAACGTGCTGGCGACGAACACCAGCGCACGGCTTTCCAGCGACCAGCGAATGAGTTTGTCCATCATGGCGACCTCCGTGGGCAGGCGGTTGGCGTTGCGTGGAATCCCGGAGCGGCGGCCAAGAACGGCGCGCGTTTTGGAGTGCGGCGAGTTCTCGCCGCTTTCGCGAGGCGACTTGTCGCCGTCGAGGTTCGAGAGGGGTTGGCTACTAAGCCGGTCGTCTTTCGGCTGGCGCGAGCTGGAGCGGCCGTGGGAAGGGAATGAGAATCGGATTTCGACGGCGACAAGTCGCCTGCGGAAAGCGGTGACGAGTCACCGCACTCCAAAGCGTGCGCCGTCGCTACGGAGGTGTGGATTGAGTTCATGTTCATCTCAATGGGCGTGGCCGTGGGAGGGGACGGAGGCGGAGACGGACGCGAGGCGGATGGCCATTGCGCCCTTGGTCACGATGCGCTCGCCTTCCTTCAAGCCCGCGAGGACTTGCACGAAGTTGCCGTCGCGCAGGCCGAGCGTGACGTCGCGCTTGTCGAAGGTCTCACCGCCGAGTTGCACGAAGACGATGAACCGGCCGGCTTCCTCGACGAGCGCGGCGTCGGGCACGGCCACGGAGTCCTCGGCGCGCTCTGTCTCGATGTGCAGCGTCACGGCCTCGCCGATGCGGAGCCCGGCGGCGGGATTCTTCAACTCATACACGAGCGGCACGGTGCGCGTGACGGGGTCCACTTGCAGGCCGGTGAAGACGAGGCGTCCGCCGCCCTCGCCAGTGACGGGCACGAAGCGTCCGCGTTCGCCGGGCAGTTCGAGCGTGGTGTGCTTTGCGGCGGCGAGCCGGCGCGTGGTGGCCTCGGGGACTTTGGCTTCGAGGTGAACGGTCTCCGCGTCGAGCACGGTTAAGACTGCGAAGTCCGCCGCAAGCTGCGCCCCGGGTGCGCCGGGGAAGGGCGCGATGACGACGCCCGCGATGGGCGACTTGAGTTCGAGCGGCGGGAGCGCGGCGGGGCCGAGGTCGCGGCTGGCGCGGAGCGTGGCGACGGCTTCGCGGTAAGCGGTTTGCAACGCGAGCGCGGCGGCGCGGCGGGCTTGGGCGTCCTTCACGGCGAACTCGGCATCCAGCAACTCGCGCTCGGGCCGGGCCTTCGCGGCGACGAGCGTCTGGATGCGCTTGAACGTGGCCTCGGCCTGCTCGATGGCGAGCCGGGCGCGCGTGGCCTCCGTCTCCGCTTCTGCCGCGCGCGTGGTGAACTCGACGGCCCGCGCGGCGGACTCCGCGAGGCGGGAGGAAATCTCGGCCGCCGTGGACGTGGCGAAGACGGGTTGCACCAGTGCGAGCGTCTGGCCGGCCACGACGCGTTCGCCGAGCGCGGGCAGCGACTTGCCCGGCGACGCGAGCAACCGGCCGGCTTGCGGCGTGGTGATGTGCGCGAGCGCTCCGGGCCGCGCGGCCACCGCACCAGCCACGCGCACGCGCTCGACGAGGCGGCGTTTCCCGACGAGTTCGGTCTGGGCGTGGATTTTCCACTGTTGCTCCTTGAGGAAGCTCACGCCCTCGGGTGCGGCTGGCAGCGTCGCTTGCTGCGCCAAGTGCGCATCCGCGAACACTGCCACCACGCCGAGGGAGATGGGGTCGTTGGTCGCGTCCGTCGGGATGAGCAGCGTGACCTGCCAGTTGCCGGATTTCGGGAAGGTGATGCCCGGCAGGTAAATGCCAGGCTTGGCGGGCTTGGCCTGCGGGTGCTCGAAGGTGGTCTCGCCCTGGCGCAGGAGAAACTTCACCGGCCCCTCGCGACGCGGCTCCAGCGTGCGCAAATCCGTGACGTGCGTGATGAAGGTCGTCGGCTGGCCCACAACGGCGGCCTTGTGCTCGGCGAAGACTTCATGGTGCGTGGAGAAGACGGTGATTTGGGCGGTCTTCTCCTTGTGTTCATCGTCGTGGCCGCCCTTGGCGTCGTGCGAGTGGCCGTGGTCAGCGTGGCGTTTGCAACCGGCGAGGAAGGTGAACGAAATGGCGAGGACAGCGGCGGCGGGCCGCGAAAAAAGTGAGTTCATGGCTGGCGGAAACGGAATTCGCCCGGTCAGAAAAGATCCGGCAAGGGCCGTGTCCGGGCACACCACGGCTGCCGGCACGCCAGGGTTGGCGTGAAACGAGGGAGGGAATCAGGCCCGTGGCGGAGCGCGCGGGCCGGAGGGAGGTGGGAAATCTGCGGGAGGCGGGGACGGGTCGGCTTGAGCCGGCAGCTCGCGCGTCACGGCGGAGGGCGGGGGCACCAGCGCGGCCTGCCAGACCACCAACAGCGGGGCAAAGAGCACCGCCTGGCGTTTGGAGAGGAACTTGGACCCGTGGTCGCCCGCGAAGTGATGATGGCCGGCGTCGCCTTCGTGCGGATGGTGCGCGGCGTCCGCAGAACCGGCGTCGTGGTGATGGTCGTGACCGTGGTGCGCCGCGTGGGCTTGGGCGTGGTTGTGAGTCGGGCCGGTGTCGCAATGCGCCTCGGTGAGCAAATGCACCGGCAGCCACGCGATATGAAACACCAACGCGACCACCGCCAGCCAGCAGGCGGCGGAGCGGAGGTGGAGGCGTGAGACGTGCACGCGGGGAAACTGGCTGGCCTTTGCCATGAAGTCAAAGCCTGGTGCCAATTCGGCTGTGGTGGGCGCTCCCCGGGGCGAAACTTTTCGCTTCAATTCAATTTTCCCTTTCCAGCCGGGTGGCGCGGATTACAGTTGGCCATGCCTTCGGACTTTGATTCCTCCGAGTTCGTGGACACCGAGGTCCACACCACCGTGCGACCGCATGTCCGCCCCGCCATCATGAGCGACTCCACCGCCGCCAACCGCCCGCCCAGCCGGGAAGAACTGGACCACAAGGTTTCCGACGCCCAGCAGCAGCTCGCCGAGTTGAAGCGCAAGCAGGAGGAGCTGGAACGCGAGCGGGCGACGTTGGAGGAGTCGCGCCGCCGCCGCGTGGAGCTGGAGACCGGCCACGAGGAGATGCTGCATCAGCTCACGCGCGGGCTGGTGCTGCTGGAGGAGTCGGAGTTGAAGTCCCGGCGCGAGGCCGAGCAGATGCACAAGACGCTGGCTGACCTGCGTGGCGCGTTGGACAAGGTCCGCGCGATCCAGCAGGACGGCTGGTCGGCGGAATCCTACAACGTGGAACTGACCCGGGCTTTGACCGCGATTGAGAACGCCCGCATGGAGTGGAACGCGGCGCGGCTCAAGTGGCCGATGCTGGAAGGTGTCGTGGATGCCGCCGCGCCGCTGGCTCCGGCCGGTCCGGCGAAGATTCAAGGCCATTTCCTCGGCGCGCAGAGTTTCCCGGAGTTGTGCCGGCTGGGCTTCGCGCTCACCTGGCCGGTGGCCGCCGCCGTGCTGTTGGGCTCCATTCTTCTGCTGCTCTTCCGCCGCTGAAGCGCTCCCGCCATGGGCTGGTTTCGGAAAAAACAAGACCCGCTTTCCGAACGCGCCCGCGCACTGGAGGCTCAGATCGCGGCGTTGCAGGAGCAAATCAAACAGGCCGAGTCCGGCGTGTCCGCTCCCCCCGCGCCCCGGCTCCGCGCTCCGGCTTTGCCGGGCGTGGCCAAGCCAGGAGCCCCGGCCGCGCCGGCGGCGGAGCCAGTGTTCGAAAAGGTGGATCAGCACCGGCTCAAGTCGCCTGCGCCACCTGTGCCCGCAGCGGCCCTGCCACATCCCGATCTTGGCCTGCGCCAGCCGGGGCTTTCCGGCAGTCTGGGGCGGCTCAAGCGCCACTTTGGCCTGACTCCCTCCAGCAATCCCAAGCTCGTGAAGCTGCTCGACTCGGGACAGATTCAGGGGCTGCGCCCGCTGCGTTACGAGAAGCGCGTGGCGCGCAACCGCTTCATCCTGCTTTCCCTGCTGCTGCTGGCCGTGCTCTTCGGCCTGTTCTCGGCCATCCTGCGGAGCCGCTGAACGATGCCACGGCCCGCCATCCTGCACACGGTCGCCATCCCGACGTCGGCGGGGGAATTTCAAGCGCATTTTTCCGCCGATGGCCTGGTCCGGTTGGATTTTCCCAAGCGTCGCAACGATTCGTCCATCGCCGCACCGAGTTCCTTGCCGGCTCCGTTCCGGACGTGGGCTGAGGCGACGAAAGCAGCGCTGGAAGACGCGTTGGCCGACGGGAGGAGCGCGGAACGCACGGCGCTGCCGCCGTTGGACCTCGCGGGTGCGACGCCCTTCCGCCGCCGGGTCTGGGCCGAACTCCGGCGCATCCCCCGGGGAGTGACGCAGAGCTACGGGGAGATTGCCGAGGCGCTCGGCAAGCGACGCGCGGCGCGTGCGGTGGGTGGCGCGTGCGGGGCGAACCCGGTGCCAGTGCTCATCCCGTGTCATCGCGTGCTGGCGGCCAACGGCCGGCTGGGCGGCTTCTCCGGTGGGTTGGAGTGGAAGCGCCGCTTGCTCGCCAGCGAGGGCGTGCTGCTGACGTGACCGCTGCGGCGGTTTGCAACCGCCGTCCGGGGGCGTCAGCCGTTCGAAGCCGTGGGAGCGGAATCCATACGCAACACGGCGACTGCAAGTCGCCGGCACGGGGGCGCGGCTGTGTCGCAGACCAGCCGCAGCAGGTGGCGCTGCGCACACGCACGTCCAAATGGGGACACCGCCGCTGATTGGGTGAACTTGCCGGACCTGGCCCCGTCTGGTAGGTGTCTGTCCCCTCGCAAGGGGTCGCCGTCGTAACCATCATGCTGAGTCCTGTCGAAATCACACCGTGGCATTGGGCCGGGTTCATCGCCTGCGTAATCTTCTTTTTGGCGCTGGATCTGGGCGTGTTTCACCGGGAGGCGCGCGTGGTTCGCGTGCGCGAGGCGATGGGTTGGAGCTTCCTGTGGTTTTCGCTGGCGATGGCCTTTGCCGGTTTGATCAAGGCCACGCGCCCGCGCGGCGAGGCCATCGAGTTCGTCACCGGCTACCTCATCGAGTTGAGCCTCTCGATGGACAACGTCTTCGTCATCGCGCTCATCCTCGCCTACTTCCGCGTGCCCAAGGAGCAGCAGCACCGCGTGCTCTTCTGGGGCATTCTCGGCGCCCTGTTCATGCGCGGGGCGATGATCGGCCTGGGTGCGGTCCTCATCCGGCAGTTCCACTGGATGCTCTACGTCATGGGCGGGTTCCTCGTGTTCACCGGTATCAAGATGCTGTTCGTGGAGGACGACGGCGTGCATCCGGAGAAGAATCTCTTCATCCGGCTCGCCAAGAAGTTCTTCCCCGTCAGCCATGATTTCGACGGCCAGCACTTTGTGACGCAGCTCAACGGCCGCCGCGCGCTCACCCCGCTGGCGCTGGTGCTCGTGATGGTGGAGACCACCGACCTCATCTTCGCGGTGGACTCGATCCCGGCCATCTTCGCCGTCACGCAAAACACCTTCATCGTCTTCACCTCGAACGTGTTCGCCATTCTGGGGCTGCGGTCGCTCTACTTCCTGCTGGCCGGGGCGATTGGTTACTTCCGCTACCTGAAGGTGGGGCTGGCCATCGTGCTGGCCTTCATCGGCGTGAAGATGCTGCTGGGCATCTGGGACATCCAAATCCGCACCGGGGTGTCGCTGGCGGTGGTCTTGACGCTCCTCCTCCTCTCCATGGCGGCGTCGATCTGGGCCGCCCGTCATGCCCCTGCCGCGCCCACTGAGCCGGGTGAGCCGCCGCCGCTGGGGTAAGCGCGGGTGCGCCATGCCTTGCGCGGCTGGACTTGGGCGGGGGAGGGAAACAATGGCCTGTAAACAGGCGCGATTTCGGCCCCTGAACCGGAGGGGAGGAAGCAGGATTAGGATCAAGATTAGGATTACGAGCAGGACGGAACGCCGCGGCCCAGACTCCTGCTCGTAATCGTAATCCTAATCCTAATCTTGCTCCTCCTTTGGACCGGTTCCGGGGTAGCCGCCACAGCCCAAAGGCCGCGCATCGGGACCATGAACCGGCGTGTCGTGTGAGTGTCCCCACCACAGCCGGTTCATGGAGAGTTAGCGCGGGGCAAGGCACAGTGGAGGCGCGACAAACGGCAACTCCCAGCCTTACACTCCGCCCGTGCAAGTGGAGCGTAGCCCCCGACCGTGGGTGGAATACACCGAGCTCGCCGCGCTGTTTCTCATCCAAGGCGCGGCGATGGGCATGTGGTTTGTGCCGTTGAGCACGGTGCTGGATGCCAACGGGCTGCACGCGGTCAAACCGTTTGCCTTCGCCACGTCGGCGCTCGCGGCGTTTGTTTCGCCGTTGATCTTCGGGGCCATGGCGGATCGCCACGCCTCGCCGGTGCGCGTCCTGCGCGGGCTTTCGTTGGCGACTGGGCTGGCGATGGCGCTGGCCAGCACGGGGATCAAGCTGGGCTGGAATCCCTGGGTGGTCGTCGGCTTGATCCAGCTTCACGCGCTGTGTTCCTCGCCGACGTGGAGCATCGCCTCGACCATCGTCTTCGCGCGGTTGCGCGAGCCGAAGCGCGAGTTCGGCCCGATCCGCGCGATGGCGACGATTGGCTGGATGGGCGGCTGCCTGCTGGTGAGCGCGTTGAACGCGGACACCACGGCGCTGGCGGGCTACAGCGGGGCGGTGACGTGGGCGGTGGTGGCGGCGCTGAGCTATTTGCTGCCGGTGGTGGAGCCGCCGCCGGTCAGCGGGCCGGTGACGATCCGGCAGCGGCTGGGGCTGGATGCGCTCACGTTGCTCAAGAACCACGATCATCGCGTGGTCTTCATCACGGCGGCGTTGTTCAACATTCCACTGGCGGCGTTTTATCCTTACACGCCGCCGCACTTGAAGGATCTGGGGCTCGGCCACACCACGGCGTGGATGAGTCTCGGGCAGGTGACGGAAATCATCGTGATGTTCGGGCTGGCGGGCCTGCTGGCGCGGTGGCGGCTGAAGTGGATCATCGTCGCGGGGCTGGGCTTCGGCGTGATGCGGTTTGCCTTGTGCGCGCTCGATAACCGCGCGGGGGTGCTGGCCGGCGTGGTGTTGCACGGGTGCTCGTTCACGCTGGTGTTCATCACGGCGCAGATTTACCTCGATGAGCGGGTGGACCCCGGCTGGCGCGCGCGGGCGCAGGCGCTGATGGCGCTGATGACCGGCGGCGTGGGGAACCTGCTCGGCTATCTTGGCGGCGGCTGGTGGTTTGCGTTCAACACCTCCGCCATCGGCACACGCTGGCCGGTGTTCTGGATGGGGCTCACGGTCGCGGTGGCCGGGGTGCTGTGTTACTTCCTGCTGGCTTACCACGGTCGCAGTTCAGGCCTGGCCAAGGAGAAGCTGGACTGAAGGCCACGTTCGCAACTGCTGAGGAGGCGCAGTTGCGGAAGGGCCAGGCGAGGAAGACGAAGCCCGTTGGATTGCTGATGCGCCTACATCATTGACAGCTCGATGCGCCGCCGGAATTCGCGGCACGCAACGGCGATGTCCGGCGCGTTCAGGATGGCGGAGACGACGCAGATGCGGCGGGCCCCGGCGGCGAGGACGGAGTCGAGCGTGTCCAGGTTGATGCCGCCGATGGCAAACCACGGGAGAGCCACGTTTGCCGCCGCCCAGCGCACGTAGTCGAGCGTGACGGCGGCGCGGCCGGGCTTGGTGCCCGTGGGGAAGACGGGGCCGATGGCGATGTAGTCCGGAGCGGCGCGGAGGGCGCGCTGGGCTTCGGCCGGCGCGTGGGTGCTCAGGCCCAGCTTCAACTGCGGCGGACAGCCGGTGACTTGTGCGGCCATGCGATAGCCGGCGTCGAAGAAATCCTCCTGGCCGAGATGGCAGCAGGGTGCGCCGAGTTGCAGGGCGAGCTTGGGGTGGTCGTTGAGGACGAACCAGACGCCCGCTCGTTCGCAGACGGGCAGGACGGCCTCGGCCAGACGACGGACTTCATCGAGCGGCGCGTCTTTGGCCCGGAGCTGGATGAGATCAGAGCCGCCGTCGCAGAGCTGCCGGGCGACTTCCGCCGGGTCGCGGCGGTGCAGATAGGCCGTGTCCACGAATGTGTAGAGGCGGGAGGAGGAAAGCGGTTTCAGCACGGCAGGAGCCTACCCAAAATCAACCGGCGGGGCCAACGCGCATTAGCTTAACGCCAGCCTGTTGGATCGGAGGTGTGGAAAGGGGCTTCAACCCGTTGCTCCGAAGCAGAGCCGTAGTGGCAGGCATCCTTGCCTGCCGTAGAGCCGGGCTTTCCAGCCCGGCGGAAGCAACCGCACGCCCGATTCCGGCGCACAGAGAATCCCCGGCTGGCATTCGCAGATTGGCGTTTCTTCCGGGCGGCAGGATGCCTGACCCCACACGGCTTCGGGAGTATGGAGCCAGTCAGCGGGCTGGATGAGGTAAAGGGGCTGGGTCAGAGAGACCAGTGCTTTGCCGACGGCTGGATCGCGATAGCCGATGCGCGGTTGCGGACAACTCGTTCCGGCGGGGATTTAGCCCGTCCGGCAAATTGCTCGCAGTTCAATCGCCGTGCTTCCATTCGCCTCCGTGCGAGGTAAGTTCAGCCCGTCATGCCCATTTCCGTCGCCGTTCTCACCCACGCTTCCGGTCCACACTTGGATGCCTACCTTGCCGGGCTCGCCGCGAGTTCAGAGGTGGGCGAGGTCGCCATCGCAGACCCGAGTGGCAGCACCTTCGCCGCCGCACAGAAAACGCTCGGGCCGAAGTTGAAGGCCACGGGGAGGGACGTTGTCGCCGTGCTGCGCGAGGCGAAGCCGAAGATGGCGCTGGTCACGATGGAGGCCGTGCTCGCGCCGCCGGCGATTGACGCCGCGCTGGAGCAGGGCTGCCACGTGCTGGCCGAGAAGCCTGCGTGCGTGCGCACTGCGGACTTTGAACCGCTCGTGCGCAAAGCCGAAGGCAAGCACCTGCACCTGATGCTCGCGCTGGCCAACCGCCTCCGCCCCGAGGTGCGCGAGGCCCGGCGGCTCGTCAGCGAGGGGCGACTCGGCAAGCTCTATGGCGCGGAACTGCATCTCATCGCGGACCAGACGCGGCTCAAGAGCGAGAGCTACCGCAAGACGTGGTTTGCCCAGAAGGCGCGGGCGGGCGGCGGGCATCTCATCTGGCTGGGCATTCACTGGCTGGACCTGGCGATGTTCGTCACGGGCACCGAGATCGAGGCGGTCACGGGCTTCTCCGGCAATGTCGGCGGGCAGCCGATGGACGTGGAGGACTCGAATGCCGCCGCATTGCGTTTCAGCAACGGCATGTTCGGCACGATGACCAGCGGCTACTACCTCGACCGCGGCTATCACCAGCACCTGAAGCTTTGGGGCGAGAAAGGCTGGCTGGAGGTGCGCCAGCAGAACGAAATCATGCTGAAGTGGTATTCCACCGCCGAACCCAAGGTCAGCCGCGTGCAGGACTACAAGCCGCCGAACGAGCCGACGGGCTACACCCCGTTCGTTCATGCCTGCGCGCGGGCCAGTGCTGGGTTGGAGCCTCCGCCCCTGGCCGGCCGCGAGGGCCTGCGGGTGCTGGACGCGATTTACGCCTTCTACGAGGCGGCGCGGACGGGGCAGACCAAGTCCGTGAAGCGCGGGTGAACTCGATTATCGCCACACCCCAACCCAAAATCGCATGAACACCAAACCCATCCCCGACGGCTACTCCGCCGTCACCCCATACCTGATCGTCCAAGGCGCAGCCCAGGCGCTCGACTTCTACCAACGCGTGTTCGGCGCACGCGAGCGCATGCGCCTGCCCGGTCCCGGCGGCGCGATCATGCACGCGGAAATCGAAATCGGTGGCGCGGCCATCATGCTCGCAGACGAGTTCCCGCAGATGGGCGCGGTCAGCCCACAGACGCTCGGCGGCTCATCGGTCTTTGTGCATCTCTACGTGCCGGACGCGGACACAGTGTTCGCCGCCGCCCTCGCCGCCGGCGCGAAGTGCGAGCAGCCGATGGAAAACAAATTCTATGGCGACCGCTCGGGCACGCTGCTGGACCCGTTCGGCCATCGCTGGACGCTGGCCACGCACATCGAGGACGTGACACCTGATGAAATTGCCCGGCGCATTGCGGCGATGATGAAGTCGAGTTGAACTGCCCGACGCGACAATAAAGCCCCGCCCCGCAGCGTCCGAGTCACCGTGTTCCGCGCCATTGTAATTGCCTTCGCCGGCCTTCGCCTTTCCGCCTTCGCCGCCGACCAGGTGGACTACCTGAAGGACGTGAAGCCCGTGCTTGCCGCGCGCTGCTACGCCTGCCACGGCGCGCTCAAGCAGGAGGGGAAGCTGCGGCTGGACACCGCCGAATTCATTCGCAAGGGCGGCCAGCACGGCCCCGCAATCCTTGCCGGCAAACCTGCCGACAGTCGCCTGTTCAAGAAAGTTTCCGCGCCCAGCCTGGACGAACGGATGCCGCCCGAGGGGGAGGCGCTTCACGAGCCGCAAATCGCCGCCCTGCGCGATTGGATTCTTGCCGGTGCGCCCGCTCCGAAAGATGAGAAGCCCGAGTCCGACCCGCGCGAGCATTGGGCGTTCAAGGCCCCGGTGAAGGCCGCGCTTCCCCAAATCGGCAATCGGCAATCGGCAATCGGCAATCCCCTCGACGCCTTCCTCTCCGCCCGCCGCCGCGCCCACAATCTCACCCCGCAGCCCGCCGCCGATCCGCTCCTCTGGCTTCGCCGCGTCACCCTCGACCTCACCGGCCTCCCGCCGACGCGCGCCGAGATGGAGGCCTTCGCAACTGCCAGCGGGACGACTTTGGCGAAGCTCGAAAACACCATCGCGTCCGGCACCACGGATTCCGCGTTCCGCGTTCCGCATTCCGCATTGGCAAGCGTCGTCGAGCGCCTGCTCGCCAGCCCGCACTACGGCGAGCGCTGGGGCCGGCACTTCATGGACATCTGGCGTTACAGCGATTGGTGGGGCCTGGGCGCGCAGCTTCGTTACAGCCAGAAACACATCTGGCACTGGCGCGATTGGATTGTGGAATCCCTCAACGCCGACAAGGGCTATGACCGGATGATTGTCGAGCAGCTCGCCGGCGACGAACTCGCGCCCACGGACCCCGCCACGCTTCGCGCCACCGGCTTTCTCGCGCGGAACTATTATCTCTTCAACCGCACGACCTGGATGGACGACGTGGTGGAGCACACCAGCAAGGCGTTCCTCGGCCTCACGATGAACTGCGTGAAGTGCCACGACCACAAATACGACCCGCTCACCACGACCGATTACTACGCCCTGCGCGCCATCTTCGAGCCGTATCACGCGCGCCTCGATGAACTGCCCGGCACGACCGACTTGGAGAAGGACGGCCTCCCGCGTGCCTACGACCTGCACCTCGACCGCGCGACCTACATCCACGTGAAGGGCGACGAGAAGAAACCCGACACCAACCAGGTCATCCGCGCCGCCGTGCCCGCCGCGCTCGCGTTCAAGCCGCTGCAAATTCAGCCCGTGAAACTCCCGCCGCCCGCGCACAATCCCGCACTCCAACCGTGGGTGCTTACGAACCACCTCGCCGCCGCCGAAGCGCAAATCACCACCGCCCGCCAGACCGTCGAAGCCGCGAAGAAGAAACTCGCGGACGCCGAGCGCGTAGTGGGGCAGGCGTCCCGCCTGCCTAGTCCTGCGGGCGTCCCGCCCGCAGCCCCGAAACCGGACGTGGGCGTCCGGGCTCCAATCGCGTCGCCCACGCCCACGCCCAAACCCGCCGCTCCTGATGTCAAGCCGCTCTTCACCGACACCTTCGCCGCCGCCAACCCGCAGCTCTGGGAACTCCGCGACGGCCAGTGGGCTTACACCAACGGCGTGCTCCGCCAATCCCAAGTGAAACCCGCGCGCAGCGCCGCGCGCAGTCGTGCCGACCATCCCGCCGACTTCCTCGCCACCTTCAAGTTCCGGCCCACCGGCGGCGCGACTTACAAATCCGTCGGCTTCACCTTCGACACCACGGACGCCCGCGAGTCGCTCGTTTATCTCAGCGCCCACGCGGCCGGCCCGAAGCTGCAAATCGCCTACGGCAAGGCCAACCAATACTCCTACCCGCCCGCCGGCACACAGGCCCGCGCCGTGAAACTCGGCGAGACTTACGAACTCACCGTGCGCGTGCGCGGCCCGCTCCTCAACGTCGCCGTCAACGGCGAGCACGCGCTGGCCTTCGCACTGCCCGAGCGCACGCCCGGCAAGTTCCAGCTCATCACCTACGACGCCACGGCAGACTTTCTCGCGTTCGATTTGAGCGCGTTGCCCGCCGACGCCCAGCTCGTGAAGTCCAGCGCGCCCGCTCCTGCACCGACTGCCAAAGCTGCCGCGCCCGCCGCCGTCACATCGCCCGAGCAAGCCCGCGCTGCGCTCAAGTCCGCCGAACTCGCGCTCGCCGCCGCCGCGTTGCGCCCCGCGATGGTCCGCGCCGTGTGGGAAGCCGATTCCAAGCGCGACCAAACGAACCTGCTCGCCGCCGCCGCGCAGGCCGAAGCGAAGTTCAAGCTCGCCCAAGCCGAAGCCGACATCGCAAAGGCGGAGCTGGAAATGCTTTCCCCCACGAGCGAGCCAAAGAAGAAGAAAGAGCCCGATGCCGAGAAGAAGTTGAAGACCGCGCAGGACGCGTTGGCCAAAGCGCAGAAGACGCTCGCCGCACCGGGCACGAACTACACCTCGCTCCGCGCGACGCTCAAAGCCTTCGAGGGACCGGACGAATCCGAGGCGCACCGCCAGCTCCCGTATCCGACCAGCAGCACCGGCCGCCGGCTCGCCTTCGCCAACTGGCTGGCCGACCGCCAGAACCCGCTCACCGCGCGCGTGCTGGTGAACCACGTCTGGACGCGCCACTTCGGCCAGCCGCTCGTGGCGAACGTCACCGACTTCGGCCGCCGTGCGGCCAAGCCGATCCACGCCGACCTGCTGGATTGGCTTGCCGTGGATTTCATGGAGCACGGCTGGAGCCTGAAGCGCCTGCACCGGCAGATGGTTTTGTCGGAGGCGTATGCGATGTCCTCCTCCGTAGCAGCCGATGTAAGGAGGCTCCATCCTCCCCAGACCCCAGACCCCAGACCCCAGACCCCGCCCA